>Ga0114960_10001242_pt1 | contig 20539 bp, 24 predicted proteins | sample C_130625_MF_Meta_FD_92637 | JGI IMG/M metagenome (GOLD analysis project Ga0114960, IMG submission 92637) | Freshwater microbial communities from Lake Croche, Canada to study carbon cycling - C_130625_MF_MetaG | ecosystem: Environmental > Aquatic > Freshwater > Lake | place: Lake Croche, Canada... | reverse complement strand
CATGCTGCAGACTTTCTGACACCAGAGGCTTTACAAATGTACAGCCCTAAATTTTTACATATTCTTGAAAATATTCAAGAGCCTGACTACGCAGGTCTTCATTTGGTATATAGTCAATTTAGAACACTTGAAGGAATCGGATTGTTTAGTTTAACATTGGAAAAAAATGGGTTTGCACGATTTAATATAACTAAGAATTCTAGTGGTGTCTGGCAAATTAATATTCCTGAAATAGACCAAGGAAAACCAACATATGCTCTATATACTGGAACTGAGAGTTCTGAAGAAAAAGAAATTATTCGTCATATTTATAATGGTGAATGGGATGATATTCCAGAAAGCATTGCAGTAGAATTAAGAGCAAAATATAATAATAATAATATGGGTGAAGTTATAAAAGTGTTTATGATTACATCATCTGGTTCAGAAGGTATTAACTTGAGGAACACCAGATATGTTCATATTATGGAACCTTATTGGCATCCTGTTCGAACAGAGCAAGTTATTGGACGTGCAAGACGTATTTGCAGTCATAAAGAATTACCTCCTGCATTGCAATCAGTTGAAGTATTTGTTTATTTAATGATTTTTACTGAGGAACAATTAAAATCTGATGAAGCAATTGAGTTAAAACAAAAAGATTTAAGTAAAGCTATTCCTAGACTACCACAAACTAGTGACCAATATTTGTATGAAATTTCTGAAATTAAAGCAGGACTTACTGCACAACTTACTGATACAATTAAAGAATCAGCGTTTGATTGTTATATTTATTCAAATGGCAAGTGTGTCAATTTTGGTGACACTACTCGTGATAAATTTGCATATGTCCCTGATTATTCTGAGCAACAAAATGATTCAACTTTACAAGCTAATAAAGAAACTATTAAATGGGTTGGAAAGCCAATTAAATTAAATGGTGTCAAGTATGTCTATAGAAGAATGAGTAAGACATTACTGAACATTTATGATATGACAAGTTATGAAGCTGCATTAAAAGATTCTTCTATTATTCCATTACAAATAGGAACATTAGAAAAAAATGACAGAGGAGAAGATGTTTTTAAACAATTAGTGGTTTAATTTATAAAAACTTGTATAATATAAAATTTTATAAAATTATTATGTATTAGTTTTATAAAATTATTAGTTAAATATTATTGATATTATTAAATCAAGTACTTCTTTTTCGTCATTTGATAATTTTTCATATTCAATCATGCTTTCACTAATACTTACAATAAGCTTCTCATAATATATTTGACATTTATCTTTAATATATTCTATTGTTTTTGGACATTCTTTCTTTTTGAATATAATTATTTTGTAACCTAAATTTCTAAAATTATGATTATAATTTACTTTTGAAGACGAAGTATAACATTGAAATAAACTAAATAGTAAAACTAAAACGAAATGTTGCATTGTATATATATATATTATTAATTATAATTTTTATTTCATTTTTTATTTCATTAATATTTTATGTCTCTCTATTTTGTAATATATCTAGTATTCTGTCTATTTTATTGTTATATGTTTCAAGTGTTTTCTCTATATGTGTTAGACGTTCTTCCACTGGTAAAAAAGTATTAGATTCATTCATTGTGAGTGAAATATTATCTAAATTATATGAAACCTTTTTTAACTTTTTAAAGATATTATTGTCAAAATCAGACTCATTGTTTAAAGTAGGTAAATTAAACTCTTCTTTTTTTTCCCATATTTCATTTTTTTCCCATATTTCATTTTTTCCCCATGTTACATTTTTACTTTTTTCTATTATTGTATTGTCTTCTAGATTTAAATATTTTAATCTAGTATTATTCTCTTGTAAAATAGTCTGGTTATTAGATTTTATTTTAGGAACAAGTTTTTCATTTTTAACAGATGTTTCTTCTGATTTTAACCATGTATCAGCATTTTCAATAGTTCCCTGATTAACACGATTTATTTGTTCAACATCGTAATTTCTTTTTGCGGTTATTTCTTTAATCAATTTATCCATTTCATTTATAGGAGTATCTTTAAATTTGTCAGAAAACTCTGGAATTTCTGGAACTGGTAAAGACATTGCATTTGTAAAATCTTCTTGGCGTTTTATCAAATCTTTTTCAAATTGTGTTTTTTTCTCATTATGTATTTCCTCATATGTAATTGGTTCTTTTACTTGAGTATCATTAAAAATTTTAATTTTACTTGGAAGCTGGTTTGGATAATTTTTTTTTATATGTGTTAAAATTAATAATATATATTTTTTATTAATATCTATTAATTGATTTGTTTGATTTCTCTCTAGTTCAAAAAATCCTTTTATATTATCCGTAAAAACTTGGAAGATCTTTCCTTGAACTTCTCTTGATAGAAACTTAAAAATATCTTCATCTACAATAACATCCCATAGTGTATCTACATTATCTTTTTTAAGAAAACCTTGTATGCTCATACAAATATATAAATATAGAAAGTATTGTTTAATATAATATTTTTATTATATACTTTTTCATATTTTACAAAGAATCATTAAAATAAATGTGTCTAAATTTTTCCATGTACTTATCTTTTAATATATGATGTTTTATGTAATCTTCAGTAAATTTATCCTCTAAAAGATGAACAATAAAAAAAAGTGAATATATACCACATTCTGTGTTTCCATATTGATGTTCTATACCTTCATTGCTATCAAATTCAAAATCAATTTTAGGTGTCATACCTTTCCCTTCATCAATAATGCGATCAACTAGAACCATAACTTGTTTTGGAGGTTTATCACCTGTGCTGTCAAAAAAGAAAATCTTTTTATTTTTAATATTAATAAACATAGAAATCCAATGTTCACCTGGTTTTGTTGAAGGGTCTGTATTAAATATAATACCAATTTTTGTTTTCTTGTTCTTTATTTGTTCTTTTATGCTAAACTTACATAACTCATTCCACACACATTCTCCATATAATTTTCTTGTATCAAAGTCAATCGGTGAAGGACCAATAAAATCAAAACATTTATATGCTTTTTCATATTGTTTCATAACACTCATAATGTCTACACTTGATAACCATTCATTTGGATTTTTTTTCCATTCTTTTGGTGATTCTGGTGCAAACGAATCTGCTACGTCACTATCTACTTTACCAAATGCTGCTTTTTGTTTTAACCAACATGATTCTTTATTACAAACACGACCTAGATATTTGCTAATTTCTTCATGAATTTCTTTAGGTGAATTACTTTTAATCTTTGCATCTGGATGACGAGCATTCCATAAATCTCTCAATTTATATAAAGACTTATTTGTGTAACACGAAAATTGATTTATTTCTCCTTTTGGTTTTGGACTGCAATTTACTTTTTTAAGTGTTATATTTTTTTTTAATTTTTTTATTTTTTTTGATTTTTTACCACCATAACGATTGTTTCTTTTATTATGGTTAACATTTGTTTTCCTTCTTTGCGTCTTCATATATATATAATAATAATATTATTTAACCAAATTTAAGAAACCCTTAAATTTTCTATATTTTTATAAAAAAATGGTTAGCAAGTTTGTTTTGTCAATTCACGAACTTGACATCTTGTATTATTGTAGAATATACCAGAACCTACTATATTTTGGTCTGGGTTTGGATTAAAACTTGAAAAACTCTCATTTTGAAACAATAATTCATGTGGATTTGGTTTTGTAATAGTCTTAAAACTATATTTATATAAATCACTTTTACTTGAAGGGACAAAAACAGATTGACTACATTTTTGAATAGCATAAATCTGATTTCGTAATTCAGATTCTTTATTAATATTCGATGCAAAACCAGACCAAGGTGACTGAGTGTTACCTGGATTAAAAACCCTATTTACATTATATGTTGGTAATTGAATTAATGACACATCTACTTTTTTTCTAGGATCAACAATAGGAAAATAAGAGTATTTTGTCATAACAGGTCTTACGTCTACATATGGTTGTAGCACATTTGAAGGAATATTACGATCATATATTCTTCCATTTGTTTCTTCATGTATTTGAGCAACACTTTGATTCTCAGAATATGGGTTCATTGATATAACATATATATATTATTTTTTATCAACTTTTTAAAAGTATATAAAGGCAAAATATAATATAAATATATATATGTGTGGAATTTTTACTCTTCTAAACAATGAGACAGATACAAAATTGGTAAAAAATGAATTTATGAAAGGACAAGGACGAGGTCCTGAATTCTCTAAATTAGATACTTCTTATATAAAAATGGTTCTCGGATTTCATAGACTATGTATTAATGGTATTAATTATGAATCAAATCAACCTCTTGTTATCGATGATATTGTTCTTGTTTGTAATGGTGAAATATACAACTATCAAACATTATATAAAGATATGAATGTAACACCTATAACAGGTTCTGATTGTGAAGTCATTATTCATTTATATCTTAAATATGGCATTGAACAAACCTTAAATATGTTAGATGGTGTATTTGCATTTATTCTATATGATAATCGTATCACAGATAACCTAGATAACAAGATATATGTCGCTAGAGACCCATATGGAGTAAGACCATTATATTACCTTAAACAGACAGCACAAGAACGTCCCTTTTATGGTTCTTTACATGGGTTTGCATCAGAGCTTAAGTGTTTGGAATATTTTTATAATAAGAATCCTCTTGAATACACTCTACAACAATTTACACCTGGAACATATAGTGTTTTCAATTTATCTAGTAAAGTATCATCTAGTTGGAGACCTGTTAAAGAAAACATTGTGTATTTTGTCCCATCTTTTTCTCATAGCCGACTAGTAAATGACAAACATTTAGATTTTTTATTAGAAATACATGCTAATATTTCTTACTATTTATGCAATGCAGTTGATAAACGTTGTTTGACAACTGAAAGACCTATTGCATGTCTTCTATCTGGTGGTTTAGATAGCAGTTTAATTGCTGCACTTGTTGCAGATTATTACAAGCGCAATAGCAATGAAAAACCATTAGAGACTTATAGTATTGGGCTTGAAGGATCGGAAGATTTGAAATATGCACGCATTGTTGCTGATTATATTGGCAGTGATCATACCGAAGTTGTTGTGACAGAGCAAGAAATGTTTGATGCTATACCAGAAGTAATTGCTACAATTGAAAGCTATGATACGACGTCCGTTAGAGCAAGTATTGGAAACTATTTATTGGGTAAATATATTGCCACTCATTCTAAAGCCAAAGTAATCTTTAATGGAGATGGTTCTGATGAATTATTTGGTGGATACTTGTATATGAATAAATGTCCTGATGATATTGAGTTCGATAAAGAGTGTAGAAGATTACTAAAAGATATTCATTTATTTGATGTTTTGCGGTCAGACAAATCTATTTCATCACATGGTCTCGAACCTCGCACACCATTTTTGGACAGAACTTTTACAAATTATATTTTGTCTATACCAGCATATTTTAGAAATCCTGTGCCTGGAAGCTGGATGGAAAAATTCTTACTACGTAGCGCATTTTGTACTAAAAATTTTGTAAATTTTAGTAGTAAACAAATTTTACCAGATGCAATTCTTTGGCGCAGGAAAGAAGCATTTAGTGACGGAGTTAGCTCTCGTGGTCGATCATTGTATTCTATTCTTCAAGAAAAAATTGCTATAAAACAGAATAGTGAATTAGAACCTTCTATCGAGACTGAAAAAATATATTACAAGCAAATTTTTGACAAATTATTTCCAAATTGCACTCATATTGTGCCATATTTTTGGATGCCAAAATATAATGATGCAACAGATCCGAGTGCAAGAACACTTTCTATTTATAAACATAACTAATTATACATTTTTTGTATTCGCATTTTATATAATAATATAGAAACACATATTACACCTAAAGTTAATATCTAGTAACAACCCATCCAAAAATACAACACAATATAATATTGTAAAAAATATTATAATTTCAATACTATAACTTTTATTTTATTTACACAATTGAAGATAATAACCATTTTTGTATATATAACTCTTGTTCATTTTCAGTATTATAAATTTTAAACTCTTTGTCATTTTTTAAAATATTATCTATATACGTTTTTGGTACTTTATATTTTAATTTGAAATTTTTATATAACTCATTATTATTAATATTTTCTTTTTCAACAATTATGTTTTTTTTAAATATATTACTTAAAATTGTACTCCATTCATTTATATCTTTGAATAATATTTTTATAAAGACAATATTATTATGTTCTTTAATATTATATCTTTCTTTAAAATTAAATTGTTTAAACCTTTCTATATTATATTCATCCATAATTAAATTAATACTATGATAATCTTCGATGGTATTTATATAATTAGTATTAAAAATATTTATTAATTCTTCTACACTTATATTTTGATAGTTAGGAACAAAAAATTCTAAATTTTGAAAAAAGCTTGATATTTTTCTTTCAATTGGTAAACGATAACTATCAATAATATAAATTTTTTTTGAATTATTTATTATATTAATAATATTTTCTTTACTAATATCAAAATCCATATTATCGCTTAAACCATTACAATTAAAATTGTGCAAATGGATACAAGACATATTATTATTTCTAATAGTTTTAGTTAATGTTGTTCCACCTGTTTTACCTGAGCAAAATAATATACAATCCATATTTATGTATATATATATTAAAATATATGGATATAATTTTATAATTATGCAAATATTATATTAATTTATTTAAATATAATATAAAATAAAAATGTTTAACAAAAAATTTATACATAAATTTCAAGATAAATTATTTAATTTATTTATTATAATATCATGGTCATTGATTATTATTTCTGCGTTAGGATTTTCTCAAGAAGCACCTAAATTCTTATCAAATTTAGATTACTATATTAGAATATACATTTGTATATTTTTAATATGGAGATTTAATCCACTACGAACAAAATATGAGTTTACAGATTTAGACCGAAAAATAGCATTTAGTGCTGGATTATTCATTTTAACAACTACTGCGTTGAATCAATATTTAATAAATGCTGAAAAAAAGTTTAAAAACTTAATAAACATATAAATTTTCATTTTTTTACATGCTCCGGTGCGTTTTGTTTTTTCTTTTTTCACCTTTATTTCTTTTAAAGTTTTTCATAGTTCTACTTCTTTTTGGTTTACCATCAAAAAAAATCTGTAAATGAATTATAATATGTTTTCCTACTATTTCATCTACCTCATATTCTTTAGGGTCCTTTAATCTACAATTGTATTTATATGATTTAAAAAAGTTCATCATATTTGTTTCAAAATTATCGTCTTGAATAAGTCTTTTACCAATAGCAGAATTCATAAATCTTCTAATCATTACTTCAAAAGGTATATCATGATAATATGGCTTTACATTAATATAATAAACGTTTTCATTTGACATACCAGGATAAAAAGTATCATCTAAAAAACATATTTCTGCATTGACAGGCAGTTTTGTACAACGGATAAAATCTGTATGCGTCTTATTATGTGTTGTTCTACAAATTTCAACTTGCTCGCCATTCACCTTGAATGCAGCAATTATTTGGTCAATCAATTTGTAATTCATTTTTTTATCAAAATAACCAATAATGAGTTTTGCCCATTCACGAGGACCATTATTATTTGTATATACCATCATCTTGTGACAACATGTGGATTTTTTTTTTGTCTTTAAGTAATTTAAAATATTTATTATATTAGGGCGTAGGACCTCTGGAAACAAATCTAAAGTATCATTGAAATCTTCTTGTGTCAAAAAAGCTACAGCTTTTGTTTTTATATAATTGGTTAGACTATCCCAAAATATACCAAATTCTGTAAAATAACCAAGGGTTTCGTCTAAATCAAATACAACTATTTTCATTACTAATATATGTTTAGTTTTTTGATTTCAAAAAAAACTTAAATATAAATTATCATTACTTTACCTTCTTGTATAAACAATTCTATATTTTTTATTTTCTTTATTTTTTTTATTTTTTTTATTTTCATCTAATTCTTCTTTCTCTTTCAACAACTGATTCTTCTTAAATATTGCATATCTACGAATCATTTCTAATTGTTCATCAATTTCATCATCTGAATTATATAAAGATTCGTATTCTTCAAAACAACAATCGAAAAAACACATTTATATATAATAATGGGTTTTTTGTATTTAGGATTAAGTGGATTTAGTGGATTATAAAGTTTTGCTCCACTTTTTCTAAAAGTGGATTTAGTGGATTTTTATTATGTTTATAAATATTATAGAATAATCTATATGACTGAATTAACAAATAATGATTACATAAAAATCCTAGAATATTATAAGAAACCTATACCTAAATCAAACAGATTATTGAAAATGGAAGCTGAAAAAATATTGAGTACTAAACTATGCAGATGCATAAAAAAATTAGAACCTAAAAATGAAGCCAAATCTATTGGCATTTGCACAAAATCTGTATTAAATTTAAAAGGGTTAAGTAGAAGTGCATTCAATTGCAAGGGTAAACCAAGTATTAAGATTAAGAAACTTAAAAAAAAATATACTCGTCGAAAATAAAATATGAATATATACTATATGCCTAGTAAAAATATAATACGCAAGAAAAAAACAATAAATAGTAGGCGCGCACGAGGAGTAACTAGTGATTTATTAAACAAAATGGAAGAAGGAATGGTAACACCTCCTAAAGTGAAAACACCAAAAACTAGTATTAAATTTCATAATGTTCGCAAAACATCACCTATACCTATACCTACTACTCCAGTATTAGCTCGCCCTGATGGATTTTATCACGATGAATCAAAAGCCGCATTAAAAGTAGCCGAATCAAAAATGTATAAACCTAAAACACCTCCATCAAAGCTGGCTAGAATACCTACTCCTGAATTTTTTGATCATCCGCCACCAGAAGAACGCGAACGATTAAGACGTGAAGCTTCAGCAGAATTAAGAGAAGCTGAAGCTAGAGCGCAAGCAGTAAAAATGGTAGAAAATAACAGATTAGTAGTTGAACCTAAAAAACGAACTTTTTTTAATCCATTTGGATTAGGAAATAAAAAGGGAAAAAAGTCCAGAAAAGGAAAAAAGACCAGAAAAGGAAAAAAATATACACTACGAAAATAAATATCATATTATAATATGACTAAAAATATACCATATTATGATATTATTATTATTGGTAGCGGTATGTCCGGACTATACAGCGCATATAACATACAAAAAACCTCACCTAATACTTCATTTCTCATTTTAGAAAAATTCCACAAAGAATGGATAGGAGGTAGAACTAGTAATGAAACTTTTTACGGCACTCAAGTAGTCACTGGTGCGGGAATCGGACGCAAAGATACAAATCCACTTCTTATTCACTTAATGAAAGAATTACAGATACCATTTAGAGAATTTCATTCTATTATGGATTACTCGCCATTATTTAAACCTGTAGATGTCGAAAAAGTTATCAATAAGCTGAGAGTATTATATAAAAAAAATACTGACCTACATCAGCTAACATTCAAGCAATTCTTTGTTAAAATGCTCGGTCACCATGCGTATAAACAATTTATTATTTCTGCAGGATATACTGACTACGAAAATGCGGACTTATATGAGACTTTGTATAATTACGGCATGGATGATAATAAGGGTGGTTGGACCGGACTCTTTATTCCTTGGAAACGCATGGTTCATACACTATATGATAAAATCGGGTCATCTCACTTTAAATTCAATAATAATATAATATCTATTAAGAAAATCAGAGAGAAACCATGCTTATTTGAAATTATTAATGAAAAAGGCTATGCATATCATTGCAATAAAGTTATTCTTGCTACTACCATTACTGGAATACAACAATTGATACCTGACAATCATGGTGTGTACAAGCAAATACATGGGCAAACCTTTTTGCGATTATACGGCAAATTTACTAAAAAATCCGCAGCTATTATGCAGAAATATGTACCCAATTATACGATTGTTCCTGGACCTCTACAAAAAATTATACCTATGGATTCAAATAAAGGCGTATATATGATTGCATACAGCGATAATGCAAATGCTATTTTATTGAAAGATTACTTGAAAAACACTCCAGAAAATCGCGAATTATATTGCCAGCTTATTGAGCAATCTATTGGGATTCCAAGTAATTCACTCCAATTAATAGCCATTAAAGACTTTTATTGGCCAATTGGCACACATTATTACGAACCTTTACATAAATCCAAGTTTAAAAATCGCGATGCATTCTTAAAAGTGGCACAAAACCCTCAAAAGGGTCTACTTGTTGTTGGAGAAGCTGTTAGCAGATATCAAGGTTGGACTGAAGGGGCATTAATGAGCGTGGAAGCAGTTTTAAGCAAAAAATGGATTATGAATGAATGCTAAAGAATGACAGCTAAAGAATGACAGCTAAAGAATGAATGCTAAAGAATGACAGCTAAAGAATGACAGCTAAAGAATGACAGCTAAAAGAACAAATAATACCCATGATAACCAATAGACGCAAAACCTAACATGAGTAATAACTCAAAATAACGCCTGTTTGTACTCTCTCTATTATAGCCAATATAAACAAGTAAAGGTCCAACAATAAGAATATGTATCAAATTAACCCAGTATGGTTTGTCTAATTTCATGTAATTATATGTTTTATAGATATGATAAAATATTATAATTATACCTAGTGTCAGCAAAATTGGATACATTAAGCTTGGAACTTTATCTCTAGTAATCCCAACATACAGAAATAATGTTCCAACTATTAGTATATGGAATAAATGCACAAATTGTTCTGTCTTCATAAATATATAAAATATTATATAATATAATAATATATATAATATATATAATGACTGATTATGAGAATACTGAAAAGAAAAAAACATCCGTTTGCGGAAAAATTGTACGTAGAGTTTCTATTAAAAACGGCAAAGGTTTCAAAAGTGTTACTAAATATCATAAGGGTAAAAAAATCTCTAGTGTTAAAAAACCCATTCACAAATCACATATAGACCTAATAGCGGTCGGGAAATTTATACCTGGACTATTTTCTGATTGTGGATGCAATAAGAAAACAAGGAAGAGAAAAAATCGCAAATAAAATAAATTTATTTTGATAAATGATCAAGTGCTGATAATAGAACTAACTCTTGTGTAGTCAGTTTTTGAAAAATCAAATTTTTATCAAATGATAATTGAAAATGGCGAGATGGAAAGCCATAATTTTTGCATGTACAATACACACCATTGTCTGTTATTTTCATTTCACAAAACACAGCACCTTGTTTTAAATGAATATTTTCTGGGTTTTCTAGAGGTATCCATCTAATATGCGTACCATATTTGAGTTCATTCATTTCGTCAACATATTTATAATTTTTTAATTTTTTTAATATTTCTAATGTATCATCCTTAGGCAACTTCAACTCTTTTAATATATTTAAGTTCATTTCTAAAATTTTATCTGTTGTTAAATTCATTAAAGTTTCGTTTGATTCATCATCTAATGCTTTTAGTAGGTTATTTACGTCCATGTATAAATATATATTGAAATTTATATTTATATATTTTTTATAACAACTTTTAACGTTTTCTTGTTTTTTTTTGTTTCCTTTTTATATATTTTCTTCTTGTTTTTCCTCCTGTTACTTCTAGTAACTTTTGAAATTCTTCCTCATCATTAAATTTGTACTCATCATCGCCTTCTTGTAGAAGTGATTCTTGTAAATTACCAATCAACATGTCTATTCTCTTCTTAAACCTACTTTTATTACTAAATAATGTTTTAGAAATTTTATTACTACTATATCGTGTATGTAAATCGTTTAGTAATTTTTTTACTGGGTTTATGACATTAACTATGAATTTATCTGGATATTTTACTGCATATTCTGTCAATGCTATTATAAGGTCTGTTTTTTTAAGTGAATTATCATAACCTTTGTTATCTAAAAAAACTATAATTTCTTTTATACCATTTTTAAACTTGGTTGTGTTATCGTAAATTGGTCTTGAATTTAAATAGTCTCTATTTTCTTTACCCTCTTTTTTTCTTCTGTAATTTAAATTTTTAATGTTTTTTTCTTCACAATCATTAATACAATCTATACAATCTTCACTTCTTTCATGAGGTTCCAAATCTTTTTGACCATCACATAGTTCTTTACATTCATATTCCCAACAATTGAATGAATCCTTATTAGTATTTGAATGATAAAACTTATTTTTTGGTTCAATAACATCATCACCAAATTTTACGCTTTTTTTATGATTAATATACATAACTTCTCCAATTATTGGTTCTTCTTCACTCATATATATATTATATTTATATTATATTTACATAAAATTAAATATAAAATCTACCATGATGAACCAAAACCGCCACCTAAAACTGAATTAGCAGCCATTGGTTCAGTAAAACCTTCAGTAATTGTTTGACCTGGTGTAGCAGCTCCAACTAATGGGGTATTATCTTGCCTATACATGGCATTATAGTTTGGAAGCTGTTGTGTACCAACATTTGATGCAGGATGGTCATAGCTTGGTAATGCACTAATAGCAGTTCCATCTGTATAATTTGGTTGTGTTGTTATCATATGTTGTTGACCAGAAATTGGTTGAGAAACTTTTACATTACCGGAACCTTTTTGATTCTTTTTACCCTTATCTTCACTAACACCATTCCACAATTCTGAAATACGTTCTACTAAAATACTTACTTTTTCACCAAGCTTTGTTTGTAAGCTCATTGTAATCATTAACATTGCTAAAACAATGAAAATAATATGGAAATCAGGGTATTTTGTTTTGCTATATGTAGGCACATATGTAATAATACGATTTATTAGAAATAGTCCTAAAAAAGTTACAATAATTTGAATCAATATTTCTGCTGTAATCTCTACAGAACCTTTTTTATCATCAGCTTCTGGCACATATTTGCCAATACTTTTGTTTAAAATAACTATAGGAATAATAGCCAATAAAATATATTGCAATGTGTTTAATATTTCCGATTTTGAATCATCATCAAAATTAAATACATGCTTAAAAAATCCTTTATTTGATTCATCTGAACTTTCCATATCTCTATAGGGTATAATTAGAAATTAAAAATATAGAATAGAATATAAATGGAAGATAAATAGAATATAAAAAGGTATTCTAAATATATTCATATAAAGATGGTTAAAAATTATTATCAACAGATAAAGTTTCATATTGTTACATAATCTATAATCCACCTTTAGAAAAAAGAAGCCAAAAATTTGTTTTCTATATTTCCTAAATTTAGCAAAAACAATTTTTAAAATAGTATGATTTGGCTCTACATTTATCAAAGGTAGATGCGTAAGTAACTTAAAAACAAATTGTGTATAATAATTATTATGAGTTCACGTTCACTCGCTGCTGCTAGATCTAGACGCGCTGGAGAAAATGCGCCACCTATTTCAGGGAATAGACCAGGAACTTCTATTGGATCACATGCTGCATTTGCTCCCCAGATGCCACAACCACCACCTAATGTGAGAGTTTCAAGACCGCCACAACAAAATCCTTATCAACAACAATCGCAACCTTATCAACAACAATCGCAACCTTATCAACAATCTGCTTATCAACAAATACAACAATCTCAGAATAGCCTACCATTTACTAAATTAAGTATTTCTGATGCAATTGGTTTGATTACTATGAGGTTAGGTAGATGTGAACAATGGATTATCGAAACTGAGCATGAGAATGAAAATGGGAATGAAAATGGTGTACAAGGACTACCCGATAACAGCAGAATTATTGACAATAGTGTATTAACAAATTTTGTCAACAGATTAGATTCACTTGAAAAGAGAGAACCAGGTTCCGGTTCTGATATTAATAATGAGACAATTAGTAAACTTTCGGAAGATGTCACAAAAATGAATTTACAATTAGAAAAAATTGTTCAGGAATCATCAAAGCATTCTTTAATTACTGCAAAACATACAGAGCAGTTGTTTAAATTTGAAAGAGAATTAGTTGAAACTAAAGATATTTTGAAAACATTTATGTTGAAATACGATTTATTTACAAGTGAGACTAATGAAAAGTTTACTGATTATGATTATGTTTTCAGTGAAATTGAAAAAAAACTTCCTGTTTGTGAAGAAGAAAATGTTGAAAATGAAAATGAAAATGAAAATGAAAATGTTGAAAATACAGATGAAACTAATCATGAAAATGATAATTCTTTATCTGAAATGATTACTGCAGATCTAAAGAACATTATTAAACAAGAACTTGCTTCTGAAAATATCTAATAATAGTTTTATTTCAATCTATTTTGGAAAAAAGATATTAAATATAATCAGATATTATACTTAATATGAATTTTGTGGTAAGTAATAAAGATAAAAAAGAACTATTTGTATCTCTCTTTCAAGTATTGAAAAATTGTTCTACACTAATTAATTGTAATTTTGAAACTGATTTTTTACATATTCAAGGAATGGATAAATCACATGTTTGTTTATATGATATCAAAATTGCAAAGATATGGTTTGATAAATATAATGTTGAATCTACTACAAAACTATGTTTTGATACAAGCGTATTTCATTCTATTATTAGTATTAAGTCAGATAATCAGGACTTAATTGTGAAAATAGAGGAAGATACGCTTAATGTTCAATTTATAAATACACAAATAGATACACAAATAGATACACAAATATTTGAAAACAATGATGGAAAGACTACTAAAAAAACTAGTAAAAAAAAAGTTACTGAGTCAAAAGCGAAAGAAAAGAATGATTTTAAAAAAATATTTAAAATGCCTTTAGCCGAGTATGAATATGAAGAAATGAATATTCCTGTTGTTGACTATGATGCGGAATTCTCATTTTCTTCAAAATTAGCTACAGATATGTTTTCTCAATTAAGCAACTTTGGAAATGACATTAACTTCACTTGTTCAGAAGAATCCATTCATTTAACAACCACTAGTATAACAGGTGAAATGTGTGTTCAAATACCTATAGATGATTTATTAAGTTACAGCATTATTGAAGGTGACAAAGTTGTATTAAATTATAGTTTATCGTATTTAAATAAAATGTGCATCACTAATAAATTATCTCAAGAAATAGAATTTTCATTGAGTAATGATTGTCCTATGAAAATAGCTTATCCTTTAGGAGAAGATAGCTCTGTATTATTTTATATGGCACCAAAAGTAATTGACTAAAATATTTATATTTATATTTATATGTTATACTTCGTTCTAGTTAACAGAAATTATTATTATTTTTATGTAAAACTATATATCATGAAAATAATTATTGGCTTTTTTATATTTTGTTTAGTATTATTTATATATTTACATATTCAATTTCATTTAAAAACAAGTGAAGACTTAGAGATGTATGAAGTTGATGAACCTTCTAAGGAAAAATTAGAAGAGATATGTGATATTCGACAACCTTTATTATTTGATTTTGATTGCGAAAAAATTATAGAAACATCTAATAAATCATATATTTCTGATAATTATACCGCTTTTGAAGTAAAAATTAGGAATGTTAGAGACAATGACACGAATGCAGAATTATATGTTCCATTACCTTTGCATTCAGCAGTCAAATTGTTTAATGAAGACACAAGTGCCTCTTATTTATCTGAAAATAATACCGAGTTTTTAGAAGAAACAGGAGTAATCAAAAATTTGAAGTATAATGACGAGTTTTTGCGACCATATATGGTGTCAAATTGCAACTATGACATAATGATGGGTTCTACTAATATGTGTACACCTTTTAGGTATGAGTTGAATTATAGAAATTACTTTCTTTTGACACAAGGCAGTTCACAAATAAAACTAGCACCTCCACATAGTCTTAAATATTTGTATCCAATATATGATTATGAAAACTTTGAATTTAAATCACCAGTTGACCCATGGATGCCACAGACCAAGTATAAGGCGGATTTTGATAAAATTAAATGTCTTGAATTCACTTTAACACCTGGAAAGACACTTTTCATTCCTGCTTATTGGTGGTATAGTATTAAATTCAATAAAAATACTAGCATATCATGTTTTCGTTATCGAACTTATATGAATAATGCTGCAATTTTACCATATATTGGAATTCATGCGTTACAAATTCAAAATGTCAAGAGAGATGTCGTTAAAAAGGCTAGTATATCAGAACTAAATCATGATATTGTTCATCCATTAGACGAACAAAATGTTCAACCAGAAGTTCATGATATTCATATAGACGAACAAAATGTAAATAATTCTTTAATGGCAGAACATATGTTACATGACCATGGTATTGACAATACTTCTAGTAATATGACTAATATTGATTAACTAATTTGTGTAAAATATAATAATATCATTATATTATATGAAATTGTTTTCAAGTATTTTCTCTCTTTTTTGTAAAAACAAAAGTAAAACTAGACACAATACTAGACACAAGAATAAAACTAGACACAATACTAGACACAAGAATAAAACTAAACGCAGAATCCGAGGTATGAAAGGAGGCTGAGGTGGTCCTTCTGTAATAAATACACGTCCTATTTAGAATAGTTTAATTTTAGTATTTTATTGAATGACGATAGCACTTTTTATTATTTTAGTGTTTTATTTGAAAAATAAAAATATTTCTAAAATTAAATATTCTAAGTTCATATAGTTTTGAATCATACGTTCATTTATTATTTATATTTATTATATAATAATTTTCTCTAATTCTTTATAAACATCGTGTGTTCTTGAAATCAACTTTGTTACCGGTTCTCTACAATAAGGACAAGAAGGTTTTTCTTTTATTATTTTCTTTGTACAATCTTTACAAAACTCATGATTACAACCAAAAGTTACACAATCTTGTTTATAATATTTGTCATAACATATATTACAATCTATTTTTTCGTCTGTGTATTTTTCTTCCAATATGTTTTCAATTAAACCTACATCATTGTATAACAATGTTGAAAATAATATTTCATAATCATTTATTAAAGTTGCAGTAAGGGTTTCGGGAGTAGGCTCTTCTCTACGTGTATTTTGTGTTCCACTTAAAATCGTTATAATATCATCTTCAAAAGATGAATTATCATCTATAATATTTGTTGTATTTTCAACATATTCGTTCATAATTACATATTGGAATCTATATTTTTCATAAATATATTTTGTAATTACATTTATACATGCAATAGCTATTGTGTTTGATATTTGACTTGTATTTACTATAAGTTCACATTTTAATGCAGCATATTCTTTTAAAAACATATATTTATCTAGACTTTGTAAATACTCATTAAATAACCACAACTTGAACTCATTTGGCTCTTTATTTTGACATTGTATAGAACATTCTAGTTCAAATTCTCTCATTCTTTTTGAATTACATGTTGTGCTGTTGTGACCTGTTCTTCTACAACTAGAACAACGTTGTATACGGCGAATTCTAGAACTAGACAAAGATACAACATCTAAATTTAAACTTTCAGAATTTTGCATTTCCATCTTTAATTATTAATTGTAATTTAATTTATATGATATATTAAGTTTTCAATTTTATTTTTATCCTGTAAATAGTAATTATCATTTGAAATGTTGTAAATGATATAAAGATATAAATACAATTATTATATATTGTCCGCATGATTTATAAGATATATGTAAACGATAGAAATTACACATCATGGGAAATATTTGATGCAAATAAATTTACTAAAATTGAAGGAATATCTATTGACCCTATTGAATCTAAATTATTATCTAATGATGTATTTACAATAGATAAACATAATAAAGTCACTATTATGCATTCTACTATACGTTCTGGACCAGCATTTCCTGCTGTACTTATATTAGCAGGAAATAAAACATATGGCAGACATTCTAATAAAAATTCTGGGAAAAAAAATGCTGGTAAATTGCTTTATAAGTGTATACCAGATGATATGCGTTTACCTTCATTTTTGGTGCCATATGAAATAAAAACAATTGGGTTTTCAAAAGTATTAAAGAATTTATACGTTACAATATCGTTTGAAACGTGGGATGATAAACATCCAATGGCAAAACTTAATAATGTTATTGGACCTGTTGATGTTCTAGATAATTTTTATGAATATCAATTGTATTGTAAGAGTTTAAATGCATCTATACAAAAATTTCAGAAGGATACTACAAAAGCACTAGAAAGCAAATGTCCTGAAGGAATTATTGACACTATTAAAAAGAAATATCCAAATATACAGGACCGCACAGATACCAATATTTGGCATATTATTACAATTGACCCGCCCAAAAGTTTAGACTATGATGATGGCTTCGGTATTATTGACTTAGAAGATGGAATACAGCAAATAAGTATATACATATCTAATGTCACTATATGGATGGACGTATTGAACTTATGGGAATCATTTTCACGTCGCATTTCCACAATCTATTTACCAGATAAAAAGCGTCCTATGTTGCCAACTATTTTGTCTGATTGTTTATGTAGCTTACAGGAAAACGTAGTAAGAGTCGCATTTGTAATAGACGTTTTCATTAAAGATGGTATTATTTTGAACACTAAGTATTCCAATTGTCTTATAAAAGTCTATAAAAATTATTGCTATGAAGAATCAAAATTACTTGCTGACCAAAAATATCATGTTATTCTGGATGCTGTCCGTGGATTAGCATTGCGAAATTCATATATTGATAGAGTTCACAATAGTCATGATTTAGTTACATATCTAATGATTCTTATGAACTTTCATTGTGCTAAAGAGTTGATATCTTATAAAACAGGGATATTCCGTTCTACGATTATAAAGAGAGAAATAGATGTTCCTGCTCATGTTCCAGAAGATAGTGCAAAATTTATTAAAATATGGAATGGTGCATCAGGACAATATATTGATGGTTCTGAAATTATTGACACACGTCATCAGTTACTTGATATGGATGCATATATTCATATTACTAGTCCAATTAGGAGACTTGTTGATCTTCTAAATATGATAAAATTTCAACAAGTAAGTGGTTTTGTTCAACTATCCGAAAATAGTAGTCTATTTTATGACAAGTGGTTGAAAGATTTAGATTGCATTAATATTACTATGCGTTCTATTCGTAAAGTTCAATGTGATTGTACATTACTTGATTTGTGTCATAGTAATCCAGAAATTATGGAAAAAGAATATGATGGTTATTTATTTGATAAAATATGTAGAAATGATGGATTATTTCAATTTATTGTATTCTTGCCAGAACTAAAACTTAGTTCCAGAATTACAAGTAGAGAGAATCTTGAAAATTTCGATTGCAGAAAATTCAAGATGTTCTTATTCAACAATGAAGAAAAGTTTAAGAAAAAAATACGTTTGCATTTATTGTAAAAATTATGCATTTTTCTCAACAAACACTTCCTTAGCAACTCTCTTGATAATTTTCTCTTCCTTTTCATAATCATTGTCACCCTTGCCACCCATGGATTCTATAACAATTTTATTGAATTGGTCAGAATATTTGGAAGAACATTTCTTCCAATCTGGATGTAGTTGTTGAAATTCTGAAATAAGGTTTATGTTTTTGTTTGCCACTTTCTTAACCATTTTGTGTAACTTTATTTTCTTATCATCTTCTTTTTCCCATTTATCTTCATCTTTGATGTACATTGTTTCTCTCTTTTTATCAGTACAATGAATAGGTCTTTCTGTTACATCTAATGTGTTTAATTTCTTTATAATGATATTTGAAATACCTTCAATGTATCCAATTTCTCCGACTCTCTCCAAGTCACTCAGTTGCAATTGGAGAGAATCAACAAAATCAGTAATGTTCATTGCATTTTTACATGTTTCATTTAAAAAGAATTGCAAATTGAAGGACTTATTATGAGAATTTGTATGTGTTGTATTATGTGTCCCATTTTTAACAATTTCTAATAACTCTGTATTTTGTTTAATTAACATCATAATAATACTTTTCTCATCTGTTTCAGTTCCTTTAGTTTCTTGTTGTGATTCAGTTATAAAACACTTCTTTTTATGTCTGTAATATCCACTATCATATTTGTATACTTTACCACATTCACATTCAAATAGTTGAGCAACTTTTAGCAACTTTTCACTATCATTTTCTACCATTTTACTATCATTTTCATGATTTTTGTGTTTATCGGTTGTTAAATGTTTTTCATAACTGCTTTTTTTAGATGTCGTATAGTCACAAATATGACAAATATATTTTTGAGCAACTTTTAGCAACTTTTTACTATCCATTTACTATCCTTAATATTGTAAAATAATTTTTTTTTAAGTATTTATAAAAAAAATTATCGTAACAATTTGAAAATTACTTTTTTGGTAACCAGACCATAAATTTCAATTATGGTCACAAAAACCAGGTTTTTGGACAAAATATTTTTAGGTTTTCAAAAATGGACAAAAATAAATGTCCAAAAACGAAAAGACAAAAAAACTTTCCCCAAAAAT
>Ga0114960_10001240_pt1 | contig 20547 bp, 12 predicted proteins | sample C_130625_MF_Meta_FD_92637 | JGI IMG/M metagenome (GOLD analysis project Ga0114960, IMG submission 92637) | Freshwater microbial communities from Lake Croche, Canada to study carbon cycling - C_130625_MF_MetaG | ecosystem: Environmental > Aquatic > Freshwater > Lake | place: Lake Croche, Canada... | reverse complement strand
TCTACAAGAGGACGCATCGGATAATTGAGTACATAAGCGGTTTTATCCATGCGGCCTTCGTAGTTAGTAGCATAGACACCCATTGCCTGCTTACCTTGTGCACACTGATAACAATTTCTCGGCGATTGATTGTGTTCGGGGAAAGGAATACAAGATGCTAAGACGCCAAACATAGTAGAAGGATGAATTTCACAATGGGTGAACCTAGCAAGAGCATTATCAGGATTAATAATGTCCTTAGGTTTTGTTGCTATAAGAGACCAACTCTGCTCCTCAGGATCAATATATTCTATAATTGCATCTTCTAACTTTGCACAGGTTAATAGATCATCCCAGTTAGTAGTATTAGAAATCATATCTTGTAAAATAGTATTGTTTAAAAGTAAATTTTTATCTTTTACACGAAGTAAAGGTCTTGTTAATCTTCCACTATCATTACATACTCTTATTTCACGCATTTTGTAATCAAATATAACAGAAGTATAAATATTGATGATTCCCTTATATTTTTTATCCTTCAACATTTTATATAATACTTCAGGGTCTGAAGTAATACCAACCCATGCTCCGTTGATAAATACCTTTGTATTATTATACAATATTTCTGGTGTAACATCTTCACTCTGAATAGAAACAATATTTGGCATAATATATTCATACAAAGATAGAGAATTCGAATGAGTAGTGACGTGTGTCATGTAACTCAAATTTTTAACAACACCAACAGACTGTCCTTCAGGAGTATTGTGGACAACAAGACCATCTGTTAGGCAAAATCTTCCACGCTTATCATGAAGCTGCCATCCAACATAAGGTCCAAGTCCTGCTTCTACCAACTTAAATTTACTACACATAAATGATTTGCTTCTTTGAATTTGTGTTTCATTTTCTAGACAATTCAATTTCTTGCGTGGAAGAAGTGTTGGAATTTCAAAAATTCTGTGACCAGTAATAGTTAGTTCTTTATATGTGCTAAATTTTTTTTCTTCACTTTTTTCATCTGTCCATTGACTTCTTCCTTCCTTTACACCGCAAGAAAATCCAAGAGACATTGCTAGAGTATAAACATCATCAATAATTCTATAATTAGCAGGACCTTGACAAATCCTAATTTCATGGCCTTCTGCGCGAACAGAACCATCAGTATCTATTAATCCAGCTAATAATTTGAGTCTTGTTTCTCTATCATTTGTAAGATACTCATTTGGAATATGTTTATTTTTTAAAAGATTATACTTGCGAAGATATTTTTTTAAAGGTGCCTCCTCTACCCTGTTACATAAACCAGCTGATGTAGCTTCTTTATTTTTTATAGAAGCAATTGAAAAGTTATATCTTTCACCTTTTGTAATAGAAGCTCCATTTTCCTGAGCCCATTTTTCCCAATAAGCTAAAGTTTCATTATCCGTTTTATAATTTAAAGCAAATCCTGTTCCATCACTAAGACCATCACCTAACCACATACCAAGCAAATAAGGATCCATTTCAATTTCCTTTTTTTCCCAATGTATTCCAGAGGTTTTAAATAAAACTAAATGATCTTTTGTTGTTTTATTTAATTTCAAATAATTTTCAATTGTTATATCAAGAGTATCATCATCCTGTAGTTTATTTACAAAATCTTCCGCATCATTTAAAGAATTAAAATATTTACTTTTAAAATTGACTTCTTCACGACTTAAATACTCTACAATATGAGAATAGTTTCTATCTTTTCTATTTGATTTTCTAATAACTTTATCACCTTGTATTTTAAGTGACAAAATATGGTTATCTGTAACACGATGTTTTAAGAAGTTATCTTTATCTGGAATAATATCAAACATATTCTTAATTCCTGAACATGTAGTACGAACTTTAGTTGGGTTTCCAAGATCATCTACAAGAATATTTCCAGGAATAATATCTCCAGCTCTTTTAGAAGTCCCATCATACATCAAAATGGGCGTTTCCGGGTCAAAACATTCTGCAGGGCAAAGATAGCCAAATGATGTATTATGAAGTTTACGCGGAGGAATTAATTTACCACTTTTATCAGTAGGTGTAGAAACTCTGCGTGCATGACTTAAACTAGATACATAATTCAAACGATTCAATACTTGTGCTACTCCAACTTTATTAGAATTTGTGTGTTTAATACCGAAGTCACCAGTTGAAAGAGCACGTTTTAGTCCATTTTCAATAGTGGTAGACTTAATAATTTTATAAATATTTGTCATATTAATAATATTCTCATAATCATCTGATGATTTCCATGAACCATTATTAATTTCACGAATAACTTGTTTTTCCATATCTTTCACTAATTTATTAAAATAGTTTCTGAATAAATTATTCAAAAGGCTACCAACACAGTCAACACGTTTATTTAAATATGAATCCCTATCATCTTGCTTAGTAAGTTCAAAAGATGACATTAATAATCGGTTTGCCATATAACCAAGGAAATATATTTTTTGGACCATACTATTACAATGCGGAAATAAATCATTGTGTAAAATTTCTAATGTAAACTCATGCTTCTTTTTTGCACCAGTTTCTTTATCCATATTAATAGGAGTATACATAACGAAACTGGTAATATATCTAATACATTCTTCTTGTGTTAGAAATTTATTTGCTTCGTTAATGGATGCCTGTAATGAATCTAACATATCTTTAGATACATCTATTTTTAATAAAATTTTCTCACAAATATCTTTATCAGAAATGATGCCTAATGCTCTGAAGACAATAAATAACGGAATAGGTTGTTTTACACGTGGTAGTTCAACACAGATCGCTTGACTTAAACCCTTCGTTTTTATTTCATTTCCCTTTGAGTCGTCAGATTTTGAGATTGAATTCTTTGAACGAATCATCATATTAATTTGCTTAGGAGAAATACATTTAAAATCTGGCACCGATTTTACTTCAGCTTTCCAAGTGTACTTAGTATCATTCTTTGAAATATTGAAGCAATATACTTTATTTTCAGCAGCTCTTTCTTGACCTAATACTGTTTTCTCAGAACCATTGATAATAAAATATCCGCCAGCATCAAATTTGCATTCTCCAGTTTGTGTATTTTCAAAGTGCTTATATTGGCTAAGAACACAAATACTTGATTTTAACATAATTGGTAATTTACCAATATGTACCTTAGGAATAGTTTTATAGAAATTCTGTATATTTTCTAGATTAGGGCCATTTCTCACAACATATTTAATGTTTATATCTATGGTTGTTGCAGATGCATATGTAAAATTTCTTAAACGTGCTTCCTGAGGAAACATTAATTTAATAGCTCCATTATTTTCATGAATTTGTGGTCTATAAATTTGAAAATTTTCAAAAGTAATGAATATTTCCAAGGAGTATTTTTTTGATTCTAGATCAAAATCTTGTTCGGAAGCGATATGAACAGGATTAAACATTTCTATTGTTTTCGTAATTTGATATCCAACAAAATTATTATAAGATTCTAATTGATGTCTTACAAATCTATCTAAATGTTGACCTTTAAAATATGATTCTATAATATGCCAAGGTGTTTCAATATATTGTTCATTCGCAATATCAAATTGTTGTGGTAATTCCATCTCGGTTGTAGTATTATATGGCATCATATTTTCGGTTATTTTACATTTCAATTTATTTTTAAATTGTTTTTATAATATCTATATTTTCATGCATAAAATAGTATAACTTTCTCCAAACATAATATATTATATTTCAAATACTTATAATAATAATAATAGAAAGAATATAAATGCTATTTTGTATTGTATTATAATGTCTAAAAAAGACCCAACAACCATTAATAAGTTTAATAAATTTTTATCTACATTAGATCAAAAATTTCCAGTCGCAAAAATTTATCCTTTAGAAACTAAAAAGCCAACTACTGAAGAAGAAATGAAAGAATTTATTGATGAAATTATTAAAAAATTAGATTTAGATTTTAATGAAAATAATTTATCTTCCCCTAATTTTACAGGTCAAACCCCAAAAGATATTATAATGATAAATACAAAAAATTGTGATCCTAATGAATATCAAGATCTAAAATCAAATGAAAGTAATTGTTGCAGAAGAGAGAAAAAAACGATTAAAATAAAAGTACCAGAACCTAATCCTGAACCAGTAGTTGAAATAAAAGAAACGATTCATATTGACACAGAGATCAATAATATTTCTGATATTTTGAAACTAATAGAAACATATAAGGCAGATCCTTGTATTAAGTACAATATCAATATGAAAAGTTTACATAATATCAAAGAACCATTGGAAGAACTCAATAATATGGTTGGAATGAAAGATCTTAAAAATAATATAGTTGATCAAATATTATATTTTGTTCAAGAGTTACATAAGGATAAACAAAAGAATGGCGATTTTATGCATTCAGTAATATATGGACCACCAGGTACAGGAAAAACAGAAATTGCAAAAATAATGGGTAAAATATATAGTAAAATAGGTGCATTATCAAAGGGTACATTTAAAAAAGTAACTCGTAGTGATCTAATTGCAGGTTATCTAGGTCAGACTGCTTTAAAAACTCGTGATGCTATTAAAGAAGCAATGGGTGGTGTTCTTTTTATAGATGAGGCATATGCTTTAGGAAATTCAGAAAAACGCGATAGTTTTGCTAAGGAATGTATTGATACACTTTGTGAGGCATTAAGTGATCATAAAGATGACCTAATGGTTATTATTGCTGGTTATGAAAATGAATTAAAAGATTGTTTTTTTGATTATAATCAAGGGTTGGATTCAAGATTTACTTGGCGTTTTAAAACAGATCAGTATAATTATGAAGACTTATATAATATTTTCTTAAAAAAAGTAAAAGAAATTGGCTGGCAAATAGATGAAAATTCTGGAATTACTTCTAACTGGTTTAAAGAAAATAAGGATTACTTCAAATTTTATGGAAGGGATATTGAAACTATTTTAGCAAAAACAAAAATAGCACATAGTAGAAGAGTATTTTGTAAATTTGAAAATGAAAAAAGAAAAATTATATTAAAAGATTTAGAAAATGGGTTTAAATTATATATAAATAATGAAAATGTTAAAAATCGTAAAAATGACTTGGATACACAAAAATATTTGTATAATACATTATATTCATAGTTTTGAATTATAGATTTGTATTTATGTTTAGTTTGTATTTATATTTTATATATTTTATTTAATAGTATTAATAAAATGTCAAATAAAACAATTTCAATAAATACATCCTATTTTGCAATGGGAGGTTCAAAAACAAGAAAAAATAAAGAAAAAAAAGTAAAACCTAATTTAAAACCATTAATAAATCCAAATACTTTAAAAAATAAATTTTTAAAAAGAATAAAAGAGCATAAACAACGAGAAACACATAATTTAGATGATAAAAAAGTTAACAATAGTTCTACAGAAAAAGAAGTTAAACAATTTTCTGATGAATTTAGTGATTCTATTAACTATTTACAAACATTATCAAAACAAAAAAAAGTAAATGATGAAAAAACTAATTATGAAAAACAAAAACAACGTAGAAAAGAAGTTATCGATAGAAAGACTATTAAAAATTATCAACAAGTGACTCAACCAACAAGTAGTGAATTTGCACATCAAATTGCACCTCAAGTTAATATTGATTTACCTGAAGAACTAAGATTAGAATTTAATCCTATACAACAAATAAATAATCCGATAATTTTAAATAAACGTGTAAATGATAATGTTCCTTATGGAATATTAAAGGGAGGCTTAAAACCTACTTATAGAGACTGGACAAAGACGCAACGTAATAATATTGTTGTAAATTCAAATAGTGCTTTAACTATTCAAAGTGATAAAATAAATAAAGAAAAAATAGAAAGAGAGATACGTTTACAAAATCTTCGTGAAAAATTAAAAAATAAACAACAAGAAGAATTATTAAAAACATCAGTTATTTCATCTCCAGTTATTTCATCTCCAGTTATTTCATCGTCAGTTATATCATCGCCAGTTATATCATCTCCAGTTATTTCATCTCCAGTTATATCATCGCCAGTTATTGAAACATTTAAAACTCAAAATCAAATATTAGAACCTCTAAAAGAACAAATCATTGCTACTAAAAAAATAACAAAAAGAACAATTAAAAAAAAATATACTCTCGGAAAATCTAAAATAAAAAAATCAGTTGGAGTATTGGTAAAAGATCGTGGAACTAGAAAACAAGTAATTAGTGCACAAAGAGATTTGAAAAAAAAATCTATAAATGATATAAAATCATATTTAAGAGATCATAATTTAATTAAAGTGGGTAGTAATGCTCCAAATGATGTTATTAGAAAACTTTACGAATCAGCTATGTTATCTGGAGAAATTACAAATAGTAATAGTGAAACTCTTTTGCATAATTTATCAAAAGAAGAAAAACAATTATAGTTATTGATATATTATATATTTATCTTTTGTATATATAATAATTATGGAAACAACTAAAAACGAAATGCCTGAATATGCAAAACATTTTTTTAATAAATTATCAAATTATTTAGACACAAAATTATATTTTTATGGTAGTATACAACGTAACGACTATTTCCCAAAATCAAGTGACATTGATGTTGATATATTTACAGATAATATGAATAGCACAATTTCAAAATTACAACATTTTTTACGTGTGGATCGTGACGAATTTAAAAAATTTGTATATAAATTACACGAAACAAATAAAATCGTTTTTGGTTATAAAATAAAATATAAAGATCTTGAAAAAAATTTTATTACAGAAATATCTATTTATGATGAAAAATATAAAGATGATGTAATAATAGAACATAATTCTAAAAGTATTTTACCATTTTATATTTCCTATATGTTAATTATTTTGAAATATTTTTATTATAATTTAAACATTATACCTAAAGAATATTATAAATATTATAAACGTATAGTAATGAATTATATGGTGGAGGGTATTGATGTAGAATTTATAGTTTTAGGAATACCAAAAGATAAAACTGATGAATAAAGTGACGTGTAATAACATAAATTAAATATTATTAAAGGTATATTTATATATAAATATATGGCACTTGTAAAAGAGTATTTTGAATTGACAAAAAAATATCAACAAGACTATGGAGATAATACTATATTATTAATGCAAGTAGGAAGTTTTTTTGAAGTATATAGCATTTTTTGTAAAAATACATCATCCCATATTGGTAGTAAAATAGAAGATTTCTCTCATATATGCGATTTGCATATTGTTGACAAATCTGGTGTTTTTATTAAAAATGATCAAGTAAAGATGGCAGGATTTAAAGATATACAAGTTGAAAAATATATTAAAAAAATACAAGACTCGGGGTTTACAGCAGTAGTATATATTCAAGATGAAGCTGTAAAAAATACAACCCGCAGTTTAGCTGGTATTTTTAGTCCCGGTACCTATTTTCATACAGACTCTCAAAATCTAACAAATTCTATCACATGTATTTGGATTGATCTTGTAGATAATAAGGTTTTATTAAAAGGTAAATATGTAATAGTAGGTGTGGCAAATATTGATATTTATACTGGGAAAACAACAATGTATCAATTTAAAGAAATATATATGAATAATCCAACTACTTATGATGAACTAGAACGTTTTATTTCTATTTATAATCCAAGTGAAGCGATTCTTATTTCTAATTTTCCTGATGAAAAAGAATTGGATTTTGTTATTAGTTATGCTGGTATAAGTTGTAGTTTAATTCATAAGATCAATATTTCAACAAATTCAGATATTAACTCTAGTGAAAAAATGCAACGGGTTAAAAACTGCGAAAAACAAATTTACCAAAAAGAAATTCTGAATAAATTTTATAATTTTGAAGATAGTTCTCTCTTTATTCAAAGTGTATATGAGAATAATATAGCTACAAAGGCTTTTTGCTTTTTATTGGACTTTGTATATCAACATAATCCTCATCTCGTAAATAAAATTCTAGAACCTATATTTGAAAATTGTTCTAATAGATTAGTTTTAGCAAATCATTCTTTAAAACAATTAAATGTTATTGATGATGGTAATGTTAAGTCAAATAAATATTCCTCTGTTTGTAATATGTTAAATGATTGTTTAACGCCTATGGGTAAACGTAAATTTATATATAATTTATTAAATCCTGTTATTGATAAAACATACTTACAACGTGAATATGATATGATTGAATATTTTTTAAGTAAATTTTCAGATTATGAATCATTTCTTAAAAGTAATTTGAGTATGTTAAAAGATATTTCAAAGTGGGAAAGGCAAATTTTTTTAAAAAAAATTACACCAAAATCGGTGTATCATTTATATTTAAATATGGAAATAATTGAAGCAATTTATAATAAAATCTCTCAAGATGCTACTATTATGGAGTATTTACAATCTATAGAACCAAATATTTTATTAATACATGATTTTTGTAAGAGTATCAAAGAAAGTATAAAAGATAATTTAAACTTAGATTTAGCAAAGGAATTAGATCAACTCCAAAATTTTGAAACTAATTTTATAGAGAAACATGTAGATATAAATCTAGACAAAAAAACTGAATGTTTGAAGGAATCTGAATTGAAATTAGAAGCAATACAAAAATATTTAAGTACTTTAATTGAAAGTACTGAAAAAAAGGGGAAAAAAGGTACGTCTGATTATGTAAAAATTCATGAAACTGAAAAAAATAGTTTTAGTTTAATATCTACAAATAGAAGATGTAAGTTATTACAAGAGACATTACCAAAAGAATCTAGTATTGTATCAATAGAATATATTATGGATGACTCTTTTAATAAATTTAATTTAAAAGTATCTAAAACACAATTCCATTTTGAAAAACAAAGTTCATCAAATAATTTTATAAAAGATGAACAAATTCATGAATTATGCAAAAATATTTCAACTATGAAAATTTCTATGAAAGATTTGATTTCTTTAGTATATAATAAATTTATTTCCAAAATGGAACAATTTCAAAAAGAGTTTGAAACTATTATACAATTTGCAACACTTATAGACTTATTATTTACAAAATCTGCAATGGCAAAAAAATACAACTATTGCAAACCAACTATTGTTCAATCTGAAAAATCTTTTGTGCAAGCAAAACATCTGAGACATTGTTTAATTGAACGCTTTCAAACAAATGAACTTTATGTAAATAATGATATTTCACTCGGTAATAATACAACAGATGGTATTTTACTTTATGGTACTAATGCAGTTGGTAAAACAAGTTTTATAAAGTCTATTGGTATTTCTATTATTATGGCACAAGCAGGGTTATATGTTCCAGCATCAAAATTTGATTTCTACCCATATAGTCATATATTTACACGCATTATAGGAAATGATAATATTTTCAAAGGATTGTCTACTTTTGCGGTTGAAATGTCAGAACTTCGTACTATTTTACGACTAGCAAATGAAAATAGTCTTATTTTAGGTGATGAATTATGCTCTGGTACCGAAATATTAAGTGCGATAAGCATATTTGTAGCAGGAATACAGAAGTTACATATTTGTAAAAGTAGTTTTATTTTTGCGACACATTTACATGAAATAGTTGACTATGAAGAAATTACTGGATTATCTACTATTGCATTAAAACATATGGAGGTCGTATATGATAAAGAAAAAGATATACTTGTGTATGACCGAAAATTACGTGATGGGCCGGGTAATAATATGTATGGTTTAGAAGTTTGTAAATCTTTAAATTTACCTAAAGATTTTTTAGATAATGCATATGAAATAAGAATGAAATACAATCCTGAAACAGGAAGTATTCTTTCACTAAAGAGTTCATCATATAATGCTAAAAAAATAGTAAATTTATGTGAAAGGTGTAAAAAACAACCAGGTAAAGAAGTGCATCATTTGAATTATCAAATGGATGCAAATGATAATAATATTATAACAACAACAGATGGAGTATTTCATAAAAATGATTTAGCAAATTTAATGACATTATGTGAAGGTTGCCATAATGACATACATAAAAAAAATGAACGTTTAAAAAAAGTTAAAACAACAAAAGGAACAAAAATTCAATATATTTAATATATTTAATATTTGCGTCGTTTAGTATGGCTTCTACGTCTACGACCTCCACTCTTATGTTTTCTTGTTGACATATTTTTTATACCTTTATCAATACCTTTACCAATACCTTTAGCACCTTTTACGCCTAAATTAAAACCAGTATTTATAGTTCCATAAATATTAGACATACCTTTTTCTACAATAGGAATTGTTTCTTTAGCTACACCTTTGGCAGCATTAGAAACATTATTTAATCCATTATTCATCATTGGTAATGCTTTCTTGACATTTTTACTTGTTGACTTAACAAAATTAGACGCACGTTTTTTGTATGATTTCGCCATTATAAAGTATAGCTATAAAATATTTACTTTTAATATAGATAAATGGAATTATTGAAAAAAATGAATAAAAAAAAATTTCTTAATATAGTTATTTTGTTTTTATGTTTCATGTTATTTGTATTTATATATTTTAATTATTTTAATATTAAAGAAGGTTTGAAGGATATGTATATTGAAAATAACTTATCTTCAGATTTTGCAAAATCATTTTGCGAAAGTACAAATTCATCTGGTGCCGAATTACAAACAGAATGTAAAAAGTTAACTCAAGATAACTGCAGATCAACATCTTGTTGTATATGGACAAGTAATGAAAAATGTGATGCTGGTGGTAAAGATGGATTGTTATTTAATACAGATTCTAATGGTAAACTAATTCCTCTAGATTATTATTACTATAAAGATCAATGTTATGGTAAAAATTGTAAATAATTATTTAATTCATTAACTAATATAAAATAAAATTGAATTAAAAATATAGTAATAATATACTATACTATTATAAGAATGATCATTCCTGTGAAATGTTTTACTTGTGGCATGGTTATTGCTGATAAATATCGTTACTATTTGGAACAAGTGCGTAAGAAGAAGTTTGCAAAAAAGGGAAATAGTGAATCTATTGATGTCGATAAGGTTTTATATTTAACAAAAGAATTTTCGGAAAAAACGCCAGAAGGTGAGGTTTTAGATGAATTAAATATGAAAAAAATGTGTTGTCGTAGGCATTTCTTAACGCATGTTGATATTGAATAATTTCTTACTATATATTATAAATGGGAAGAAAGAGTTTTAAAAAACATCAAAAACTTTATAAAATGAAAGGTTGTTCTAAGAATAAAAAATCTAGGAGACATTTAGTAGGAGGATTAGCATATACTGGTAATTCTATAAATACTCAAAATAATCCTTTTTTAGCTTATACAGGAGGATCTAATTCAGCAGATAATATTAGTTTACCTCAATCAGTAGATGTAATGGCTCCAAAAAATATGTCCGGACTTTATGGAGGTAATCCATCTTTACCAAATACTGGGCCTATACCTCTTGGTTCAAATTCACCTACAAATATGGGTTCTATTAAATATGGTGGTTCAACTTCTACAAATGTAATGAAAGGCGGCACTTGTGGTGCTTGTCAAAATAATGTAATGACAGGTGGCACTTGTGGTGCTTGTCAAAATAATGTAATGACAGGTGGTGATTGTGGTTGCGGTTTAAAAAAAGGAGGAACATCAAAACAGAAAGGTGGTCAAACAATAAATCCACAAGGGCTTTTAGGAAACCCATGGGGATCATCTCCGGCAAAATGGCCTAGCGTAGATGGAATTAGTGGAAATAGAAATTATTCAAGTTATAATGACTTTAAAGTAGATCCACAAAACGCTTTAATTAGTCTTGGTGCAAATCGTCCATTTTTATTTGGAGGAAAAAAAAGTGGTATTGGAGGAAAAAAATCTAGTAAGGGAGGAAGAAGAAAACGTAATAATAAAAGAACAAAAAGAAGAAGACAAAGAGGAGGTATTGGTTCAAATTTTCTAACTCAAGATTTTATTAATTTAGGAAGGCAAATACAATATAATATGGGAAGTACATATAATGCATTGAATGGTTATCCTGCTCCAACACAGGTGCTACCATGGCAAGGCCAATTACCTCGTACACCTAATTTGAATACCATGAGAGGTGCTGCTCTATAATTTTTTCTTTACGTAATACATAATGGCACCTTTTCCTAAAACTTTAAAAGATTTATGCAGACCAGCATTAATTTATTTTATTATTTCTATTATTGCTCTTGTTATGCTTTTGTTTCAAAATTTAGGAAATAATAATAGTTATAATGTAGGTTCATTTTCTTGTAGTGTTCCTAATACTGCTGCAGTTTTTATCGTGAAACTAGTATATATATTATTTTGGACATATATTCTTAACTTGATTTGCAAAGATGGACATAGTGGTCTTTCTTGGTTGCTTTTACTTTTCCCTTTTCTTCTATTTTTTGTAATAATAGGAATTCTTATGATATCCTCCTTTTAATCAACATTTAAAAACATGCAGTCAAAGTTAACAACCAAATTTTTATAATATAAAAATGAATTTAGAAAAAAGTGAAGTTTTTCTCCACTTTTTTAAAATAGATTTAGAAAAAGTAATTTTAAAAAATGTTTAGCTTCACCTTTTAAAAGGTGGATATATATATATATATGTCTTCAAAAATCAAAAATGGAATTTCTTATGATAAGAATGGATGGAAATATGTTTCTGTAAAAGGTTTACCAAAAGAAAGAGGATATGCATATGGTTTTTTATGTGCTAAAGAATTTAAGGAAATACAAAAAACAATATCTTTTCTAATGATGGAAGCTTTTGGCATGCCATGGAGTTATTTTATTAAAGAAGTAAATGATGATTTTAAAGAAATGACACAACGTGAATTTGGCGAGTTTTATGAAGAAATGGAAGGAATTTCTGATGGTTGTAATGCTGGTGGATGTAAAACAACTATTGATGAAATTATTGCATGGAATTTCTATATGTCTATACCTTATTGGTATTCAACTAAATCCGAAAATGCTACAGGAAAAGAAGGTGGAGGAGCAAAAGATAGATGCAGTGCATTTATGGCAGTTGGTGATTGGACAAAAGACGGAAAAATTGTCTGTGCTCATAACTCGTTTGTTGAATTTCAAGATGGACAATATTTAAATGTTATTTTAGATTTAAATCCAGATAAAGGTCATAGATTTATTATGCAAACATCACCATGTTCTATTTGGAGTGGGACCGATTTTTTTGTTACTGCAAAAGGTATTATAGGAACAGAAACTACTATAGGTGGTTTTTATCCTTATGAAAAAAGATTTCCTATTGGTTATAGAATAAGAAAAGCAATGCAATATGGCAATACATTAGATGAATATTGTCAAATACTTTTACATGAAAATTCTGGAGATTATGCAAACTCATGGTTATTTGGAGATACAAATACAAATGAGATTCTTCGTATAGAATTAGGACTTAAATATCATAATACAGAGAAGAAAAAAAATGGTTTTTTTATTGGTTTTAATGCTCCATATGATGATCGTATTAGAAATTTAGAAGTAAATAATTCTGGATTTTATGATGTAAGACGTCATCAAGGTGCCAGATTAGTTCGCTTAGGTGACCTAATGGATGAACATAAAGGTAAGATTGATATTGATATTGCTAAGAAAATTATTTCGGATCATTATGATGTATATTTAGAAAAAGAAAATCCATGTTCTAGAACAGTTTGTTCACATTATGAATTAGATGCTCGTGAATATATGTCAGATCCTTCAAGACCAAAACCATTTGCCCCTAGAGGAGCAGTAGATGGTGCAGTATGTGATAGTAATCTTGCAAAAAAAATGACTATTGATATGCGATGGGGAAGTTCTTGTGGGATACCATTTAAAACTTCAGAATTTGTAAAGAAACATAGGCAATATGAAATTTTTGCGCCTTATTTAAATGATAGACCAAGCGAACCATGGACAGAATTTACTATTGATGATAGTTATAGTAAAGGTTCAAAATCTAAAGAAAAATCCAAGGGAAAAAATAAATTCCGTCTAACAAAAAAAGGAAAGAAAACGAATGATAAATCTAAAACAATGAAACATACAGATGAAGAAAAAGAAGAATTTGAAGAAGAAGAAAAAGAAGATTAATCTAATTGATATTTTAAAAATAATATTTATATAATAATTACATTTTAAAAAAATATGATTATTATATAATATAAAATGCAAGATGAAGAAAGTAAATCAGAAAGTATAGAAATTGGTAAAGAACTGGATAAAGAAAATATATCATGGAAAATTATTGATAAATATTTTAAAGACAACCCTACTTGTTTAGTATCTCATCATTTAGAATCATACAATGAATTTACTAAAAATGGTATTCGCAGAATTTTTCATGAGAATAATCCTATACGATTTATAGAGAGAGAAGAAGAAGGTTCTAGCTCTGAAAATCGCAGTGAGTGTATGCTTTATTTAGGTGGTAAAGATGGTAGTAAAATTTATTTTGGCAGGCCTGTTATTTATGATGATAATAATGCACATTATATGTTTCCAAATGATGCACGTTTAAGAAATATGACTTATGGGATTACTATTCATTATGATGTAGAAGTTGATTTTATATATTATATTGAGGATGAAAGAAAAGAACATAGTATTTTATTACCTAAAATATATTTGGGTAGATTTCCTATCATGCTTCAATCGGATTTATGTATTTTAAATACTTTAAATAAAGAAGTCAGATTTAATATGGGTGAATGTCGCAATGATTATGGTGGATATTTTATTATAGATGGAAAAGAAAAGGTAATAATATCACAAGAAAAATTTGCAGATAATTTACTTTATATTCGTCAATATAAAGATGATGATGTTTATAGTCATTCAGCAGAAATTCGCTCTGTATCAGAAGATTCTTCAAAACCTATTCGTACATCTGCGGTAAAAATAGTTGCACCTACATCAATTTTAAGTAACAACCAAATTGTTGTTTCAGTACCAAATGTAAAAAAACCTATACCTTTATTTATTTTAATGCGGGCTCTTGGTGTTATATCAGACAAAGATATTATACAAACTTGTTTATTAACTAAATTGAATGATCATGATAATAATGAATACACTGATTTGTTCATACCTTCTATTCATGATGCAAACAAAATATTTAATCAAAAAAATGCGCTTGAATTTATTGCGGAATTAACAAAAAGAGGAACTATTTCTGGAGTCATTGAAATTCTCTCTGATTACTTCTTACCACATATTGGAGAAATTAATTTTTTAGAGAAAGCCTATTTTGTTGGATATATGGTGAATAGATTATTGAAAGTATTTATAAAAGAAGAGAAACCAACTGACCGAGATAATTTTAGATTCAAACGAGTTGAACTTTCTGGTTCTCTCATTTACGATCTTTTTAGAGAATATTATTTGATTCAGAAAAAGGATATTACTCGTAAAATAGATGAGGAATATTATTATCATAAAGGTGAGTATAAAGAAGATGATACTCTATCTAGAAAAGAAAAGAAACAAATTCAATCAAAAAAGAAAGAAGGAGAAAAAGATTCAAATAAATACAAAGATAATTTTATTGGGCTCATTGAATCCAATTTTAAATCTTTTTTCAAAGAGAGAATTGTAGAACAAGGTTTTAAAAAAGCATTTAAAGGAAATTGGGGATCAGAATCACATACAAAAAGATTAGGTGTTGTTCAAGATTTAAATCGTCTAAGTTGGTATACATTTATATCACATTTACGTAAAATTAATTTACCAATGGATTCTACTGCAAAAGTAGTTGGTCCTCGTCTTTTAAATTCATCTCAGTGGGGATTTATTGATCCGATTGATACACCAGATGGTGGTAATATTGGTTTACAAAAACACATGTCTATTAGCACATATATTACAAGTGGTTCTTCTGCATACCCTATTATTCAATGGCTTAGAAAAAATACACCTATGCGTATTATTTTAGAAAATTCTGCTGAACAACTTGGTACTAGTAGTAAAATTTTTGTAAATGGAAATTGGATTGGTATAATTGATAGTCCTATTGAACTTGTTAATGTATTAAAATTATATAGAAGAAATGGTATTATTCCTATTTATACCAGCGTATCTTTTGATTGTAAAAGAAATGAAATATATATTTATACAGATTCTGGTAGATTAACTAGACCTATTTATTATATTCAAGATAGTAAATTGAGTTTTATGAGAAAAGAATTAATAGATGGCTTGGATAGTGGTAAAATAAGTTGGGAACAAATCGTTGCTGGTTTTTTGCAAAAATCAGATGAAAATTTTTTGAGTAAAAAAAATCGTCTTTATGAAATATCAGAATTATATCACAATATTGGTTCTGATAAAGTTGCAGTATTTAATAAACTAGAAAAAGCTAGATCATTTGTTGATTATATAGATACTTCTGAAGAAGAAACCGCACTTATTGCATCTTCTATTGAAGATTTAAAAAAGACAAAATGGTACACTCATTTAGAAATTGATGCGTCATTAATATTGGGCGTTATGGGTAATTTAATTATTTATCCGGAGAATAACCCAGTGACTCGTAATGCTTTTTCATGTGGACAAAGTAAGCAAGCGGTTTCTGTTTATCATAGTAATTATCAAATGAGAATGGATAAAATGGGTGTAATATTAAATTATGGTCAGACACCTCTTATTAAATCCAGATACTTAGAATATATTAATAATGAAGAACAACCTTATGGTGTAAATGCGATTGTGGCTATTATGTGTTATACTGGATATAATGTAGAAGATGCTATTTTAATTAATGAAGGTTCAGTTCAACGTGGAATATTTAGAACTACTTATTTTTCTACATATGAATCGCGTGAAGAAAGTTCAAAGATTACAGGTAGTACCAGCTCTAAATTTACAAATGTTGAAAAAAATAATGTTATTAAGAAAAAGAGAGATTCTGATTATAGTCAACTAGATGAACATGGACTCATTAGAGAAAATGTTGAATTAAATGATAAAATGATCTTAATTGGAAAGGTTAATACTAACTTAGAAAATAAAGATGTATGGATTGATGATTCTGTAAAACCTAAAAAGGGTCAGGTTGGTTATGTAGATAAGTCTTTTATTACTCTTGGTGAGGAAGGTTTTAATATTGCAAAAGTTCGTGTGAGAGAAGAACGTCTGCCTGCAATTGGTGACAAAATGGCTTGTGCTTTACCAACTCAGCAGGTTTTAACAGATAAAGGGTGGATTGAAATTAAAGATATTGATATAACTATTCATAAAGTAGCTACTCTTGATATAAATGGAAATATGTGTTATGAATACCCTGTAAATAAATTTGAGTATCAACATAATGGTAAAATGTATTATGTAAAAAATAAACAAGTTGAAGTCGTTTGTACATTAAATCATAAGTTATACATCAAAAGAAGAGAGAAATTGAAAGGAGAAAAAGAATATGAGCTATTGGAAGCTGAAAAAGTAATGGGTAAAATGGTTAGATTTCAAAAATCAATGAAAAATATTTATCCTGATGTTGAAGATATGATTTTAGGTGAAAAACAATATAAAATGGATGATTGGCTACAATTACTAGGGATGTTTATATCAGATGGATGTTCAAATACAGCAGGATCAATTCATATATCAGCATTTAAACAAAGAAAAGTTGATTTTAATACAGATATACTAACAAAATTAGGGATTAGCCATAAATATGATAATGTTCATGATAGATTTTACATATTAAAAGCACAATATCCAGAAATATATAATCACTTAGACAATTTAAGTGTTGGTGCATTAAATAAGTATTTACCAGATTATGTTTGGTCATTATCACAAAGACAATGTATAATATTACTTGAAGCTTTAATGGAAGGTGATGGACATACATATAAAGATGGATTTTCAAGGTATGGAACAATAAGTCCTAGACTAGCTAGTGATGTTTGTAGATTAGCAGTTCATTGTGGTTGGTCTGGAGTTATAAAAATTGCAGCTGAACCTGGCGATAGCCCACATCTAATTAGAGGTTCAGGTAAAGATAAATTTCATCATATTGAATCAAAAAATACATATTATAAAATAAGTATTATTCGTAAGCAAAACCAACCATACATTAATAAAAAAGTAAACGATTCCAATGAAGAAAAAATAGTTGACTATGATGGAAAAGTATATTGTATTGAAATGCAATCGTCTCATTTATATTATATGCGCGAGAATAATTTCGCACCATCTATGCTCATAGGAAACTCACGCGCCGGGCAAAAAGGAACTTTAGGTCTCATTATTCCTGAAGAAGATATGCCTTTTACTGAAGACGGTATTCGTCCAGATTTAATTATAAATCCACATGCTATTCCGAGCCGTATGACAATTGGGCAAATTGTGGAAACATTATTTGGTAAGGTATGTGCAAGTTATGGCGCATTTGGTGATTGCACTGCATTTCAGGTAAAGGGTGTTAATTATTCTACTTATGCTCCTCTATTAGTAAATGCTGGATTCCATTCTTCAGGAAATCAAATTTTATATAATGGTATGTCAGGAGACCAAATACAAGCAGATATTTTTATGGGCCCTACTTATTATATGCGTTTAAAACATATGGTTAAAGATAAAATTAATTTTAGAGCACGAGGTCCTAATACTGCACTCACGAGACAACCTGTACAAGGTCGCGCGAATGATGGTGGTTTAAGAATTGGAGAGATGGAACGTGATGGTGTATTAGCTCATGGTATGTCCAAATTTTTGAATGAATCATTTATGACTAGAGGTGATGAATATTATGTAGCAGTTTGTAATAAAACTGGATCTATTTCTATTTATAATGAATCTAAAAACTTATTTTTAAGTCCTTATGCGGATGGACCTGTTGAATTCTTTACAAATGCAGATGGATCACAAAATATTAAAAATTTAAGTAGATTTGGTCGTTCTTTTAGTATTATTAGAGTACCTTATTCATTAAAATTATTGATACAAGAATTGCAAGTAATGAATGTAAAAATGCATATTATTACGGAAGATAATGTAGATCAGCTTCTAAGTATGTCTTATTCTGATAATATTAATAAATTAACAAAATCTAATGAATCTACAGAAATTTTATTGAAAAATATTTCATATGATTTAAAAACAAATTTAAAACAAAATAGAGATAAAGTAATTAATTATCCTGCACCTGCAGTAGAAGTTAGTAGCGAAGAATATAATCCTGCAACTGATTTTGTTGGACAACAAGGTGTTTTTAATCCAGAAACGCCACCAGTTTCACCACCATATGCACCTGGTTCAACACCATCTGATTATGTTCCTCAGAGTCCAGTTTTTAATCCAGAATCTCCGCAATATGCACCAGGTTCTCCACCATATGCACCAGGTTCACCGCAATATGCACCAGGTTCACCACCTAGTTTTTTGGGAAATTTAACACAAAGTTTAGGTTTAAGTACTGAAAATCCTCCAGCAGAAAATATGATTCCATATACACCTATTGTACAAGAATTTGGTAAACAACCTTCTGAAAATACACAAGTAGAACAAACTATTTTAGAGGTAGAAGAGCCTCAAGCTAGTGAAGCTACTAAAACTGAAGTAGAAGAATCAAATAATTCTACTGACAATAGTTCTAGTCCTAGTTCTTCAGAAACAAAAAGAATAATAACTTTATAAATAAAATTGAGTTAAAAATAATTCAATATGATTATATTATAATATAATATGACCAGCCAAAATTCTAATGTTCTTATTTCACATATTTTCAATTCTAGAAAAATAGTTCTAGAATTAATGGGAAAACAGGGTTATAATATTAGTGAATATGCAAATTTTAGTGTAAATGAAGTAAATTCAATGAAACTAAATAATCAGCTTGATATGCTTTTGGAAACTGCCGATGATAATGTCACAACTGAAACACCAAAGAAAAAAATATATATTCGTTATTATTTGACATCTAGACCTGCGCCAAAAAATATTCAAGAAATGATAGATGACTTATATGTATTAACAGAAACTCTTAAGAAAACAGATTCTTTATTTATTATTATCAAAGATGAACCAAATGAAACATTAATTAATGAAATCAAACATATTTGGGAAGCGGATGGTATTTTCATTGTTATTGAAAGCATTAAACGATTACAATTTAATATATTGGAACATACACTTGTTCCTCCTCATCGTGTTTTAACTGAATCAGAAGTAGATACAATAATGAAACGATATAATATTATTGATAAAATACAATTTCCTAATATTTCAAGATTTGATCCTGTGGCGCGTGTAATTGGATTGCGTCCTGGACAAGTTTGTGAAATAATAAGACCTAGTAAAACATCTATAGAATCAAAATATTATAGAATTTGTACCTAATCCACCTTTAGAAAAGGTGGAGCCAAAAAATAGTAGCAAAGTTTATAACTAGCAACTTTTAGAAAAAGTTGCGCAAAAATAGTAGAAAAGTATAAGGCTTTGGCTCCACCTTTTCTAAAGGTGGAAATAGTAGAAAAGTATAAGGCTTTGGCTCCACCTTTTCTAAAGGTGGAAATAGTAGAAAAGTATAAGGCTTTGG
>Ga0114960_10001239_pt1 | contig 20551 bp, 33 predicted proteins | sample C_130625_MF_Meta_FD_92637 | JGI IMG/M metagenome (GOLD analysis project Ga0114960, IMG submission 92637) | Freshwater microbial communities from Lake Croche, Canada to study carbon cycling - C_130625_MF_MetaG | ecosystem: Environmental > Aquatic > Freshwater > Lake | place: Lake Croche, Canada... | reverse complement strand
GAAGCGGACCCGTGAGGACGTCGTGCTCGAATACGCGGGGGTGCAGCTGGAGCGGATGCGCATCGCGCTCGAGGCGATCATGCCAAGGGTCACGGAGGGCGACATCGAGGCCATCGAGACGATGCTGCGGATCGAGCAGCGGACGGCCAAGCTCTTGGCCCTGGACCATCCCGGCCACTGGCCCGAGGACGGCATGGGCCGCAGCATGGCGCCAGGAGCACTGTCGATATCTTTCGACGCCCTGAGTGACGCACAGCTCGAGAGCCTCAAGATGCTGGGCATCGGGCCGGTGCCGGATGAAGTCATCGACGCAACCCTGGTTGAGGACGACGAATGAACCCGGCAACGGTGCGGGACGAAGCCGACAAGGCGATGGCCCGGCGCCGGCTCCTGCCCTTCACGATGCGGACCAAGCCGGGCTATCAGGTCGGCCGGATCCACTGGGTCATTGCACAGGCGCTCGAGCTGGTCGAGGCCGGGCTCCTGGACCGGGTGGCGATCGAGTTGCCACCACGGCATGGCAAGAGCGAGCTGGCGAGCATCAGGTTTCCGTCGTGGTACCTGGGCCGGCATCCTGAGCGGCAGTTCGTGGCAGCAAGTCACACGCAGGACCTTGCCGATGAGTTCTCGATCAAGACCCGGGACGTGGTCAAGGGCGAGCAATGGCCATTTGCCAACGTGAGGCTCGCCGGCAACTCCTACGGCGTCCGGCGCTGGAAGGTCGAGGCCCGTGACCTTGACGGCAAGTGGCGAGACAAGGGCGGCATCTATGTGCCGGTCGGGGTCGGTGGCGGCTTGACGGGCAAGGGAGCCGACATCTTGTCGATCGACGACCCGGTCAAGGACTGGGTGCAGGCCGACTCGGAGCTGATCCGGGAGAGCCATTGGTACTGGTACCAGTCGGTCGCTAGTACTAGGCTCATGCCCGGTGCCGCCTGCATCATGACCCTGACCAGGTGGCATCAGGACGACATCCTGGGGCGGGCACTCAAGATGGCCGAGGGGATGGCCGATGCGGACCAGTGGTTCGAGATCAAGCTGCCGGCCCTGAGCGACGGGCCCAATGTCTTTGCCGACCTGCAGGTTCCCGACAAGATCGCGGCCCGGGCGGGGATCCGGACTGAGGATGTGCGCGACGTTGACACCTTGTTTGCCAAGCTGAGGGCACTGACATGAAATTGCGGGCACTCGTGCATGTGGATGGACCCGCCCTGGATCCGGCCCGGTGGCCAGCCGAGGTGATGGAGCGCAGGCGGGCCTCGAGCGTGGGCCGGGTCTGGAGGAGCCTCTATCAGCAGGACCCCACCGACATCGACGGCAACCTCTTCAAGGAGGTCTGGTGGCAGGTCTACGAGGAACCGCCGACCGCATTCGTGCGGACCGGCATCTTCATCGACAGCGCCTACAAGGTCGGTGTCGCCAGTGACTATTCGGTCTGTGCCGTCTGGGCCAAGAGCAGTGACGGCCATGTCTACCTGCTTGACATCAGGCGAAGGCGCGTCGAGTTCCCGGAACTGCTGGCCATGGTCGAGGGCGTCTATGAGAAATGGAAGCGGCTCCGGCCCGTGGTCGTGATCGAGGACAAGGCATCGGGACAGGCCTTGGTGCCCATGATCAGGAAGAAGCACATCCCGAGCGTGGCCTGGAAGCACAACCTCAAGGGCTTGCGGGCCAACGCAAGCAAGATTGCCCGGATGGAAGCCGTGACGCCGCTGATCGAACGGGGGCTGGCGCATATTCCCGCCAAGGCAGCCTGGCGCGAGGACTGGCTCGACGAGCACCGTGCCGTGCCGACCGGGATGCATGACGACCAGGTCGACACCACAGTCATGGCGATCGACTACTTCCTGGGCGCACGGGTCGCGGATATGCCGGCCGATGCCGTCTTTCACGACAAGGACATTGGCAGGGTCACCAGGGCCTCCAGGATCACCGCCATCCGGCGTGACGCTGAGGAGGAAGAGCTAGAGGAGTGGCAGCGACGTGGGCTGCTGTAGTGGAAGCGCTTCCGGGGGCAGTATTGCTGGTGGCATTTGCGGTGCGGGCATGGGCATGGAAGGCTCGGGCCCAAGCAGTGGCGGTGGCATCTGTTCCGTCAGCAACGGAGGTGGCGGTGGAGCGAGTGGTATCTCGGGAGGCGGTGGCGGCGGGGCAATGGCATCGAGGTATTGCTGAGGTGCTTGCCAGGTACCGGCGTCCATTGCCCTCTTGCGCAGGCGGACCGCGTCCTTGGTCAGCCGGACCAGCTCGCCATCCGACACACCTTGGAGCGCCTGCCTGGCTTCCGGCTTCTCGTAGACGTCGAGCCGGTCGATGGTCTCCTGCCGGCCGATGCGCCGTGATCCGGCTGGATCGCCAGTGGCCTTGCTCAGGTCCGCACGGGCGGCGATGAGCAGCGTGGCCAAGTCACGCTTCAATGCATCGAGCTCACCGGCAATGCCGTTGGCCGATCCGCGGCTGCCGATGTCGTCCCGATGCTGGAAGATCATCTCGTTGCGAATTCCTCACCTATGAAGTGGAACGCCGGAGAGCCAGCGAGCAACGCACTCGCGAGCGGGCCGTTGCGCCGCATTACGTCAAGCAGGACGCTTGAGAGCTGAAGGATCACGTCGTCCTCGTTGGGATGGCCCTCGCCAGCTGGCAGGCGCATGCCACCGACTGCCTCGAAACTTGCATGCCAGACCTCATGCCAGAGGGTGTTGCGCTTCTGGCTTTCGGATTGGCCCGAGGCGATGATCACGGTGCCGGCAAAGCAGTCCGTCAGGCCGGCAATCTTGCCATTGTCCTGGGAGCCTGGCACCGAGTCGGCCCGCTCGGCAATGCCCTGGTCGCTGACCACGACCGACCATTCGACCCCGGCACACTCGAACTGCTTCACGTCATTGACAATCATGTGGCCTCCCGGATCAGGACGGTTTCGGATAGGACGGTCTCCAGGGCATCGGGATTGACCAGTATGTCAAGGTCGATGCCTTCCGATTCCGCCAGGGCAAAGGCACGACGGCTCACTCGCATGGGGGGTACTTCAGGGACATAGGGTGTGGACATAGGGGGTACTGGGCTTGCCGCAAAGACCGGGCGCATGTCCGGGCCGATGACCGCGACCATCGTGACCCGGCCCACGGACGACACTGCCTGGAGCCGGTCGGCCAGCTTGCATGCCCGGTCAAGAGCGACACCGGCCACGTCAGTCGGTGGCAAGTGGTCCTCGATGCCATCACGGAAGAACCGCACCCGAAACGACCGGGACCGTTGGAGCTTTTCCAGGCCCTCGAGGTCAGAGAGCTTCATGCATCGTGACAAAGACCGGCGTGCCTTCGCCTACCCAGGCGCCCTGCACGTTGAATTCGAAATGCTCGATGGCATCCTCAATGCTGGCACCGCCATCGACCAGTGCGCTGATGCACTTGTCCCGGTCGTAGATTGCCTGCATGGGTTGCGAGAAGCACTGGCCGACACCCACGAACGCGCTCTCGAAGCCGTCCGCCAGAAGGATGCCTTCCTCCTCGCCGTATCGGTCAGTGATCCATTCGACGAGCTGGTCCCGCGTCACTAGATGCCTCCCTGCAATGGGTTGACTGGCTGTCCGAATTGGCCGGCACCCCGTGCGAGGTTGAGCCCGCCAAACGGGGACTGCTGCGGGGTCGCGCCACCCATGGACTGGCCGGAAGCCAGCTGGCCACCGGGGCCGCCGGTTGCCGTCGTGCCGTTGCCTGGGGCTGGTGTGCCGGGCGGGGCAATGGCCTGCAAGAGGCCCGCCATGCCCGGAGCACCACCAGGGATGCCACCCTCGCTCGGAGGAGTGACTGCACCCGGCATGCCAGGCACTGGTGCATTGACCGCACCGGGGCCTCCAGGGATCAGGCCACGGGACGCCAGCTCCTGTTGCAGTGCCTGTGGGGCCAGCAAGAGGTCCTGTGGCGTCATGTCCCCGATCGCCTTGGCACGCAAGACATCGGCTGCCGACATCGTGAGCTCGGCTTCCTCAAGCGCTTTCTGGGTGAGCCACTTCTGGATCTCCGGGTTGTTGAGGAAACGCTGCAAGAGAGCGGCCCGGCGATGACGCTCAGGGTTCTCGAGCCCGAGCCATCGCGACAGGATCCAGTCCTTGTCGATGTCGATCCAGCCATTGGTCGATGCCTGGGCGAGCTGGATACCGATCTGTGCCGAAGCCGCGTCCGCACTGTCCAGCCGGGGTGCGAGCTTGACCCGGATCCGTGCGGTCTTGGCCTGCTCTGGCTTGAGTGTGACCCAGCCACCGACAGCCACGATCGTGCCCCCGTCGCTTTCCTCATCGACCGCGCGATAGATCGAGATGGGACGGTCGATATATTCGACAATGCCATGGACGGCCCGGAGCGTGTGCTCGACGGATCGGCACTTGCGGTTCACGAAATTACGGAGCTTGCGTTCGGCTGTCTGGATCAAGGTGACGAGCTGGAAGCCGCTGTTCGTGCTCGCACTTCCCGCCCAGGCTGCCGGGTCAATCGTGTCCCGGGACACATATCTTGTGAGCAGGTCATGGAACTCGAGGCCGGCCTTGTAGGCATTGAGGTCCGGCTGCACGAAGGCGAGCCGTTCGCCAGGTGCGAGTGACAGGACGCGGCCCGGTTCCCAGTCGATCTCCCTCGGTGTCATGGTGTCAGGGTCGACACCACCGGGGATCTGGCCGGCTGGGCCCCATTCATGCATGAGCACGAGCTGGGCCCGGCCATACCTCCTGATCGCTGTGGCGGCCTGGCTGATTGCCTCGTCGATCTGCCTCATCACGGTCAGGGAGTTGTCAAAGAGGCCCGAGTACTTGTGGACCAGTGCCGGGTCCGAGCCCGTATCGCCGACGACCACTTCGAAGGGATTGCGTCCGGCACCATGCTCGAAGGTCTGCAGGATCTCCCACTCGCCTGGCTCGATGTTCAGGACCGCGACTGGCTCACTGCGCTGGCTGTCAGGGTTCGACACCGCCAGGGTCCGGCTATAGGCGTAGGTCAGGTACTTCCTGTTTCCATAGGTGATGAACAGGACGAGCGGGTCGTTCTGGCCCTTGGCGTCCGTGCTTTTGTTGTAGTCCTTGGCTGCCTTGGAGCCCGGATAGGCCGAGGCGATTTCCGACAACGGCCGGTGGTACCAGTAGACGACATTGGGATGGCCATAGAGCCTGGTCCATTCGTCGTCATCGAACATGGCCTGGGGTGCGGGACAGTGCATCCTGAGTATCGGGTTGGGAGCATTACGGGCCCAATCCGATACGCGCTTCATGTAGTTGCCGTCTTCCTCGTCGTCTTCCGGCTCCGGGAAGCCCGACCAGTACTGGCGAGCCCACACAACGTAAGACACGCCACGGCCATAAGCAATAGCGTCAGCATCGATCAGCCCTTGCACGTCGTTGCCGCCGGCGTCCTGGTACCAGGCAGCATCCCATTCCTCGACTTCCGTGGCACGGCGCTGTTTGTCGGGACCGAGACCATCGGGCAGGCACTCGAACCTGGGGCTCTCGCCGGAGATGATCCCGACGTATTCCCGGAGCAGTGTGCGGGCCAGGCCCGTCCTCACGATCTCGTGGTTGATGGCCGCTTCTTCGCCATTGGGGCCGGTCACATCCACCTGGTGCTGGCCGTAGATCACGTCCCTGAGTTGGGTGTCAAGGTCACGGCGCTCACGCCACCTGAACCATTGGCGACGGAACCACGACGACAGCCACTCGGGCGTCGGCTTTGCGGTTCCCGGCAAGTTGAAGTCGGCCATACACAGAGTGAAACGTGCGGCAGGCCTGCGTCACAAGTGCGGTGCCGTTGCGCAGGGCGAGATTGTGTATAGGGTATGTACCTTTATATATTGGGCGGGACTACTATTTTTTTGTGCGACCGGGTAGGAGCGAACATATGCCGATCCGGCATCTGGAAGGTGTCCTACCGATAGTGCCGATACCAGTAGTGAGAGGAACCGACGCGACAGTGACGCTAGACACTGTCACATGACGTAGGTCGATAGCAACTAGCACACACTTGGAGAAACACACATGGCAACCACACAAGTCGTCGCACCAGTCGCACCAGTCGCACCAGTCGCGCCGTTCATCGTTGCACACGCCGTGTCCGTTCGTACCGCAGTCGCCGCCCGTTCAATGCCCGTCGCAGTGTCGACCGGACAGATTGTCGCATGGCAAGTCAAATCCGGTGGCATTCGCTTCGGCGAAGTCACGGGCCAGTCGTTCAACGTGAACGGCGTGAGCATGATACGTGTGTTCATCATCGACGCGCGCGCCATTCCGGCGACTGCCACGGAATGGCCGTCGGAGTTGCCGATCATGCCGTCACTTGACGCCGACGGTGCGCAGCGCAGTCGCACCGTCAAGTCGAAGGACGGTGAGCGTCAGGCGTTGGTGTGGGAGACGGCATCCCTGCCGTCAAGCCACATCGTTCCCGTCACGCTGCCGACGGTCAAGGTGGGCGGTCGCAAGTCCAAGGCCGTCGACACGATCAGCATCTAGTCGCACACGCCCACACGCGCCCGGCCAGTCCCGCTTGGGGCTGGTCGGGCGTTTCTGCGTTTCTGGCGTCACTTGGCGAAACCAGAACGCGCCACCATTGCCCGTCGCCACAACGTGAACGGGCGTTCACAACAGGAGACCAGACGTGACCACCTTATGGAACCGCGCCACATACGACGCCGCCACCGCGCACGACGCAGAGGTCGCACGACGTGCCGAAGCGCGACAGGCGGCGACGACGACGCCCACCACGACGCCCACGCCGCTCATCAACGCCGAGGGGTACGGCGCATGGTGGGCGTCGTTCGAGCGGCCGGCGACCACGCCCACGCCGACCACGCCGACCACGCCGACCACGCCGACCACGCCCAAGACGCTGTTGGAGACGCTCGTCGCCCTCGAAGGGGTCGAGGCCGCGTTCAAGGTCTGGGCGCAGAGAAGGACGCCGACGCCATGCCGTCCGGAACTCTGGGATGCACAGCGTGTGCTCGCAGACGCCAAGGAGGCGGACCGGGACGCCATCGACGCCGCAAAGGAGGCGCGGCTCGCACGCCGTGCCGCCGCCGCCGACTTGGCTGAGGCCAGGGCGGCGCTTGCCGTGGCCCGTGCAGCAGACATGAGGCGGCGGGTATGAACGCCCTGTTCGCCGGCGACGACGCTGACGTGGCTGACAACCCGTGGCTCGCTCTTTGTGCCCCCAAGATGCGACGTGAAAGGCGTCGCAGCCACAACGCCCTCTACAAGGAGCACGGCAATGGGCCGTGGGTGCCGTTCGTGCCCATCACGACCGCTCAGATACAGCGGGCCGCCGCCGCATGCCGGTAGTCAAGTTGATCCGGATCGACGGGCCGTCACCCGTCGAACTGGGTCGCTACAAGACCAGGGCACAGGCCATCACGGTCGCCAGTCTCCTCGTGGGACTTGGCGGCCATTGGTCAAGCGACAAGTCCACCCTGATCGCGCCTGACGGGGCGCGGTATAAGATAGTGACAAAGGGAAAAGACGACATGTTCAAGTTCAAGGTGAACCAAGGGGCCCTCAATGACCGCATCGCCTGGGCCCGCGAGGCGCGTTCGATGACGCTGGAAGCACTGGTGAAGGACATCAAGCACTTCCACGGCATTCAGTGGCGCACGCCCTGCACGGAGTTCCTGTTGGAGATGGAGCGCAGGCTCCAGCATCTGGAGGGCCTTGAGCCCCACGAGGGCCCCTCGGCCCGCGCGTGGGCCGAGGCTCTGGGAATCGGGCGTGACTTGCGTCACCCCGATTGTGAGGGGCTACAGGAGTTCAACCACGGATTCAGCAGGAGTGGCTCCCTATGGGGGGTCATCAAGATGCTGGATTGCGCAGCGGGGGGCTCCCCTCCCACGACAGAACAGTTCCTCGACCGGGAGCGGTCTGGGGAGTGGTACCCACGGTCCTGCAGGTAGCGCAAACCTCCCGGGAGTAGACCCCGGCCCCGTGACGCAAGTCATGCCCGGATGCCAGCAACTGCTGGTGTCCGGGCTTTTTTGTTGCCTGTTTCATCACGGGCGCGTTATATTCACGACACTGCACGAAAGGAACCGAGCATGTACCACACCAGCCAGGAGCATGTCGACTCGTTCGCCCCGCAAACGTACATCAAGAAGTGGAATGGCAAGGACCGGAACTTCCTGAACGCCGCCACCTACGACATCGCGTGGTGGCTGCAAGAGACGGAACTGGGGCAATCGTTCGCCCCTTGGACCTATGAGGTCGAGGCGATGCACCGCTTCTACACCTTGTGCCCATGGGTCGCCGAGATGTGGCGGATGTCCACCACGCCGTGTGAGTTCAATACACGGGTCGGATCCATGATCCAGCACGACATCATCGCGACCACACAGACCCGCCTGGACGTCTGGGCCTCGCACGGCGTGAACTCGGGCAATGACCTCGTTGCATGCGCCATGCAGAGCCTTATGAACACGATCGCCAACAGGCATGTCCTCAGTTCGTCAGACATGATCTGGTGGCATGTGATTGCCGACGCCCTGTTCAGTGACTTGAGCAAGCATGAATTGCTCGAGCCCCGACGTTTCGAGCGTAACTCGGAGGACTAAGTGCATGCACAGACACGCACGTGACCCTCCATGCATGGGGCCCATTGCGACACAGAGCTAGAAAGGACTGACATGAGAACCCACAAACGCATCATCAAGAAGTACATGAATGGCAGGTGCCACGTCATGGCCCTCGCCATCCAGCGCATGTTCGGAGGCAGGATCGTCGCACTGATCCACAAGTACGTGCCAGACCCCAAGGACCCGGACAACAAGCCATTCGCCGGCAAGTGGGCAGTATGGCATGTGTACTGCGACACGCCAAGTGGGGCAATCGACATCCGCGGCATGCACTTGGATGGCCTGGCCGCATCCAATGCCCCGTGTGACGACGACAGGCAGGACATGGAGTACGAGGAGGAGTGGTGCGCCGACCAATACGCCAACGGGCGTGGCATCAGGAACTGGACGGAGCCTGCAGGCACTGACTGGGCTCCGCTATCGGCGTACACGGAGGCTGACGTCGCCCGTGCGATGGCCGACTTCGTGACGGTACATCCAACAGTTGAAGTCAAAGGAGCAAGGACATGACCTACGACCTACACACAGTGTCACGCCGGCTTGAGAGTTATATCAACGACAAGCACGACAAAGCATGTCGTGACTGGGATACAAACAAGACTTTTACCGAAGAAGAGATGGTCAAGATCAATACGACACGCAGTCTCTTGGATCGGCTCGATGATGCATGCAAGATCGAAACTTACGGAGATGCGTATTGGCAGCGCAACATGCTGCTATCTCTGGACCACTTGGTCCAAGATGTGCGCAGTCGCTGGTGTGTCGAGTGCTGGGCCAGGTACGACTCATGCGTGCACGGTGCGCAGAGTTGTCTGGACAGTGCACGCGAAGAATTGGAGGATGCGAAAAAGCGCCTGGTGCGTGCATCAAGGGATTTGGAGGATGCAGCAAAGGAGGTCGAGGCGTGCAGGTCGTTTGTTACTGAAATCGAGAAAGGAATGCACAACTATGTCTGACATTGTAGGCAATGCAGCGGTATTCACCCTGGGCTGGGTGATCGTCATGATGGGCGGCGTCTGTGCCCATCTGGTCCTGATGCTCGCGGTTCAGGACATCAGGGAACGGCGGCTCACCAGATACGCCAAGTCGGCCGGCCTCAAGGCTGACGAAGCCATGCGCAAGGCCGAATATGCGCAGGACGTTGTCATGCGGGCGGTCGGGCGATGACGACCAAGTGGAGCCTGCACGAGGACGGCCTGTTCCTCGCCTGCGATGGCGATGGTCCAAGGCAATGGATCGAGGAGGCACTTCATTTTCTCGAGCGCGAGCCGGCAATGACGATGGCCCCGGACCTGCTGGTCCGGATGCAGGCACACCTCGACCGGGTCGGTGACTACGGGCGTGTCGACTCGTACCTCAACGCCGCCCATGACTGCTCGACCATCGACCTCGTCTGGGAGATGCTCGATGACCTGGGCCACGGGCTGTTCGAGGAGGTCGCAAAGGTCCTCGAACAGCATGGCCCGACGTGGCTGGCATTCGGCAAGGACGCCGACGAGGACTGGGGCTGGTGGCCCGTGGCACCACTAGAGAAAGGGGACCTGTAATGGCGTGGAATGCGGGGGACAGTCCAGACCCGGACATCATCGGCATGATGAACCGGGACTTCGAGAGGCAGACATGGAGCATGGTGCAGAGGTACACAGCCTTCGACATAGGCTGGGTCTTCCCCAGCATGCGAGCGCATGAGCAGATGGCACGGGAGGCTGGTCTGTCAGGCCTCGCAAACCGGATCCATGGCACTCGAGCAGCACTCGAGGAGCACTGCGAGTGGGGCCACGGTCCTGCACAGTCACGGTCGCTCGGTGGCTGGCACATGGCTGGCAAGTTCGGCGCCATGGTCATCAGCTTCGACGGATTCGAGCACCTTGGCTACGAGCTGACGGTCTACCGGCCCGACGGGGACGAGCTCAAGACCAGCCATTGCGAGTGCGAGACCGGCCCGAACTTCATGGACCTGTACCGCAAGGGCATCGAAGCCATCAACAACAAGAAGGGAACGAACCATGGATCTTAAGTACCGAATCGAAGTAGAAGTGCTGTCGTCTTTCGGAGGAAACGGCATCCGGGCATGGGACATGCAGGAGGTCTTGCATGCCGGGCCTGTCATGCAGGCAATGTCCTATAGCAATCCGCTCGACAAGCACCGGGTCATCAGTGCCGAGACCGACTGGCGGCCGTCGCTGGGCTCGGTCATCTCCCAGTTGCAGGCATGGGTCGATCAGGCAGACAGGCAGGGATGGGCCACGTCATGGGACCGCGACAGTGTCAAAACGCCGCAGCACTGGCCATCGGGCCATGCCGAGCAGCATGAGACGAGGGCCACCCTGCTCTCAGAGGCCGAGATCAGCCGTACCCACTACCAAGAGGGCGAGATGGTCGTGGAGCAGATCGCCCTCAGACTCATCAGCGAGATCAATACCGACACGTGCTGGGCATTCACGCTCGTAGGTGGTCGCACGATCTTCGGCTATGGCGACAAGAAGAATCCCAAGTTCGTCTCGCTCCAGGTCAATGACGAGAACCACGACATAGAGTGGCCAGAGCCGGCTGCCGGGCTGCCGAAGCACACCATTCGGTCCGTGTGGATCACGCGCGACATGCTCGAGTTGATCGAGCAGGACGAGGACGACAACGCCAAGTTCGAACTGGCCTCGATGGTCCTGTCATTCGAGTATCTCGGCTGCGAGTCGCACATCTGGACGACCATCGACATGGCCTGTGTCATCGTGCATCCCATCAAGGCGTATAGGATCGACCTCAGCGGTGGAGGCTTCTACTGGCACGTCCCCGGGATCCTGACCGCCGAGAAGGCGGCCGAGGTGCTCGCCCTGGGCGACAAGATGGTTGAGATCGAGATCGACAAGACGGCTGGACGGCAGCCGTCGCGCACCCCGCTTCTGCTCGATGATGCACCAGCGGAACTGCTCGCCGACTAATGCATGCACCATGTCGCATACGCGCACCACCGCACTTGTTGCAGCGAGGCCCACACCATTCACACCATATGGAAGGAACAATCGTGGAACGACAGACACTGCTCTACTCAGAGAGCGATGGCTACAAGATCACAAGGGACCGGTTCGGCAACTACACGCTGATCCGGAAGAGTGACGGCAAGAGCCTCTACTTCCAGGGCGACGATGCCCTGGTGATCGAGGAAGAGGCAGGGCACCCGAAGTTCGACCTCGACTGGTGGGCGAGCAACTACGACGCATGCATCCAGTCATGGGAGAAAGCAACATGGTAGCCATACAGCACGAACCAGAACCAAGCATCGGGGCGCGGTACATCGTGTCGGTCAAGGGCCGGCCCTTTGTCATGTACGCCGGACTGCTGGACCTCGCGCACCAGACCGGTCCGTTCGACATGATCTCGGAGCCCGTACAGACTCCGAATGATGCCAACGGCTGGACCGCGATCTTTCTGTGCCGGGTCGTATTCCGGCATGGCACGTTCACGGGGATCGGTGACGCAAACCCCGAGAACACCTCGGCCATGGTCTCGGCGCATTACATCAGGATCGCCGAGACCAGGGCGAAGGCCCGGGCGCTCAGGGACGCGCTCAATATCGACATGGTAACGCGGGAAGAGCTCGGCGACGATGACCAGCCCAGTGACGAACGGCCCAGTGACGAGCGGCCCCGTCCGCCAGAGGACAGCCGCCCTGTCTATCGCGGACGGCCAGACCCCGTGAGCCAGCCACAGGTCGTGCTCATCAAGCGGCTGGCCTTGCGGGCAGGCAAGGACCCGGGGGCCTACGACTTCGCGACCATGACCAAGAGGCAGGCGAGCGATCTCATCACCACGCTCCAAGGAGGCAACTAATGGAACTCGACAAAGCCACTCTCGTCGAGGTGCATAGCCAGCTGATGGCACTGCTCACCCGGTCAAGGCAGGACCGGGAAAGCAACGCGGCCATGGCCAGGCAGGCGACTGACCCTGACATCGCAGAGACCCTCAAGGACAAGAGCCAGCGGGCGGGGTGGCAGCGGTCCGGCCTGGACCTGGCCACCGACCTCGTCATGGACCTCATCGCCCACGCCAAATAGTGCACGCAGGGGCATATGCCCCGGAAAGAACTACAGTGCCAACACTCAAGGAAACCAGAGACAAGTTCCCCCGCATCCATTGGCTGGACAGCGGGAAGCCCGGCGTGCCGGGTAGCCGGACCTCACTCTTGCAGGTCACGGGCAAGATGCCAACGGCGTCGTTCGGGGTCCGTGCCGTGGGGCACATGACGGCCGAGGGCTGGCACGTGAACTGCCATGCGATGGAGTTCGACAAGAACAGGATCAGCACGTGCGAACAAGAGACCTGCTACGCACGGTCCGGGCACTTCTCCATGGCCAATGTCATCGACGCCAACCTGACCAGACTGCAGTGGGTCAACCAGACCCTGGACAAGGGACCGGCCGGGGTGCTCGAACTGGCCAGCTACTTCAGCGACAGCATCATGGCACTCAAGTACGACCATGAGCTCAGGCGTGGCCGGTCCCTCGCCGACGGTGTGCTCGGGTGGCTCAGCACACGTATCAGTCCCCGTGTCAGTCCGGCATGGGGTGCGGGCAAGCGGGCGCAGATTGCGAGGATCTGGGCCGCACTCGAGGAGCTCAAGGCCTCGTGCCCACATGTGTCCGTCAATCTCTCAGCCAAGTTCATAGGCGAGGACATCCCGCAGGTGCCTGGCTTCGGAGGCACCAACGTGGTGACCGACAAGCACGCCGGCGATCCGGGTGTCTGCCCATCGCATCTGTTCGGCAATACCTGTGGCCCGTGCAGGGCATGTCATGGCGTACCCCGCGACGTCGATGCATCGGAGTGGTTCACATTCCGGTGGTTCACGCAGGGGGATGTGTGGAGGCCGGAGCTTGCGCATGCCATCCGGATCGCATCGCTGGACACGGCACCCCATGACATGCCCGAGTGGCTTGACACCGCGGGCGTCCGGGTCTCCTATCCGCTGCACTTCGCCGTGGGTCAGGTCTTCGGCAAGGTCTTCAACCAGAGGTTCCAGATGGCCACTGGCCTCGACCCCAAGACCTTCCTGCCGAGGCGCAAATGAAGCGCTGGGTGCTCGTCGACAAGAGGCGCCGGCAGTGGGTGCAGGTCCGTGGGAACTGGGGCCATTGCAGTCACTGCATGCATGGAACTTGGATGGAGTTGCATATGCCAACCGGCATGAGCACATGGCTCTGTCCCAAGTGCCGGGACATCAGGATCAAGGAAGGATTTTTTCATGAAGCGGCTTAAGTGCGGGCATACCGTGACCTACGACGAATGCGACTGGTCGCGAGAGGACATGACCAGCGTCGCCACATACACCTGCTGCGGGGTGCACTATCGCCTTTCGCCGCGCGACGTCCTGCCCAGTGACTGGCAGCTCGGTCAGTGGATCACTGACGACGTGGTCGATGCGCTCGATGGCTGCGAGGTCGAGCCCGACGGCCATTGCGAGCATGGCCACAGCGCGTGGACGCGCTGGCTGGGGTACTGCTGATGAATCCTCCACTCGAGCGGGCCATCACGAAGGCCCGGCTGCTCGGCATCCCCGGACTCGTCAGCCAAATGGGGATCAACACCTGGTGCGTACCGGGTGGGACGCGGGCTCTCACGGATCACGGGGTGCCGGACACCTCGTACACCATCCAGTTCGCAGCCGGCATGTGGCACTGCGATTGCCCGGCAGGAGCATCAGGGCACACCTGCTACCACGTCGCGGCTGTGCTATTGCACACGAAGAAAGTACTGGCATGAAACCGAGCGCACATACCCTGGAAATGATCGACTGGCTTGCCCTGGACTGGGTCCGGGAGCACGACTTTGTCGTGTTCCTGGCGATCGATGCACGCTGCGAGGCAATCAAGTCCGATGTCAGGTGGGGCGACGAGCCCCTCGAAGCCATAGTCAGCCATCTCGAATCGGCATGGCGCAATGGACCTCCCGGCTTCACGACGGCGAGCACCGAACTGGTCACCAAGGCCATGGAAGGGCTCGCTGGGGAGGTCAGCTGGGACAAGGTGGCCAGGGCCTGGCTTGCCCTGAACCCCGACGAGCATGGCCGGCTCGAAAGGCTGGTCTCATGACGACCAGCACGAAGCTCGACGAGATGCAGGTCCTCGAGTGCCTGCATCAGGGTCTGTCGTATCTCGCGTCGGTCGACTCGGACATGGCGTCCGAGGAGAACGGCGTGGGCTTCTCGAAAAGCGATGGCGGCATCGGACACCGGCTTTCAAGGATCGTGCCCGACGACTGGACCCCGTGGCAGAGGTGGCTCGCATGGACGGTCGCGACGAAGTACAAGCGGACACAGGTCGGGTTCCTGCCGTGGGACCAGATGACCGCACCCGCGAAGCCCGCGCCCAGGGCCAGCAGCGACCTGCTCTCCAATACGCCCCGCAAGGTCTGGTTCGAGGACGGCAAGTGGCTTGTGCAGTTCGGGTTCTTCAAGCCCATCAAGGAACTGGTCAAGGGAGCCGGTGGCAAGTGGATCCAGGACAAGAGCAAGGGCTTCGAGCTCTCGGTCTGGTCCCTGCCGCAGTCGATGTCCGGCGCCGAGGCACTGTGCGATCTCGTGACCCACTTCATGTTCGAGGTCGACGACGCCGTGACTGCCGACGCCGACCGGCTGCTTGCGCGTGTCGACGAGGTCTTGGCAAGTAGCCGGGCCATCGCAGCAGAGCCGATCGATGTGCCTGGGCTCTGGCCCGGTGCGGTGCTCAGGCCGTTCCAGCATGCCGGCGTCAGGTTCCTTGCCGACAACGGCAAGGTCCTGCTCGCCGACGACATGGGCACCGGCAAGACGCTGCAGGCACTGGCAGCGGCTGCGGTCACGGGGGCATGGCCAGTGCTTGTGGTCTGTCCCGCGATCGTCAAACTCAACTGGGCACGGGAGGCACTGACGTGGTTCCCGGAAAGGACCGTCTCGGTCCTGAGCGGCAAGCCGGGTGCCAAGAGCCGGGCCCAGTCGGTCCGGGTCCGGGGCGAGACCAAGACGCTTAGTTCCGATGGGACCTCTGATGTCGTGATCATCAACTACGACATCCTCGGTGCCTGGATCCGGGTGCTGAGTGCTCTCGAGTGGGGCGCGATCGTCTGTGACGAGGCGCACTACCTCAAGACCGGAACCGCCGCCCGGACCAAGGCAGTCAGGCTCCTGGCAACTGGCTGGGATACAAGCGCCAAGAAGCGCACCAGTGCCGGCATCGAACGGCGCTGGCTCTTGACCGGCACGCCGATCCTGAACCGGCCAATCGAGCTGGTCTCAGCGCTCACGATCCTCGACCGGCTCCGGGACTTCGGTGGCTTCAAGGGATTCACGAGCCGGTACTGCCAAGCAAGCCACAACGGCTTTGGCATGGACTACAGCGGGGCATCCAACCTGCACGAGCTCAACACCAAGCTCAGGCTCGGGATCATGATCCGGCGCACGAAGAGCGAGGTGCTGACCGAGTTGCCGGGCAAGAGCCGCGTCGTCCTCACAGTCGAGCTCCAGAACAGCCGTGAGTACCAGAAGGCCGAGGCAGACGTCTCGGCCTGGGTCGGCGAGACCAGTGCCAAGGAAGGCAAGTTCCTTGACGGCCTCGTGAGCCTTGCCCCCGAGGCCAGGGCCAAGGCCATTGCCGAGCGGATCCGGGAGCGGACCGCCATCGCCGCCCGGGCCGAGAGCCTCGTCAGGTTCACGGCACTCAAGCAGGTCTCTGCAATGGGCAAGCTCAAGTCCGCGATGACCTGGATCGATGACTTCATGGAGACCGGCAGGAAGCTGGTCGTCTTTGCGCATCACAAGGAAGTGGTTGCGCATTTCGCACAGGCACTCGGTGCACCGAGCATCACGGGCGACACATCGGCACAGGAACGGGAGGACGCGGTCATGCGCTTCCAGACCCAGCCCGAGTGCCGAATCCTGGTCTGCAACATCCGGGCTGGCGGGGTGGGCATCACGCTCACCGCTGCCAGTGACGTCCTGTTCGTCGAGCAGGACTGGAACCCGGGGACACACGAGCAGGCCGAGGACCGGGTGTACCGGATGGGGCAGAAGGAGCCTTGCACCGCCTGGTACCTGCTCGGTCAGGACACGATCGACGAGGACATCTATGACCTCATCGAACAGAAGAGGGAGGTGGTCATAGCCGGAACCGACGGCGACGAAAAGATTGGCGCAGGGATCATGGCAACACTGGCTGCCGGGATCAAGAAGCGCATCGGCAAGTAGCACATGGCCGGTCAGTCCCGCTTGGGGCTGGCCGGTCACACGCACGAAAGGAACAGTATGAAACTCAAAGTAGGCACACGCGAAGACGGCACCGACTACATGCTCTCGGCACGGGCCATCGCCACGGACATCACTGACAAGTTCGGCAGGTCGGAGCCATGGCTCTTGTTGTGCAACCAAGGACTGGACCTCGAAGGGGACGGCACTGACCCGACCGGGCTGAGGAGGCCATTTGCCGAAGTCGACAGTGTCTGGGGCGATGACGACACCAGCGGCCTAAGCAGGTTCATCAGGTCCATCGACAGGAGTGCTGATGCGCTGGCGGTTGTGCAGGCCGACGACACATTGTCGTACCCGTACCTGACGGCCAAGAGGTTGCTGGCACTGTGCGAGTCGGACAGCAGCCGGATCCACGGCCTGGCTGACGATGCCGGGCTCATGGGGCTCTATTGGTGGAGCGCCTCCGACTTCGAGAGCGCCATCCAGCGTGTGCTCGATGACGAGACTGAAGTGCCAAAGTGGGCAGCGGAGAAGGTCGACGCGGCCACGTTCGACAAGATGGCCGATGCACTGATGGATCAGTGCGAGGACTGGCTCGAACCCGATCATTCGGACATGAACGAACGCATCGATGCCGAGGCACGGCTCATCGTCAGCCAGGGGCTCGGGCTATGACACCGGCAATGATGAAAGGAACAGCAATGACTGACAAAGTGACGCGCACCATGCACAATGGGGAGCCAGTGACGCACTGGCGCGTGCCGATGTTCGAGCCCAACGATGTCACCAAGATGCTCGACCGGGCATATGCACTGGGCTACACTGTCGGGGTGCAGGACCCGGACGCGCACATCGGCAAGCAAGCCGCACGATGCGCCGACTCCCGCGAGGCATGGGCCAAGGTCCTCGAGCATGCCATGGAGGTGGACGACGACTTCACGGTGTACTTCTACAAGACCGGTGAGCACAGGCACTGGATGTTCTTCGTACCGACCGGGGAGAACCAGCCCGATGACGGCTGGATGAACGACAGCTGCGGTTGCATGGCGATGGATGCGATATGGGACGCGGTGCAATGACATATCCTTACCCTTACCTCCACGCACTGGCACGGGACTCGAATCATGTCGTCGTGGTCTTCACCACCGAGGACGTGGAGTCCGTGCTCCGGCTCACCGGAAGGTTCAGCCCCGAGTCGTGGCCCGAAGAGAGGATGCTTCGATTCCTCAAGGACCAGGAAGGTTCGCTCTCGGAACTGCTCGCCGACAAAGGTCTGGAAATCCTGGAGCGCGAGCTCGCGCTCTGGGAGGAAAAGGAGAAAGAATGATCCTGCCTGATCACGCGATAAGCCGGCTCGCAAGGGCCGGCATGATCGAACCGTTCGAGCCAAGTCTCGTGCAGCCAGCAAGCATCGACGTGCGGCTGGCCAACGAGGCCCCATGGATCCTGGGGCCGGGCGACACAGCACTCGGCAGCACCATCGAGAAGGTGCGGCTGCCGGCTGACATCTGCGCCCGGGTCGAGGGCAAGAGCTCATGGGGCAGGAAGTACCTGCTCATCCACTGCACTGCCGGGTTCATCGACCCAGGGTTCGAGGGCAACGTCACGCTCGAGTTTGTCAATCTCGGCAAGCAGGACATCGTCATGATGCCCGGCATGCCGATCGCCCAGATCTGTTTCATGCAGATGACAAGTGCTGCTTCAACGCCCTATGAAGGCAAGTACCAGCACTCAGTCGGCACCGTTGCCGCACGGTAATATTCATGCAGGTATGGGCATGTGCCTGTACCTGCATGGAGGAACGTGTTGGTGGCAAAGAGAGCAAAGGTCTGGTCGAGCACACACGACAGCGCACTCCTCACAGTGCCTGGCGTAGCAAAGTTGCTCAAGATCCCGTACACGGTCGCGCTGCGACTGGCACGGATCGGTGAGATCCCCGGCAAAGTCAACCTCGGATCCCGACGGAACCTGTTCCGGCGCGTCGAGGTTGAACGGTGGATCACCAAGGCCCAGTGATGGGACGGCGGCTCGGAGGCTTCGGCTTCCGGGCCGCCTTTTTTTGTGCCCGAATGGGATGCGAGTACTCACCAAAGTACTCACCACCAGGGCACGGGTACTCACCACCCGGATTAGAACAGATGTTCCAGAATGGTGAGTGCTGGTGACAACTTGGTGAGTACTCGAGTGCTACGGAAATTGCTTGGAGTGGTGCACTTCCTTCTTGAAGGCCAGGAAAAGTGGGCCGGGTTCTGCTTGGCGATCGATTGGTGGTGAGTCACTTTTTAAATTGGAAAAGATACATGAGTTTAGTCGGACAGCGTGTGTAATCCGACCAAACTACGAATGTGGGGTAATAAGTCAAAAGCGACTCACCACTCACCACCACGGGCGCCGCGCCCTGCCGCAAGGGCATACTTTCCCCGGTCCCTGTTTGTGTCGTGGCCACCCGGTTCCCCCGCCGGGTGGCCTTTTTCTTTTGTGGCCACATCGTTTCTCCCCGTAGCACGGGAGAACATGAGTGGGAAGATTCGGAAGCCTCAGCAACTGGAACCTGCAGCCATCAGCCGAGTCGCAGGCGTCACTGAAGTCCCAGGCCGGACAGGCCGCACAGGACCAGTACAACGCACTGCTCGACCAGTCAGCTGCCCAGCTTGCAGGGCCGGCACCCAGTGCCTTCTTGCCGGCACCGATCACGACATCCCTGAATCCGCAGTGGTCGCCACCGCCCGAGGACCAGTACAGCATGCCACCGGTGCCGACGAGACCGGCACCACAGGGCTGGCTCGACAGCGCAGGCCGTAGTTTCCAGACCGGTCTCGCCGGGACCGGAGGCATGCTCGCCGGTGCTGCCGGCATGCTCGGCAATACCGATGCGCAGGCCGGCATCCAGAAGTGGACCGGCGATACGATCCAGGGCCTTGCGCCTGAGCAATACGCACGGCCCGAAGCCTCGATGGGCCAGAAGCTGCTCGACCCGGACTGGTGGAAGACGACCGCGGCCCAGGCACTGGGGTCCGGCGCCGGCTCGATGGGTGTGAGCCTGATCGCCAGCATGCCATTGCTTGCCGCCACGGCCTTTGCCCCGGAGATTGCGGGGGCGGTCGGTATCTCGGTCGGTGTCGCCCGGGTCATCGGCATCCTGGCTACGACACTGGGCCATGCCGGGATCGACAGCGTCATGGAAAGCGCGTCGGCCTATCAGGACGCGAGGCAGTCGGGCAAGAGCGAGAGCGAGGCGAGCCAGATCGCAAGCACCGTGGGTGCGAACAACATGCTCCTCAACGTGGGTCTCGAGGCGATCCCGGGCTTCGGGGAGCTGGCCGACGTCGGCAAGGCCATCACCAAGGGTGCCATGCGGGGCGGTGTCGTCAAGGCACTCGAGCATGAGTGGGGTGACGTTGCGATGGCGGCTGCCCGGCAGCGTCTTGCCTCCGAGCTGACCCAGCAGGGATGGATGACCGGTGCCCGGACCCTCGTGACCGGAGCGGCCAAGGGTGCTGCCGAAGAGTACTTGCAGGAACGGCAGCAGGGTGAGATCCAGAAGGCAGCGAGCGATGGGCGACCATGGGACCTGGCCCGGGCACTGACCAGCCATGAGCTGGACGATGACGGACTGGCCGGTGCGCTGATCTCGCTGGCTGGTGGTGGGGTGGCCGGTGCCGGGCGACAGGTCTTCCGTGCCGGCCGGTCACTGATGAGCCCGAGCCCGCAGCTTGGCATCCAGGGCGGCGGTGCGATCGGTGG
>Ga0114960_10001238_pt1 | contig 20558 bp, 18 predicted proteins | sample C_130625_MF_Meta_FD_92637 | JGI IMG/M metagenome (GOLD analysis project Ga0114960, IMG submission 92637) | Freshwater microbial communities from Lake Croche, Canada to study carbon cycling - C_130625_MF_MetaG | ecosystem: Environmental > Aquatic > Freshwater > Lake | place: Lake Croche, Canada... | reverse complement strand
TTCGTTATTCAAATTATTCAATAAACAAGTTTGTATAATATCTTTATCTGAAATAATACCTAGTGCTCGCATTAAAATAAAAAGTGGTACTGGTTTTTTAACATTAGGAACAGCCACTACAATTTGATTATTACTCAAGATTGAAGATGGTGAAACGATTTTTACTGAGGTTGTTCGAATTGGTTTAGATGAATCTTCAGATACAGAACGGATTTCTGCTGAATGACTATAAAGTTCATCATCACCTTTATACTTTCTTATATAAAGCAAATTATCTGCAAATTTCTCTTGAGAAATGATAACCTTTTCCTTGCCATCAATAATGAAATATCCACCAAAATCGTTGCGACACTCACCCATATTGAAACGAACTTCTTTATTTAATGTATTCAAAATACACAGAGCAGATTGAAGCATAATTGGAAAACGTCCTAGATAAATCTTGGGAAGTAAAGTAGAATGCTCCTTTTTTTCATCGCCAACATAGTAAACAAAATCCACTTCTACATCATAATGAATAGTTATGCCATATGTCATATTTCTTAAACGCGCATCATTTGGAAACATATAGTGTGAGTGGTTGTCATCATAAATAACTGGACGTCCATAATAAATTTTTGTACCATCTTTGCCACCTAAATAAAGCTGACATTCATTTCTTTTTTCAGAGTCTGAACCTTCATCTTCTCTCTCAATGAAACGGATAGGATTATTTTCTTTAAAGATTCTACGAATTCCATTTTTAATAAAGTCATTATAAGACTCTAAATGATGTGATACTAAACATGTAGGATTGTCTTTAAAGTATTTGTCAATAAGTTTCCAAGATATATTATCTTTATCCATTTCTACATTTTCTATATCTATCTCTGTTTGAATTTCTTCTTTTTGCATTCCTGATTTTTTCATTTTATATTATATAATAATCATATTTTTTTAAAATGTAATTATTATAATATTACTTTTTATTCTTTCTTATTTTTTTTTGTATTTTTCTTATCATTTGATATTTTACCCTTCTTTGTCAACCTAAATTTGGTTCCTTTGCTTTTTGATTTGCTATAACTATCATCAATGGTAAATTCAGTCCATGGTTGACTTGGTCTATCTTTAATATATGGCGCAAAATTGTCAAATTGTCTGTGTTTTTTAAAGAATTCTGCTGCTTTAAATGGTGTTCCACAAGAATTTCCCCATATTGCAGAAAAAGACATTTTTTTTGCCAGTGCACTATCACATACAATGCCATCTATTGCACCATGAAGTTCAAATGGTTTAGGTCTTGAAGGGTCTGACATATATTCACGTGCATCTAAATCATAATGTGAACAAATTGTTCTTGAACAAGGATTGTCTTCTTTCTCTAAATATACATCATAATGGTCTGAAATTATTCTCTTAGCAACTTCAATATCTAGCTTGCCTTTATATTCATCCATTAAATCAGCAAGACGCACTTTTCTGGCACCTTGATGACGTCGCACATCATAAAACCCCGAATTATTTACTTCCAAATTGCGAATTTTTTCATCATAAGGTGCATTAAAACCAATAAAGAATCCATTTTTAGTTCTCTCTGTTTTGTGATATTTAAGACCTAATTCAATTCGGAGAATTTCATTTGTATTTATATCGCCAAATAGCCATGAGTTTGCATAATCTCCAGAATTTTCATGCAAAAGAATTTCACAATATTCGTCTAATGTATTACCATATTGCATTGCTTTTCGAATTCTGTAACCAATAGGCCATCGTTTTTCATAAGGATAGAAGCCACCGATAGTTGTTTCTGTACCAATAATACCTTTAGCAGTAACAAATACATCAGTGCCACTCCAAATACAGCATGGACTTGTTTGCATAATAAATCGATGTCCTTCATCAGGATTTAAATCGAGGATAACATTCATAAATTGTCCGTCTATGTAATCAACAAATGAATTATGTGCGCAAACGATTTTTCCGTCTGTCGTCCAATCACCGACTGCTATAAACGCACTGCATTTGTCTTTTGACCCTCCTTCTTTTCCTATATGATTTTGAGATTTTGTAGAATACCAATAAGGAATTGATATATAGAAATTCCAAGTAATAATTTCATCTATATCAGTTTTACAACCACCTGCGGTGCAACCATCAGCAATTCCTTCCATTTCTTCATACAATTCCTTAAAATTCGTCTTTGTCATTTCTTTAAAATCATCATTTACTTCCTTAATAAAATAATCCCATGGCATAGCAAATGTTTCCATCATTACAAACTTTATCATTTCTTGTATTTCTTTAAATTCATTTGCACATAAAAAACCATATGCATATCCGCGTTCTTTTGGGGAACCTTTGATTGAAATATATTTCCATCCATTTTTTTCATAAGATATACCATTTTTAATTTTATTTGACATATATATATATAAAATATTTATTTTACATTTTTAATTATTTTTAGAAACAAAATAATATTTGTATATATAAAAGAAATGGAACAGCAAAATCCAGAAATTATTCAACAAAATCAAGAAATGAGTCAACAAAATCCAGAAATTATTCAACAAAATCAAGAAATGGGTCCACAAAATCAAGAAATGGGTCCACAAAATCCAGAAATGGGTCAGCAGCAAAATGGAAATTACTTTTTGATGATAGGAATAAAATTATCTCCAGAACAAGTTAAAAGTATAGAGACTCATAGATTAGATTTTAATAAGATTACAAACCTACAAAAACCAGGTCAGTGGCCAGATATAAGTAATTCTTCTTCATTTAAAGTTGGTAAAAATTTTGACAATGCAGTTTTAGTTGGATATCGTAAAGATATACCTACTATGGACCCAGTATATTTAAAAGTTGATGGTTGGTTTACAACTCCAACAGATATTACAAATTGTAACCCTGAACTAGATAGTACAGGTAATCCAATTTTCACTGAACAAGGCTATTCATTTATGGATGTGTCGCGTGTTGCTGCTTCTGGTGTCGCTATGGCTACTTCTAATGCATTAAAAACAGGTTCAAATTATTTTTCTAATATAGCATCTTATTCACCACAAGGTGGTAAAACACGAAAACGTACAAAACGTACAAAACGTAGGTCAAAGTCAAAACGCAGATATAAAAAATAAATTCATAAATATGAAAAAATATAATTATGAATTATATAACAATTTTACAAAGATATCATCATTAATCCTATGATAACAAATAAAAGAATAAAAGGAAAAAGTACAAGCAACCAAGATATACCGCTATGACCATCTTTACACATCAAGTTCAAAATATATGTCCAAAATAAGATGTAAATAATTTTAATAATAAATATTATTGCAGTATTAGGAACACGACAAGAATATGTTCCAATATTATAACTTCCATTATCTCCTAAATTTTGAAATAAAAGAACAACAATCGATACTATAGAAATAATAAAATAAAGAAGAGCTGGTCTGCATAATTCTTTTAATGTTTTTGGAAAAGGTGCCATATGTATTACTTATAGAAAAAAATTAAATCAACGCATTTCTAATAGCAGAAGAGCTATTTAACATTTGGTCTTTCCAAGGTAATGGATTAATAGGCGCAGAATAACCATTTATGCCATTATAAGCACTGCCCAAATTAAATTGAGTTTGTCTTCCTAAATTAATAAAATCTTGAAGAAGAAAATTTGAAAGAGCGCCTCCCTTTTGTTTTCTTCTCTTGGAACTTCTTGATTTTTTTCCACCTGTTAAAAATGGTGGGTTGGAACCTAGACTGATCATTGAGGTTTGTGGGTCACCATTAATAAATTGGTTGTATTCTAAATAGTTTCTAGAACCATTCACTCCTGGCCAATCAGCTGGACTAGATTTCCATGGATCTCCTATAAGGCCTTGGGGTGCCCATGTACCGCCTTTCTGGCTTCGATTTCCACCATTCATAATATTATTACAACCGCAATTACCTCCTCTTTGCATCATGCTCTGATTAGTAGGTATAGTAGAAACACCTCTAAATTCAGGACCAGGATTAGGGATTGTTTTGTTTATTGGATTAGTAGAGATGATGTTTGTTTCAGGCATAATTGTTTCAGGATTTAAATGATAACGGATACCGGAACCTCCTTTTCTAAAATTATTACACTTTCTACGCCCATGCTTTTTAGACTTGCATTTAGAACAACCTTTCATTGTGTAAAGTTTTTGTTTTCTTTTTAAAGTCCTTTTAACCATTTTATATTATATATAAAGAAATTATTCGATGTCCACGTGAGTTAAGAAATGTCTTCTGCAACACATTTTTTTCATATTTAATTCATCTAAAACCTCTCCTTCTGGTGTTTTTTCTGTAAATTCTTTTGTTAAATATAAAACTTTATCTACATCAATTGATTCTCCATTTCCTCTTTTAGCTAATTTTTTTTTACGTACTTGTTCAACATAATATCTATATTTGTTTGCAATTACCATACCGCATGTAAAACATTTCACAGGGATTATCATCACTTATATATTATATTATATTATTCTTATATGTTTTTATTTTAATATCAATTTTTTATTTTTATTTTAATTTATAAATATTACTGATTAGGAAACATTGGTTCGTTATTACTTCCTGCTACACATTTACCTGTTTCTTTTTTACCTTGCCATATACAACATTCTGTTTTATTGCAATTCAAATTTGTTAGACTCTGACATCTATTATTTAATTGTGAGCCTGATTTTTGGTTATAAAGACAAAAATTATATGCATTATTTGAATATATAGAAGTATCTATACCCATGTTTTTAAATTTGTTTGTTTCTAAACCTTCTAATGAATATTTTTTTGAAAATAAGTTTGTATAAAAAAAATAAAACAAATATAAAATAAAAATAAAAATAAATATTTTTAAAATACATTTTTTGTTAAATTTATAAAAAACCATTTTATCTATATATATTAAAAGTTTTTTTTATACATATATTTTATAATGGCAAAAAGTAAATCACTAAAAAATCGCGCAAAAGGATTAATTCGTTCTTCTAGAAAAAATATTGAATATGTTTTACCTTTTATGAAAACAAATTTTAGCAATGCACGTAGTATTGCAAAAGGTGTAGCCAAAGAAACAATACCAGTCGTTGAAAAAGGTGTAGAAAAAGTTTATGGAACGATGTCTACTGGTTTTAATTTAGGAATAAAAGGCGCTAAAAACGTGGCTACTGGTATTAAAAGTGTAGTAACAAAACGTCGTAAAAGTCGTTCTCGTAAAAGTCGCCGTAGACGTTAAACATTTTTTATATGTATTCCTTTCGTTGTTTTAACTTTTTTAAATTTTTCATTTTTTTTATGTATGTCATTATGACAATCTTCACATAATGTCAATAAATTTGCTAAATTGTTTTTATGAAATACTGAATTTGTGGTTTTTATTATACCATTTTCATCTGCGTCTGATTGATATGTCAAATGATGTACTTCTTTTCCAGATTTTTTCTGGCATTTTTCACACATACTTACCAGTTTTTTTGCATTATATTGTGAAGTCTTGAGAGAAAGCATGCTTCTATTTTCTGGTTGATATTTCATTCTTATCTCATAAGCAGCATCTAAAAATTCCTGTGGTAAATTGAGTGATTTACACACTTCTAGTCCATACATGCTATTACCAGGACCATCTTTTAATTTGCGGTCATAAATTAAGGCATCACGCTCTTTATCATAGATTACTTCCATATGTTTTAAAGAAACTGACAACAAATTATGAATTTCTTCATAATCTACTATTTCATGCAAATGCGTCGCAAATATAAAACTACTTTTGCAACTATGTAGTTTCTGTATACCCGCAACAAAAATACTAATAGCACTCATAATTTCCGTTCCTGAGCATAGTTCGTCTCCCAAAATTAAACTATTCTCATCTGCAAGACGCAATATAGTTCGCAATTCCGACATTTCAACAGCAAACGTAGATTGTCCCTTAAATATATTATCATTTCCAATGATGCGTGTAAAAATATATTTATAAGGTTTAAAACAAAATGTAGAAGCAGGAACATATAGTCCGGATTGAGCCATAACAATGGAAATTCCTATAGATTTAATAAAGCTGGTTTTACCGACAGCATTGGTCCCATAAAGTAATATTCCATCTGTTTTTTTATCACCAAGTGAAATATCGTTTGTTACGTAAATTTCACTACTTTGAATTTGCTCTATTAAACAATGTCGCAAAGACTTAGCATCAACAAATGATTTATCTGATTGAACAATTGTAGGCTTACAATAATTATATTTTTTAGCTATTGTTGCTTTCGTGTATAACAAATCAATATATGTAATAAACTGAATAATGGTTTCAAGTTCTTTCTGAAAACATTCAAATTTACTAATGAAAACATTATATATTAAGGTAATTAAGTCTTTCATTGAAACCTTAATTGATGTGATATTTTTACATAACGCATTGATTTGTTCATCAATAATAAAATTATTGGATGCGTTTTGTTTTTCAAAACCAAATTGTGTCTTGGATATTTTAAATTCAAAATTTTTAACTAGTATTGGTGTAATGTTATATGATAATGTCACAATACTGGCGTCTTTTGGTAGCGTCTCTGTAAGCAACTTGCATCTTCTACTTGTGCTTATAATACCAAGATGATTTTTTTCAGTTTCATGAATTTTAACATAATCAGACCTACTTGTATCTTTTTTCCCCTTTTTCTCTTTCCCTTCAATGAGAGAACTAAGATAGTTTTGTATAGCTTCCAATTTCAACTCAGATTCTTTCAACAATTCCATTTTATTATCTAATTCTGTATTAATACCATTATTAATAAAATTTGTTTCAAAATTTTGTAATTGTTCTAAATCTCTAGCTAAGTTCAAATTTAATTGTGTTTTTATAAATTCATTTATATTATTGCAGAAAAACCCAACATTTAATATAGTATTATCAAATTTTTGTAAATATTCCATAATGATTGAATCTTTTTCAAAATTTTCAAAAATATTCAGAATTGTTTCAATATTATTAAATAAATTATAAAAAGCTTTTGGTGATATTTTTTTCAAAAATATTTGACGTTCCCATTTTGAAATATCCTTGATTGTAGAGAGATTATTTTTTAGATAAGCCCCATATTTATCATATACACTTAAGAAGTATTCAGTTATATCATATTCTTGCTGTAAATACACTTCATTATACACAGGATTCAAAAAATTATAAGTAAACTTGCGCTTACCCATTGGTGTCAAGCACTCATTCAACATATTTGAAACGCATGAATATTTACTAGATTTAACATTTCCATCATTAATAATATTTAATTGTTTTAAAGAGTGATTTGCAAGAGCCATTCTAGTAGAAGAGTTTTCAAAACAAGGCTCTAAAATTTTATTAACTAAATGTGGATTATGTTGATATACAAAATCTAATAAAAAACAAAATGCTTGTGTGGCTATATTATTATCATAGAAATTATGAATAAACACTTGAAAATCATCAAATTTATAGAATTTAGAGAGAATTTCTGTTTGATAAATTTGTTTCTCGCAATTTTTCACACGTTTCATCTTTTCACTGATATTATCACTTGTCTGTGAAATATGTATTTTATGTATTAGACTACAGCTAATACCAGCATAACTAATCACATAATCTATTTCGTTTTCTTCTGGCAAACTAGAAATAATAATTACTTCACTTGGATTATAAATAGAAATAAAACGTTCCAGTTCATCATATGTGGTTGGATTATTTATATACACTTCTTTAAATTGAAATAAAGTTGTTCTACCAGTATAAATATCAATATTTGCCACACCAATAACAACATATTTTCCTTTTAATAAAACTTTATTTTCTATCAAATCTATCCAAATACATGTAATCGAATTAGTAAGATTCTGTGTTTCAGTGTGAAAATAAGTTCCTGGACTAAAAATACCGCCTAGGCTACGAGTTGTATTTTTTGCAGCCTCATCTTGTACATAAACAACTCCTGTAAATCCGGCCTCTTGGATTTTCTTAATATATTTTTCAATTTGCATGTCTTTGAATCCAGCCATCATAACATTGTCTGTTCCGACACAAGTGTTTTTTTCTACAATGTTTAATTCACATATTTGAGAGAAATCAACTATTTTGCTGCCAGTTATGATTTCAGCTTTTTTATTATAAATACCATATACTTCGAAGAAGCTGCCTACTTGCATTAATAATATTGTATTTTCTCCATATTCTTCTTGATACTTTTGTGTTAGTTCAAAATACTCTTTGATTAGCGCCATTATATAAGCTTATTATGTTATCTTTAATAATATTTACTTTAGTATATAAAAATTATTATATTAGACCACCTTTAAAACAACGTAATCATCGCGTTTTTTGAATATTAATACACTAAGGATGATTTTTTTTAAATAGGTATACCATTCAGCTGGAATTATATTCAACTTGTAAAACATATACTTTATTAATATTAGTGCACATGTAGCATAGAATGGTAAATTTTTTTTTCCATTATATTCAACTAAAACACTTTCTTTATATTTTTCGTCAATAATAGAAATTTCAACAACAAAATTGTGTTGTGGATCTTTATGCATAATTTTATATCCTTCTACTAAACTATTATCATAATTTAATCTCCAAACAAATTTTTTAAAATTACTACGTTCGGTATTTAAAAAATTTTGCAATTTAGTCATTGTGCTTTTTATATTATCAGTAAATATTGCGACGTCTATATCACTTCCAAAAAGAAAATAGTCCGAACGTTGAACACTTCCAAAAAAATATATTTTTGTATCTAAATAATTTTTCAATTTTTCAAAAAACATTTTATTATATTCGGGCATTTCATTCCTTGTAGTTTCCATAATAAAATAAGTATAGATTTTATTTGTTTATTTGTATTATATTTGTTTGTCTTCTTTTGAAAAATTATGTAACAATGTTTCGCTATTACTATTTGTAATTTCACCAGTCAACATTGCCGACTCATAAAGTTTTCTAATAACATCGTTTGGTGCATTACTTCCTACTTTCAATAAATTATGTTCCTTCAAATATGATTTCACCTCATTTATTGGTTTTCTTTTCAAGTTTTTTTGTGCAGTAATAATTTGTTTTCTAGTTCCTCTATCTTTAATTAATACACCAACAATTTTTTTAATTTTAGATTTACCTAATGTATATTTTTTTTTAATTGTTTTTTTTGTTATTCTTTTAGTAGCAATTATTTGTTCATTCTTTAAAGGTTCATTCTTTAAAGGTTCATTCTTTAAAGGTTCATTCTTTAAAGGTTCAGTTTGTATTGTAGATAATATTTCAGAAGAAGGTTTTATTAAATTTTCTGTACTCATTGATTCATCTAATTTTATTTTATTTCCTATCATCTGTTTACTAGAATTTTCATTTTCTTGTTTTTCAAACTCTTTTTGTTTTAATTTCTCTCTAAGACTATGTAAACGAGCTTCTCGTCCAATTTTTTCTTTAGTTATATTAACATTTTGAATTGTTAGTGCATTACTAGGATTAGTTACAATATTATTACGTTGTGTTTTAGACCAATTTCTGTATGTAGGCTTTACACCACCTTTTAATATTCCATAAGGAACATTGTCTACTAAATATTTGTTTCTATTTAATACAATAGGTGTAGTATTTTGATGAACATGCATGGTAGCTTCATCGATTTTTAGTTCTTCTGGTAAATCTATATTCACAAGAGGTTGTTGGAAATTGGTTTGTTGATTATTAGGGTGTTGGAAATTGGTTTGTTGATTGTTAGAGTGTTGAGACATATTTCCTAGGTTATAAGATTGTGGAAAATTGTTAATTGAATTATAATTTTTTAATGTTTTTCTTTCTAACGCATTTTTTCTGTTTTGTTTTTGTTTTTCATATTTTGTTTTTTCATCATTTACTTTTTTTTGTTTTGATAAAGTTTGTAAATAACTAATAGAATCATTAAATTCGTCAGAAAATGTTTCAGTTTTAACATGTATTTCTGGAGTCGGTTGAGATTTATTTTTATCAATATCCATATCTTTTGTTTCACGATTTTTATGCTCTTTAATACGATTTAAAAGCTTATTCTTTAAAATATTTGGATTGATTAATGGTTTGAGTGGTTTAGATGAAACTTTTTTCTCTCTATTTTTTTTAGTTTTTGTAGACCCAATACTAAATAATGATGGATTTATTGAAATTGTTTTATTTGACATTTAATATATTAAATAAAATATATAAAATATAAATATAATCCAAACTAAAGTTTGTAATAAAAATCCAAGATTTATGAATATAATGTATTATACAAATATCTTTTGGATTCCAAATCAATCTTCCTTTTTTTAACGTTTTCATTATTTAAATAAATTTTAAACCCATTTTCTAAATCCTTTAAATTAAGTTTTTTCTTTTCATTTTCTGGTTTACAAAATACTCTTTTACTATGTGCTATTTTTGTTTTCGCTAAAATAGTTTCAATATCTCTTCCATAAAATTTAAAATAGTCTTTATTATTTTTAAACCATTCACTTGTAATACCAGAGTTATCATCTATTATCCATCCAATCTCCTTCACTTTTTTTAAGAAAATTTGATATAAATCTTCAAAACTATATTCATCTGTTTTAAATCGCCATGTAAATCGTGAATCTAAACCTTGATTGTAATCAAAAAAACATTCTTTTAGTTCATTTTCATATCCAGCAATAATAACCATTAAATCCGCTTTATTGTCACTTAATGCTTCACAAAGTGTATCAATACATTCTTTTGCAAAACTATCGCGTTTATCTGAACTACCAAGAGAATATGCTTCATCGATAAAAAGAACTCCACCCATTGCTGCTTTAATCGCATCCTTTGTTTTCAATGCGGTTTGACCTAAATAACCTGCAATTAAGTCGCAACGTGTGACTTTATAAAACACGCCTGTAGAAAGAACACCTAATTTGCAGTAGATTTTACCCATTATTTTGGCAATTTCTGTTTTACCAGTTCCAGGAGGTCCATAAATAACTGAATGCATAAAATCACCTGTTTGCTTTACATTTTTATGTAACTCTTGAACAAAATATAAGATTTGGTCAACAATATTATTTTTGAGTTCTTTCATACCAACCATATGTTGTAATTCTTCCAAAGGCTCTTTAATATTGTGAAGTGCCTTCATGTTTATATTATATTTTATAGAAGGGTCTGTTTTATAAGTGTCTATTAATTTTAAAAGATCATCAATATTATTTATTTCAGTGTCAATATTGATGTATTCCTTAATTTCAACAACAGGTTCATTTTGTTTATTTTGTTTTTTTACTATCCTTTTAGGATTATTAAATGTTTCTGGTTGACAACACTTGTCACTGCAAATTGACGGCTTTATAAATTCTATATATTCGTTAGGATCATTGTTTTTTGAATTATCATTATCATTTGGTATTTGTCCAGTTAATTTTCTGGAAGACAAATCGTTTTTTTCAAAATCAAAATCCAAATTTTTAATTAATGTATCTAAATAATCATTCATTTCTTCTTTTTTTGTAATATTTTTGTTTTCTTTTGGATTTAAAAGTATATTTGATTTTGTATTTGTTTCATCCATACTAGCCAAAAATTTATTATAATCGCTGATTCTTTTTGCATTTGTTAATGTTCTTTTTTGCATTATATATTTTTATGTATTAATTTATTTATACTATTTATATTATTTATTATATTATTTATTATATTATTCATACTATTATGTATACTAAAACTCTACTATAATTATTTATAAAAACAATTTAAAAATAAATTGAAATAATAAATAACCGAAAATATGATTGCACATAATATACAGACAGAGACGATGAATCACGAAACAAAACCATTCGATATTTCAACTGAGCAATACATTGAAACACCTTGGTCTATTATTGAATCATATTTTAAAGGTCACCATCTCGACAGATTTGTAAGACATCAATTAGAATCTTATAATAATTTTGTTGGATACCAAATTATTAAAACTATAGAAATGTTCAATCCAGTTCATATTGCATCCGAACAGGATTACGACCAAGAATCCAAAAAATTCGCACTAGAGATATATGTAAATTTTGAAAATTTTCAAATTTACAGACCACAGATTCATGAAAACAATGGTGCAATTAAACTTATGTTTCCACAAGAGGCGCGTTTGAGAAATTTCACTTATGCATCTGCTACAACTATTGATATTAACATTAAATATATTGTGAGAAATGGACCCAACTTGGAGAATATGCAGACATTTTACAAGAACATTCCTAAAGTGCATATAGGCAAGTTACCTATTATGTTGAAATCGAATATTTGTGTGCTTAGTCAATATAATCATTTTGAGAATACGCAAACTGGTGAATGCAAATTTGATACTGGAGGATATTTCATTATTAATGGTTCTGAGAAAACTGTATTAGGACAAGAAAGAGCCGCTGAAAATCGTGTATATTGTTTTTACATTGCAAAAAATGACACTAAATACACTTGGAAGGCAGAAGTAAAATCAGTTCCTGATTTCAAATGCATTTCACCAAAACAGATTAATATGATGATTCGTTCTAAGAATTCAATTTCTAAGTCTGATGATTCAAAGGGTGATGAAATCAAGACTAAAGGAATTAGTAATGCTATTTGTGTTGAGTTACCACGTGTAAAGCAACCAATACCACTATTCATTGTTTTCAGAGCATTAGGTGTTATTAGTGATAAAGAAATTTGTGAAAAAATTTTACTAAAAATAGATGGTTTAGAAGGCAAAAGTAAGGATGTAATGGAAACACTACAACCTTCTATTATTGAGTCAAATAAATATATGACTCAAGAAGAATGCATAAAGTTTATTACCGGTTTTGTTATGTATACTCCTATTAATATGGATAAAGAAACAGGTGCAAAAAAGAAACACGAGTTCACATTGGAAATATTGCAAAATGACTTATTTCCTCATTGTCATACAATGGAACAAAAAATATATTTCCTTGGTTACATGGCAAACCGACTTCTTACGGCTTCTTTTGACCAATCAAAACAAGATGACAGAGATTCTTATCTTAATAAACGTGTTGATTGTGTCGGTTCTCTTTTGAACAATTTGTATAGAAATTATTTCAACAAATTGGTAAAGGATATGGAGAAACAAATTATACGTGAAATTAATACTGGATCATGGAAATCATCTGATGATTATGAAAATATTGTTAATATGACCAATATTTATAAAATAATTAAATCCACAACAATTGAAAATGGAATCAAGCGAGCATTGTCAACCGGTGATTTTGGAATTAAACATATGAATTCTAACAAAGTTGGTGTTGCACAAGTGCTAAATCGTCTTAACTATGTGTCTAGTTTAAGTCACGCACGCAGAGTTTCAACTCCAACAGACAAAAGTGGCAAATTGATTCCCCCACGTAAACTACATAATACAACTTGGGGATTTCTCTGTCCAGCTGAAACTCCAGAGGGTCAGTCTGTTGGTATTGTAAAAAATTTAAGTTATATGACTCATATTTCTACATATTCTAATTCGTTATCACTTTATGAATATATTATACCGCATATTCAGAAAATAGATGACGAAGAAATAACACCTTTAATTATGCACAATAAAGCCAAAGTATTTATAAATGGTGCATGGATTGGCGTTTCTACAGAGCCAGAACAATTATATACTATGTTAAAAGATAAAAAACACAAAGGTATTATTAATATTTACACTTCTATCGTGTTTGATTACAAAATGTGCGAAATCAGAGTCTGCAATGATAGTGGCAGATTATTAAGACCTTTGTTGCGTGTCCAAGATAAAAATATATTGATTACACACGATTTAATACACAAATTGGGAATTGGACAGCTATCATGGGACGATTTACTCACAAGTTCAAAGTTAGAAAATGCTGTTATTGAATATATTGACCCTGAAGAGCAAAGTTGGTCTCTAATTGCTACAAAACCTCGCGATATTGTTGACCCACAAAACAAACTGGCAAAATTCACTCATTGCGAAATTCATCCGTCAACTATGTTTGGTGTATTGGCATCATGTATCCCTTTCCCGGAACACAATCAATCGCCGAGAAATTGTTATCAATGTTTAGATCCAAATGAAAGCGTATTATTAAGTAATGGTAATAAAATACCTATTAAAGATGTTGTTATTGGAGACGAAGTTATATGTTTTAATCCAGAAACAATGAAAACAAGTTATACAAAAGTAGTAAACCAATATGTTAGAGAAACTAACAAAAAAATATATAAATTAACTACTATTAGCGGAAGAGAAATAGTCGCAACTGAGGATCACAAGTTTATGACGACAATAGGTTGGACTGAAGTTCAAAATATGTTTATGAATGAAACAATGATAGGAATATTACCTTTTCAAAATTCATTAGCAGAAAATATTTCTACAAGTAATTATAATATTCTTACTGAAAAAGATTTTATAAATATATTTATTGACAAAGGATTTAACTTGGCTCATATAAATAAACATATCGATTTATTGAATAAAATAAATTTATTGCCATTAAAAAATACAAATTATAAATTACCAATATTATCACGAATATTTGGTTTCTTATTAGCAGATGGTTCTATTAATATTTATGAACGAAATTGTAATAATTTTACAGCATGCAGTTTTGATTTTGGAACAGAAGATGATGTTATTAATTTTGAAAATGATGTAGAAATGTGTGGATTTAATAAATGTAAATATAATAGAGGTTCGAGAGAATTTAATGGTACAACTCACACAACATACGCAGTAACACATAATGGTGTATTACCTGCACTATTAATTGCTCTTGGAATTACATATGGTAAAAAAACTGAAACTAATAGAAAAATCATTCCAGAATGGATTATGAATGGAAGTAAGCTAATAAAGCGTGAATTCTTAAGTGGATTTCAAGGAGGTGATGGTTGTAAAATACAATGGAATAAATTAAACAAAGGATACAACTTTATTTGTGCTGAAACATCACAACAAATAAATCCAGTATTTGTTAATTCATTAAAAATATTTATGGAACAATGCGTTTGCTTATTTAAAGAATTTGATATCGAAGTATCAGATGTTAAAAATATAATTGTAGAAAAAAATAGAATAAAAGTTTCTTATAAAATATCAGATAAGCGTGCAAATTTAATTAAATATTTTGATAATATTGGTTACAGATATTCATCAACCAAAAATATAGAATCATTTAAAAATATTGAGTATTTAAGATATAAAAATTTGCTTGTAGAAAAACATATAAAGTTTATAGAAAAAGTAAGAGAATTACATTTATTAAATAAATCAAGTACATTTATTGCAAATGAACTTCAAATTAAAACATCATACGTTTCAGATATAATTAGAAGCTATAAAAATAATAGAAAAATTTCTATGCGTAATCTAAATAAGGATACTATTGAAACATGGTCAAATATTGTCTCTGTTATAAATGGAATGTTATTTATTCCAGTTATAGATATTTGTGAAGTAGAAAATAGATTAATTTCTGATATTACAGTCGAATCAGAAGATCATAGTTTTATTGCTGGTAATAATTTCTTGTCAAGTAATTGTGCTCAAGGTAAGCAAGCAATGGGTGTCTATGTAACCAATTACGAAGGCCGAATGGACAAAACTGCTTATGTTCTTAATTACCCTATGCGTCCTCTTGTTGATACGCGTATTATGAACTTGATTAAATTGAATGAAATCCCGTCTGGAACACAAGTGATTGTCGCCATTATGACACACACTGGTTACAATCAGGAAGATTCATTGCTTATAAATAAAGGCTCAATTGATAGAGGTATGGCGCTTGTAACAGTCTATCACACTGAAAAAGATGAAGACAAACAAAAGATTAATGGTGACGAAGAAATTCGCTGCAAACCTGATGCTTCAAAGACAAAAGGTATGAAGATTGGTAATTATAATAAAGTGAATTCAAAAGGTGTCATTCCAGAAAACACTTTAGTGCAAAATCGCGACATTATTATTGCCAAGGTGACACCTATTAAAGAAAATAGAAATGACCATACAAAGGTGATTAAATTTGAAGACCAGAGCAAGATTTACAAGACCACCGAAGAGACATATATTGATAAAAATTATATTGACCGAAATGGTGAAGGATATAATTTCGCTAAAGTAAGACTAAGGACAACTAGAAAGCCTGTGATTGGTGATAAGTTCTCGTCAAGACATGGACAAAAAGGAACCATTGGTAACATCATTCCAGAGTGCGACATGCCTTTTACCAGTTCCGGCGTCAAACCCGACATCATTATTAATCCACATGCAATTCCATCTCGTATGACGATTGGGCAGCTTAAAGAAACAATTCTAGGCAAGGTTTTACTAGAACTTGGATTATTTGGCGACGGAACATCGTTTGGGGATTTTGATGTAAATGATATTTGTAATCAGTTGATTAAAGTCGGCTATGAAGCGCATGGTAATGAGCTTTTATATAATGGTCTCACTGGAGAACAGCATGAATGCAGTGTATTTATGGGTCCAGTCTTCTATCAGCGTCTCAAGCACATGGTTAATGACAAGGCGCATAGTCGCTCGAATGGTCCAATGGTGAACCTAACTAGACAACCGGCTGAAGGTCGTAGTCGTGATGGTGGACTCAGATTTGGTGAGATGGAAAAAGATGCAATGGTCTCGCATGGTGCGGCACGATTTACTAGAGGCAGAATGTATGATGCATCAGATAAATATTCAGTATTTGTTTGCAAAAAGTGTGGTATTATTGCGTCATATAACGACAAGATGCACATTCATCACTGCCGCACTTGTGATAACCGAGTAGACTTTTCATATGTAGAAATTCCTTATGCATGCAAGTTATTGTTCCAAGAGTTGAATACAATGAATATTATGCCGAGACTTATTACAGACCACTAAATCTACCTTTAGAAAAGGTGGAGCCAAAAAATTACTATAACAAAAAAATACTATAATTACAATTTTTATAAATTTTTACTGCGCTTTTATTATAAGCACAATGAAATATTTCAAAGACATTTCAAATTTCAATAATGTAAATGATTATTTGTCAATTCTAAATGGATGTCTTAATGCGGATTTAATTATTATTTTCCTCGCTTATCATGGGTATTTTAATTCGAGCTATTTAATGAAATGGTATAAAAAATATCAACTAAGTGCCGTTTTAGCAGATGTACTCATCCTTTTTATCGGTATTATTTTAGCGAGATTTTTTTATGCTTATTTATTTGATACTTTTTGCATATGGAGATTCACTGGTCTTGCTATTTTCATTCAAATTATTCACGATTTTTTGTTTTATTTCATGTTTTCTAATATTCCTCGCGGATACAATGCAATGCTCGATTTCTTTAAGGAATACGCCAAAGAAGTCGGAGCTGGTGCTATTCTAGGAGATAGTTTTATGATATTTTTGGCTTGCTTTTTGAGTTCACATTTTGCCATTTATAGTTTGAACACTAATATCATATCTTTGATAATTTCTCTCTATTTTATACCATATATAATAAATTATAAATAATTTTATTTTATTTTATTTTATTTTATAATGCCACGTATTAAGCCGACAATAAATGTAGTTGCTGCAAATAAAATGCCACCCCATAAGGTATCAAGAAATAATGTGAGTATAGACCAATTCTTAAATAGCGCATAATTGGTGGTTTCGTAGACGCCATAAATTACTAAACCAAGTAAAAAAGCCTCTTTAACACTCTTCTTTGGTTTAATAATAAAGTAATTAAGACCAATAATAAGAAATAAATAACATAATATTGCTCCAGTAAAATTAATTTTTAACGCAGAACCTTGTACTTTCTCCACTTGTTTCTCAAAATAGCCTTTCATTAGGTTTAAATAAATTGAGTCTAAAGTGATAAATACAATTGCACTAATAAGTAATGTAAAATCAAACATATTATATTATATATATAGATTTATTTATTTTTATACATCCATCTTTAGGAAAGGTGGAGTCAAATTTTTTGAACTTTTTTAAAATATTTGTGATTATGGCTCTCATTTTGCTTGACTTTTTAAAAATATTTGTAATTTTGGTTCCACCTTTTGGATAAAGGTGGATAAGTATGAATTTTTTTAGTATAGTATTATATAAATGCCATCTATAGGATATACTAGTCCAATCAACGGATCCAATGTAGCTTTTACTATTTTTGCAAAAAATCCTACAAACCCAGGAGGAGCTATCCGAGGTTACATGCCACAAACTACACAAAACGTTGATAAACGCTACAAAGAGTTTGAGCAAATTCGTTACACTTTGAAGAATGCATGGAATACTACTTATCCTAGTCAATTGCGTGCGGCTGATTTACCAAAACGCACAATTACAACTCCTTTTCGTGCAGTAAATAATGCTGGTGATATATTGAGTCGCGAAAATTATTCATGTGGTGGAAGCTGTCAGAGTTTCCAGAGTCGTCCTGGATTGAGTGGATTAAGCATTCGTTTTGGTTCTACTTCTAGTTCATGCACACCTTCTACTGCTTACAATAGTTTGCAATTGAATAAGTCGGTTCCTTCTGCTACATGTAACGTCAAGTGGGTTTATGACAGCTCTGATTATATTACTTATTTGAAACAAAAGGCGGTGAACAAGAACTATAATGATTTGTCATATGGTGGCGATCAATTCAAGTCTAGTCAATCTGCTCAACGTGCTATTCGCAGATACTAAGTGTCTGATACTCCCTTTAGGGTGTGATCTTTAAGAAAAGTGGATTTACTTATTTTGCTCCACTTTTTTTACACATTTAGACATTTAAAATATATAATTATTATATAATTATATGAAGTATATAAGTATAGGTAATGCTTGCTCTGTAAAATATAATATAGATAAATATAGAGGCAAAAGTGAAACGTTATTTTTTGATTGGTTAATGACTGAAATGAATTCTGTTATAGAAATATTAGAATGTAACAATATAAACAATATATTATACTTAGAAAATATTATTAGAGATGTAAATAATCCATACATACTTGAAAATTCTAGAATTGTTATTAAATCTTTAAATCATTGTGTTAGTATTCATGATTTACCGAGAAATTATACTGATAATGATATTTTAGATTTTATTGATAAGTATAGTAGAAGATTTAATCGTATTGTTCAATATATAAAATCAAATGAAAAATTGTGTTTTATACGATTTGGACATGTAAATTATGATGAAATTTATAAATTTATTGAAACCATAAAAAAAATAAATGCTAATTGTGATTTTACTATTGTAGTTATTGATAATGATAAAAAAAATAATACTGAAATTTTAAAACAAAATAATTTATTACATATTAAATTAAACGTCGACAATTCAGAAAACGATTGGACACAACAATTTTTAAACTGGAATAATATTTTTTTAGATATAGAAAAAAATATATAAATCAGCGTTTTAAATATCCAAATATGTAAAAGTGGATTTACTTATTTTGCTCCACTTTTTTAAAAAGTGGATTGGATTTACTTATTTTGCTCCACTTTTTAAAAAGTGGATTGGATTTACTTATTTTGCTCCACTTTTTTAAAAAGTGGATTTAAAAGTGTTACGTAATTAGGTGTGCCGCAAAATAAACAATTTTGACTAATAACATTTTTTTCTACAAGAATATTATTATTTTTTTTACATTTACTGCATTTGAATATACAAGGAAATTGACAAATTAAATAGCTATTAAATTGAGTTTTTTGATATAATATTTGTTTTCTATGATTATTTTCCATATATAGTTACTTTAGGATTAAATTTTGAATTAAGAGTTTTGCTCCACTTTTTTAAAAGTGGATTGTGAATTAAGAGTTTTGCTCCACTTTTTTAAAAGTGGATATATATAAATGACTACTCCATATGCTGTATCAACAAATATTGGTTCTGTATCTTATAATAATTATGTGAATGCACCTATTACTGGTCCATTAAGCACTAATCAAACACCTGCACAAATTCCTTATCACAACTATGGTATATTATCAGGTATTCGCCCTACACCTCCACAATTTTATCCAATGCAAACTCCAGTAGCATCCGACATGAATACAAATGCTCGCCATCAATATTTAAGGACTTGTGTAAACAAGAAGGATTTAGTAGAACAAATTCGTCTAGGAAAACTTTCTGACCCACTCGGTTATGTGATACAATCTTCACAGAGACAAGTACCTGTATCTTCTCATACAAATTATATTCCACCCATCGATGGCTCTCTCTACGTCAATATTAAGAAAAGTAATGCGGTAGGACAAACTGCTTATAAAGTGAATCTACCCAATTCCGCACCAACTGGAACAAAGAGCTACTATCCAAGTGGCACTAGGAGTACATTAAGGCGGGCGCGTTCAGGTGGATGCGTAGCACCAAAAAAGAAGGGAGCCATTGAAAATTATAGTTTATCAAATGGACAAGTATGTGCATGGGGTGCAATTGTACGTCAAAATTATTAAAAATTTTATAATAAAAAAATATTTACTATTATTATAATATGACTTGGCCTTCA
>Ga0114960_10001237_pt1 | contig 20566 bp, 16 predicted proteins | sample C_130625_MF_Meta_FD_92637 | JGI IMG/M metagenome (GOLD analysis project Ga0114960, IMG submission 92637) | Freshwater microbial communities from Lake Croche, Canada to study carbon cycling - C_130625_MF_MetaG | ecosystem: Environmental > Aquatic > Freshwater > Lake | place: Lake Croche, Canada... | reverse complement strand
TAGACAGTATTAATGCCGCCGGATAAATTATCGCCCGGTTTTCCATATCCATTTATGGGGTTGATTTTATTATAGTCCCCTATGTCTTTTTCCGTAATCGCCGGCATTCCTTCAAAACTATCAAAGCCAAATACTTTATTATTTTTGGAAATACTTTTCATTAAAGCAATACAGCCGCCTTTAGCAACTCCACACTCAACAAAGGAAAAATCTGTATCTCTAAACTGTACACAATGTCTTTGTAAATTCATAAGTCTGTCATGACCAACCATAGAATAACCATTTTTTAAAATTTCATCAATAATAGGCATTTATATTTTTTATCACAAATCCTTTAATTTGTCGCAAAACGCTGTGTCCATTGTCTTGCCTTCTCCTCATATAATCCCTTATCCGATTTATAAAGCTGTGCGATATCTGGTACTAAGGGATCATTCGGATTGGGGTCCGTTAAAAGCGACAATATTGAAAGCAAGACTTTGCTAATTGTCAGAGCGGGTGACCACTGTGTCTTTAAAATATCCAAGCATATGATTCCAGCAGAATTAATATTTGGATGATAAATCTTTGTCGTAAAATTCACAGAAGGTGGCTTGAAAGGGTAATCTGCTGGAAACTGAATACGAAGCTTGAAGACACCGCCAACAAACGGTGAATCATCCGGTCCGAAAATCATACCTTCCCACAGATAAATGTTGCCATCTATCGGCCCCGCAGTACAATTTGCCGGCGGATCTTTTGAAATATCGTCTATTTCTTTTAAAATACGCCTGCTTGCTGCCATAGGCTCCTACTTAATAGAGAAGAGAAACCCTTAGGCTTAAACGGGACTACGGAAAAATAATAGGATGTTTGACAGCGAATTAGCAACTGATATTGGCCTTGTTATTGCTGTTATTGTTATAGTATTTGTATGCTGTACTGGGACAGCGATTTCAGCATTCTGCTGGTCACAACGGAGGACACGACCGCGGGAGGATAGCGGCGAATCACTCGTGTAGTACAAAATGACCTAGCACTAAAGTGTTAATAAAACCATGGATTGATTGTAATGTATTTTTTTGATTTTTATTTTGAACTTTACGCAACATTAGTGTATAAAAAATATATGAAATTCCTGTTAATAGAATTAAAATTTTATTTCTAGCACCAAAAAAACGATTTCCTACAATAAATAAATTCACAATATACATGAAAAGAATATATTGAAGAAAAATGTCTGAGAATTTAGAACCTAATACAGAATCATAATCTGAGACTTCAGTTGTTGTACCCATTTGATATTCAGGATTATCAATAATTTTAAATAAATAAGAAAGAGCACATTCATTTTTAAAAAGAGTCCATGAAATATTGAGCACAAGGAAATAAAGAAGATAAAAATAATCATATTTTGCTGGAGCCCATAGGAAATAAATTGAAAGTATAAAAGATAACACAACATGTGCTATACCTACAATTTGTTGTAACATACAACCCCCTAATTAAGTCAACGTTTTATCTTTTGTGTGTAGAGCCTTGCCTTCCTAGGGCCGGAAGGACCACAGCGTACTTTACGCATTGTTAAACCGCGTGTCTGTAAGACTGACCGAGTACAAACCGCAATAGCAGCTGATTCTCTTTCCTGCTTTGTTCTAGGAGAACCATTACGCAATTTAATAGTCTTTCGCACCTTCTTGACACAATGGCAGAAATCTTTTGTTAAACTCATTTAAAATCCGCCAAGAATTTAATCACATCTTTCTCCAACTTCTGCAAACAATTGTTTGTAATATTTACATCAAACTTCCAACCATCTAACTGATGTTCAGATGGGTCATTTAACGCATGAAGGCCTTCACGTGTAATTCGTACACTAAGATGTTGGGCTTCTGGTAAAGCAGCCGAAATACACTCGTATTCATGAGAAAATCGCCAATCACTAATAACAAATAATTTCTGCTGGGAAGCCTGAATTTTTGCTAGGACATGTTCCGCAAAAATATTAATATTTTGCTTTTTTGTTTCAGCTGAATCCTCAATTAAAATCTGCCGAACAGTTTTTTCAAGTGTCAGAATAACAGAGTTCTTTCCTTCAGGAGTATCACATAAGCCGCGGTCAAAACCATACTTTGCCGATACAATATCCTTCAGCGAATCAGCGAAAGCGACACGTGTGTAATCATACTTTTTACAGAGTATAGCAGCCATAGTATCTTTCCCCGCACCAGCCCAACCTGAAAGCCACACAATACGCACCGGCATTCTATAAATATATATATTCTTCTCTGTAAGTAGGATGTCAAATTTGAATAAATGGTTTCATATGATGGCTGCCATCATTGTTGTTGTGTTTTCGTTGGTAATCAGTATCAAGGGACTGACCAGTAGCAATGCTCCTGCTGGAAAACTCCTTCTTGCTGCGATTGTTATAGTCTGTGCGTTGTACATTGGGTTCGAGCGTTCTACCTATCTGCCTTTCCTCGGTGAAACGGTTGTTCCTTGCTCGTTACTCAAGGAGCAGGAGCCGGAATCCGCAAATTATGAAAAACATGTTCCGGTTGAGGGGCCGGGAAGGAAAGTTCTATTCTGGGCGGCTGAGCCTGATAACGAACATTTATCACAACTCAAGGACTGGCGTAAAGCGTATTTGGGATTTGAAAATGCGGGTGTAACGATTGTCAAACCCGATGGAAATGCCGTTTTAAAAGTCCGTAAGCCGCAGCCCTACACTGTTCCAGTTAAGGGGCGTTTAGAGGCTCATATCCACTATCGCGTCTGCGGAGATAATGGTTTCTTAGGACCGGTCCAGACTGTTTTCTTATCTGAGCCCGAAACCGAAGTAAAACTCAAGGAGGGGGAGAAAGAACCCTTTTTCGTTGCTCCTGATTCAGATGAGCAACGGTGGGCGTCGGCAGTTTAGACTCATCCCTTTTCGTATATAGTAATTTCTAACAGTTTAACTGCTGGAAATTAGTTGTTTATCGCAATGTGTTTATTCACCCGCACCGATAGTATTGTTGCCGCCACGCTTGCCTAGCATATCACGCTGAGCCGATGTAGTACAGACGCAGCCCGTTGATGTCGTGTAGGATGAACCACAGCATTCAGGCTTGGACACATTATCCGCAAGAGGATCAAGGTGGTCCTCATCAAGGGCCCGCAATTGAGAGCCATCCTTTAGAGGGACATTTGAAGGCGGATGACGCCATGTAGACCCACCCTCAGGAGTCTTCGTGATGTTATCATACGCACCGATTGCCTCATAGCCGCCAGATGCTAGTGACGGAGCGGGATTCATGAAGTGTTCAGTTACGAAATTTTCACACATAGAGGACTGCTGGTTAACATAGCCAAGAGCCATCAGTACATTCGCAAGAAACAAGATTCCCAGCATTGTTAATAGATACACGAAATTAAGCTTCATCTATTTTCTCCCCTATATTTTTTTCAGTCCAACCTCACAGAGGGTATTAGTTTCTGCTAAACGATCAAGGCCAACCTCTGAGAAATCCCGTACAACCCATCCGCCTACAATGAAACTGCCTGATTCTGTAAACAGATGGAAAAGTTTTTGCTTTCCGTATATTCTTTCGGGTAACCAACCAACCGACTGAGCCGATTTCCATCCCGCACAATCAAACATCCAGACACCAGCAGAAAGACCATTATAAAGGACCTCTTCCTCTAGTTCAATTTCAACTTTACCGCAGACAGTTGTATAACCACCCGGGCATTCAATCTCGTCACCGCACACAATCGCACAGATAGGCAGCCCTCTTCCATCTTTCATTTTGACTTCTAGGAGGCCGTCGATACCTGCTTCTACATTTTCGGGATTCTCGTTCACTACAGGTTTTCCAGGATTGAGTATTCCAAATACATTCTCCTTCCACTTATCAAGGATGGCACAATCGTCGGGAATTTCCTCATAATCCAGCAGATTCATTCTGCCAGTATCACCCATAACCGGTATTCTCCGGCTGCTAGTATTCAGGTTATAGAGCCAACGAAGAGTTCCTGCGGCAACCGCTTCCGGGTGGTCCTTTGCTGCGATTATCTTAGATCCAGGCTCTTCAAGCATATGCGTAGGACTCATAATAACACCGTTGATGGAAACGAGAGGCTCATATTTAGTTGGCGGTACCAGGAATTCCATTTTTGCTGTGACGATTCCACCATCCGCCAAAATATCACCCACCATCACTTCCTTAAGGGGTTTGGCAGAACCACCTGCTAGAAGGACGAGGGTATCACCCGCAATACAGAAAGCGGATTGTGTTATGACACCGACAATAATACCCGCTAGGATACCCACTACAGCAATTCCAGCAAAGACTAACCATGAGACGGGGGAGAGGAAAGCCGCAAAAATTACCATGAGTGCGATAAGAATACCAATGATAACGGCAAGAACGTAGAGGGCAAATTGGATAAGAGTTGTCAGAGATACCAGAACACCTATCAGAGCCATTGCCATAGCCGTAATAGAAGCCATAATTTTACCCATAATGTTCATTAAGTGTCCAAATGACTTTTGGATTTCAACATAGGTTCCCATAAAACGGCGTTTTACAGACTCCATCAGGTCATTGAAGAAACTGGCCAATTTGTTGCCTAATTCTCCTAGCACACTAACACGACTCATGATTCCGCCCACAATGTTCTTTTGCTGTTCTTGTATAACTTTTACTGGATATGCGGCGGTTTCAATGACTTGCTGTGCGATTTTTCCCTGACAGAATTGGAAATTATCGGAAGCAAAATCGGATACAGTCTTTGGGTCATTGTAAGGCTTATACAAAAAGGCGGATGCTACAATCCCCGGTTCGCATCGTCTAGTAGACCAGTTTGCCATAATTTCTGCTCGTTGTCCGTAACTAAAAGCAATAGCAAGTCCTGCTACTAAAACAATATTGATTCCTGCTACTTTAGCATCCATCCCTGTGATATTTGGTCATTATTTATGGGCTGTTTGACCGTTTCTTTTCTTGCCGTTTTATAGAATGGGTTCCGCATTATCAAGGCATGCTGCTCCTGCTGTTCCTCCTGCTCCTGCTGCTCCTCCTGCTCCCGTAAATACTGGAGCAGGCACTGGACTAGTTGCGACAAACGCTAATAGACGGTCTATGGCAAATGCTAATGCTGCGGCTGCTCCTGCTGCTAATGCTGCGGCTGCTCCTGCTGCTAATGCTGCTCCTGCTGCTGCTCCTGCTAATGCTCCTGCTGCTCCTGCGGCTAATGCTCCAGCTAGTGCGGTCACACGCCGACGCATTCGTGTGCTCAAGGAACAGCGTAGCCGTAAACAAAGACGTAACCGTAACCGTAACCGTAGTCGCAGTCGTAAACATTAAAGCCTGAGTTTATAAAATAAACCAGAGTTTATATTGCTAAAGCAGGGATGGCAGAGCCAGAAAAATTCAAAAATATTAATTCAGATCCTCAAAATGAAACAGAAAATCCTTTCATAAAACCAGGCATTCTTACATTTGTACTTTCACTTGGTATTATACTTCTACTAGGTCTCGGAACATCACAAGAAGTTTCCCAAAATTGGTCCAAATACCGCTGCCAGCCTCATATTATGCCTGTAGCCGGTCTCTACGGTTATAACGCACAAGAGAATATTGAGTTCTGCTTGAAAAATGTATTCCTAAAGGAAGCCCCTGGTGTTCTAGCACCAATCTACGAAGCGTCCAGTTCCTTGAACTCTACGATGTCTGCTGCTGGAGGCGGTCTACTAAGTGTTCGTAAGACATTATCAGGTCTAACAGATGGTATTTCCAGTGTTGTGCGTTCCTTCAACAAACGTATTCAACTTATTATGCAGACTTTAAAGGGAAAGTTTCAAAATTTAGAGAATCTGATGGGTCGCGTTGTTGCTCTCTTCTACGCAATTATGTATTCCGGCATTACTGCTCTAGCAGCCGGCTCCACTTTCGCTAAAGGCACGGTAGGAACTTTCTTAGATACTTTCTGCTTTCCAGCAGGTACTCCTGTCTTGTGCGAAGGTGGAATCTATAAACCCATAGAACAACTTGTTGTTGGTGACCGCTTGGAGTCCTATTCCGCTAGTCGCAATATAGTGGAAAGTACATTCGTTTTTGACGGTTCAAGGACAAAAATGTGTCAAATTGAAGGTGTCACTGTTAGTACAAACCACTTTGTCCGCTATCAAGGCAACTGGATTCTTGCTGGAAAACACCCGGCTGCTCGACCCGCTTCTTGCTATAACCGGATATACTGTTTGAATACAACACTTCATCGGTTCTGGGTTAAACATCTGCTTGTGGCTGATTTTGAAGAAAGTGATGAGATAGCGGGACTCGTTCAAACGGAAGTAGAAACACAGCTGAATGGATATAATACGACAATGGCAACTGAAGCAAATTACAGTTTAGGAATTGATCCGAGTTTTGAAGTTGCGATGACAATTGGATGGAAGCCTATTACAGCCATAAAGGTGGGAGATGTGCTAGAAGGAGGCTCAATTGTACGTGGCATTATAAAAGAGGGCGTAAATGGAATAACACTCAAGGGATTCGCAAAGGCACAACTTGTCTGGTCTGCGGAGGAGGGTATTTGGAAACGGCAACATAATGAACCGTATAGAACAGGCAATTCTGTGCTTTGGCAACTCATTACGGATAACAATATTTTTAGAGTACGGGATCCTTCTGGGACAACACATTCTGTGCGAGACTATGCGGAGATTCATAATCCGGACTTGGAGGATATGTATTGGGTGACACTCATGGGCCGCTAAATTGTCTTATTTTCGGACTACTTGTTGTGCGTAAAATTGTCTTATTTTCGGACTACTTGTTGTGCGTAAAATTGTCTTATTTTCGGACTACTTGTTGTGCGTAAAATTGACAACATTATTTTAAACCCAAAACATGTAGGAAACATGAGTCAGGGTATGAATATTAAGATGTATGAGTCACCGAAAAACAATGGTATTTTCACCGCTTCAATCAAAGTTTCATCAGAAATGACAAATGAATACGTTCATATCGCACTTATGCTTGATGTAAGTGGCAGTATGGAGGGAGAACGTATTACTGCTCTTAAAAAGACACTTCTAGCACTTCTCTATACTCTATCACCGCACGATTGCCTAACAATCGTCACCTATTCATCCAGTGCTACAATGCTTTGCTCTTATCACTCGGTTGGTACTGATATGAATCACTGGATAGCAATGATTGATGGTCTTCGGGCTGACGGTAATACCAATATGGAGTCGGCTTTCTCTGTTCTAGCAAAGCATTCTCGTGCTAATCCGCACGCAATTATTCTTCTGACTGATGGACACGTTAATGTAGGGGCAACATCTGCTAGGGCAATAACGCTTCCCCTTGAAACAAATCATACTTTTGCCAACACTGCGATCTTTACTCTTGGATTTGGTAACGATCACAATCAAATTATGCTGCGTGATATAGCATTAAACACGCAGGGTAATTACTTCTATTGCGATAAGGCTGAAGACTTGCCGCAGACATTTGGGTCAATTCTGGGTATTCTGCGGGACCGACCTGCTGAAGATATTGAGATTAGCATTCCGTATGAGTATATCTGGCTGGAACGCCACTTGCCAAAAGATAAGGGAACAATTCGTCTAAATTTCATCCCTGGTGGTATTGAGCAACGCTTTGTTTTCCGAAAGAATGTTGAAAAGCCTACTTCTGCTCCGTATCTGAGCGTACAGTATACCGTGAAGGGATTTGGTGGTGGACGCCAGCATGTCTGTACCTTCCCGGTCGCAAATACAATTGATCCGATTGCGGATGCGGAAATGGCTCGTCTGAACACTGCTGATGTAATCAATCAAGCATCAAATCTTCTAGCAGGAGATCAAGTGACCAATGCAATTGCGAAGTTGGAAGAGCAATTGAAGGCTCTTGAAGCCGATTCATCTATTGTCTCATTACCTCAAGTTATGGGTCTGCGTTCACTACTCCTAGATCTCCTGGATGGATTAAAGACAAAAGCAAAAGACCCTGGTGTTATGCTTTCTCAAATGACTTCGGTAACAACATCTCTGATCACACAGAGGAATTCCAGTCAGAATTCCCCGGCTTTAGAGCGAATGTATACGACAAGTGCTCAGCGTTCAAATACCGCAAATATGACTGCGGAATATGATAATCTTAATCAAAAGTAGATGTCGGATAGTAACAATAATGGGAGCAGTGTAAACAGTGGGAAGTTTTCCCCTGGCGTTCGTGCTGGTATGATTAAAGGTTCCGGAAAAGCGACACGTGGCAGAGGATTAGCATATTTACAAGCAGCACGTGGTCAGCATGCTCCAAATTTACATTTACTTAATTTTTCGCATAGTGCGGTAAACGAATTAAATGCTCTAAATCGGGAATCTCAAACACAGCGTCAAGCAAAGATAAATAGAAAGGCTCGGAAACTTGCTGGTCAAGTTCCTGTAATCCTGGCTCCTCTACCTCCTCTACCTCCTTCACCGCCTCCTCTACCTCCTCTACCTCCTTCACCACCTCCTTCACCTCCTCTAGAGCCGCTTCCGCTTCCTCCTCTTCCTCCTTCACCGCCTCAATCTCCACCTCTACCTGTAGAAATTCTCAGTCCTAATCAGAACAGAATGTCCAGTCCGGCAGCCCCTGAGAATCTAAATGCCATTTTGGCTGGCTTACAGCTTAAGAGTGGTGCTCCCGGTCCTGCTCCCGTTGTCGGTGGCCCTGCTCCCGGTCCCAGTGGCCCTGCTCCCGGACCTGTTGTCGTTACTCCTAAGGCAAACAATAAGGGCAACAAGGGCAACAAGGGCAATAAGGGCAATAAGGGTAAGGGCACTGCTAAGGCGAACAACAAGTCTAAGTTTGTATTGGGCCCCACAAGCCCTGTTCAAGCAAATTACTCAGGTTACGTAGAACCCTCCGAATTTTTAGCAAGCGGTGCGGCTTACAATTATAGCAAGGGAGCCCAAAGGCGTAATACTTTTGAGCCCTCATCTAATGCGTTGCTGCCGGGCTATGGCACTGGCGGTAAGGCCTCAAACATCAATACGGTTGGTACGGGAATAAGTAACGCTGCACTGAATGGACAAGCAGTACGCCTCCCTATTGGACAGGAGACGGGCTTAGCGAATGCGGCACCTCGTCTAAATTATGGACCGCAAAACTCAAACTTTGCCAATGCGGGTGTCACTACGCAGGCGAATGCGTCGGCTCGTCTTGCTGAGCAGAAAAGAACTGGCTTGGTAAATAAGAGAACTGGTCTTGTTACAAATTACGGTAAGTCAAATGCTCAACTGGAGGCTAATCGTATGGCCCTTCTTCTGAAAGAGGCGAACGCTGCGAACTACAGTGGTGGCTTCAAGAAGGGTAATGCGGAGGGAGTCAACAACGTTGAGCGCCCTGGCTATAAAAAGGGCGCCGTAGCGTCTAATATCAACAGTGGTATTGCCACAGGCACAAACTTGACAGGACCGTTGGCTTTTGCTTTGAATGCTAGCAAGAACTTTGCCAATAAAGATCCTACGGCTACAGCACAGGTGAATGCGGCGGCTCGTGTAGCAGCCTTAAAGGAAGCGACGGCTAACACAAACACACCCTACGCTCCTTCAGGACCCGGCTTGGCTCAGCTAGCGGTTGCTGGCACAAAGCCTGATTACACGATCACGATCGTTAATAGCACGGTGCCCTCAATGCCCCCGATGGGCGTTATTGGTATCACGATTGACCCGAAGGTTGGCGGTTTCGGTCTTCCCTCAATGAGCATGTCAATGCCCGGTTCCGGTATGTTCAAGAAGTTTTCGCTTGACTTATCATGGCTCAAGTTACCCAAGTTCCCGCACATTGATCTGCCCGAGACCAATTTAATCGGCAAACTTTCAGCTCTATTATCGGGTCTACCGAGTGGTAAGGCGATCTATGAGGCTTTGCAAACCGGCGGTAATTTCCTTACATTGGTTTTCTTGGCTCCTCTCATTTTTGCCGCGTGGCTATGGGAGAACGGTTTCACTTTCCCGAATCTTACTAAACTCGGCGGCGGCTTGATCTCACTTTCTGACTGGTTCTTAGGCGGCAACAACCCGACGGTTAAGGCGATCGGTATCAAACTGAAGCAGGCCGAAGATATTGCCAAGCGTGTCATCACGAATACAATTGCTCAGCAGGAGTTACTACAGAGACAGGTCAACCAGAAAGTAATGGATCAGCTCACGGTCAAGAAGCAGGTTATCATGACTCTTGAATTACAGATTGCGAATATTGATGCGACGTATCTTGAGTTGGCCGCTGCTGTTCAGGCCGCCACAAACGACCCCGCATATAAGAAAATTGTGGATGATCTGGGCCTCACAACTGCGGTCAAGGAGGTTGATACTCCTAGCAAGGGTGATGTCCTAGAAAAACTCAATGAACTCTTGAATGGTATCCAAAAGGCCTATGAGAAGATGGCTGAGGGTGACAAGGGAACCGTATCACAGAAGAATGTGGAGAACTTCAAGGAGATCCGCAAGAACTTCAAGTCAATTGTTGAACTCCCTAAGACGGTTCTTACTCAGATACAGAATACGCCCCCGGAGCAGGTTGGTGCGAAACTCAAGGAACTCGGACGTGATGCTCGTTCTCGTCTTGCGAAGGCGGGCTACAACCTCGGTCAGTTTTTCTCTGGTGCTGGAACCCGCATGGCTGGCTTTTTCGGAGGCAAGACAGCATCAGCGAATGGTGGCAAACCTGCGAACCCTGCTAACGCAACACAGAAGAAGCCTGGCTTCTTCAACCGGGCTAGAAGTTACTTCAGCGGCAGCAAGGCCGCCACCAATACGGCCGCGGCTGGCGTAAAGAAACCTGGCTTCTTCAACCGGGCTAGAAGTTTCTTCTACCGTAAGCCGGCCGTAAATTCTCAGGCTGGCCTTCTGGCCGGTGCGGCTGCTGGCTACAACGGGCCGCCGCTTCCCGCTGGCCTAGAGAGAAAGAGCCGCAAGAACCGCAGATACCAGCGTCGCTAGATATAGATACAATAGCATAAATAATTTGAAACCCTCCGAGGAGTTCAAATGATTTTCCCTTATAGAAAACAGAAGATGAATGCGTCTGACACAATAAGGGCAAACAAGGCAAAAACATTTTATTATTTTCAGTCCTCAGCAAATAAAATTACACAAGCCAATTCCAACTGCGGAATCTGTAAGGAAACATATCTTTCTACTGGAACTTCCTGCGTTCTTACTTTCCCCAGTTATGATTCAAAACTCTTGTATCTCGTCGGTAAGAATGCCGCACTCGTTTGTTCATCATGTGTAAATTCTTGTACAACGTAAGGGTATGTCTTCTAAGAACAATGATAAATCACAAGGAGCTCGCGTCAAGGAGTGTGTAACACTCTGGCGTAAGCTAACAGTTGATCTTGGTATTTCTCATACATATGAGGGTATGCTGGAACTCAAGGAGGAGATTGATACATATATTAAGACAGGTGAACCATTTGCTAGTGAAATAGATATTCCTGCAATTGGTCGCACTGCTGTAGTTAATTTTCCCCGTGAATCCAGCAAAGATGTTACAATAACCCTCCGTATCACTAAACCGCAAACAACATAGCCGCTCGGCCGCCATAGATTCGCAGCACATTCCATGTTGTTGTCCATAAATATAATCGCAACGCCGGATACAATCCATATCTGTCACACTTCATTTTAAAAGCAATTTCCTTCCGAGACAATTTATCAAAATTGGCTAAACCCTTCGGCTGATATGGATTTCCTAATTCTTTATCATCCCAACAGCCGGGTCCATGACTAAATGGATAACAATAAATGTATCGCCAGTAATGCGGTGCTTTTCTATAATGTAGTAAGGGCATAAGAGTCCGAAAAAAGGAGGGTGTTGTATGATGAAATCGCTGTGTTCCATTATAGAACAGGGATACTTCTGAAAGAGGCTCGGAATATGAATACTGAAAACGGGTTGAATCCACTTGCCATGGTGTCTTAGCAGAACCATTCCCAGATAAATCGCGTGTTGCTAGAAAAGGGCAATTGTACGCATCTGCTGCTGGATTATGAAACATCCAAAGAATATCCTGGGTGGGATTATTATAAGGAATCACTGTACGAATATTCTGCTGGCCGTTCGTGTCTTGTACTTCTAAAGCATTATATAACGGCACCTTATACTCTAAATCCGCTGTTCTCAGATTTATGGCTTCAAAATCATCCACTGAGATATATTCTGCTAGAAGATAGGCGTCCGTGAAGTGTAATTTCGGGGGAATACTAATATTTGGTATTACTTTTCCAAGAGTACCAAAAAAAGGCGTTGTATCGCTAGCCCCATAAATCGGTGTTTTTGATGTAGGGTCTCCTTGATAAAAAGTTGCTCCTTGAACCCTAGGCATTGTTCCGACTGGATTACATTTATTTTCTACATAGTCCGGATTTAGTTCATTAACTCTAGCAGTTGTATAATATACATGTTCAACGCCTGTAAATTTAACTTTACACATTACAGTGTCTACAGACAACGCATCCATCGGCAAACTCTGTGCTAGATTCTGTGTGAACCAAAAAGGCAGAGGAACATGGACTGTAAGAGGTGTCGCAGTCAAAAGTGAATACACAGTGTAGTTTTCTACACGCCCAATCATTTGGCTTTTGACTTCTAGTTTCTCGGGAGGTTCATATAGTTCATCCAAGACTTCCAGCAGACGACCATCTAAAGTTGCGACTTGAACACCGCCGATTTCAAGTGTTATTGTATCTATGATAGCGTGTCCGATGCTATTTGTCCAGCCAAATGTGGGTCCTAGGAACTTATTTCTCGTAAGAACGGAAGCATCACCCGCTGCTTTTGCTGCTTGATTTTGTATTGAATAAATGTCGGGAAGCGTTACAACTAGAAAAAGTCGGTGAAGGAAATTGGATTGGCGTGGTAACGTAACAGATGCTTGGATGCCGAAATCGGGCTGACTATCAAAATCTACACGTACAAACTGGGCCGCCCAGCGTGTTGTTGCCTTATAAACATGAATATAGTTTTCAATTGATGGTTTTCCTTTTGGCCCCGGTTGTAGACGTTCATCTTGCATGCCCCGCGCCACAATTTTAAATAAGTCTGGCACCGACATCTCCTGATATTTCACACTATTTGTTTACGCTGTAGACGAAGCATAGATTTCCAGTGTCCGAGCAGAAGGATCCGTTGTCTCAGGCGACCACTGCGGCATCCACATGTGCGGTATAAGCCCTGCGGCCATCGGCCCATACTCCTTCTCATAGACGCCGCGATACCACAACGCCTCATCCGTTAGCGGCGGATTGTGCTTGAATTCGGTACCCTTGAACGGAACAGCCTTAGAAGCAGCAGCCGCTTGTAGCATCTGAAACCAAGAGTTCTCCTTGCTAGAAACACCGTCACTAAATGCCTCCTTGCGACGCCACAGAATCTCATCGGGTAGCAAGCCGGATCCAGCAAAAGCCTTACGGACCATCCACTTCTCAGGCCGGCCCTCATCCTCCTTTGTCGAAGCAGAAGGCATAAACATGCTAGTCGGCAGCCTGCGAACAAAGTCTACCAGTTGCCGGTCCAAGAAAGGTGTGCGTGACTCCAAGCCATGAGCCGCCATTGACCGCTCGGAGCGTAGTACATCATATAAGTGGATTTCTCCGAGTAGTCGCTCAATCTCATTCTCAAACGCCTGTTCGCTGGGAGCACGGTAGAAATAGAGATAACCACCAAAGAGTTCATCGCTGCCATCACCATTCAGCACAACCTTGATATCCGTATTCTCCTTGATCCACTTTCCAAGCAGCCAGTTTCCAACAGAAGCCCGTACGCTGGTAATATCGTATGTTTCGCATGCCTTGATTACAGGCTCAACGGCCGCTAAAAAATCATCCGGTGTTAAGACAATCTCATGGTGAATAGAGCCAATATGAGCCGCAACCTTCCGAGCTGCTACTAAATCAGGTGTCTCCGAGCCAAGGCCAATTGAAAAGGTGTGAATCTTCTGTCCCACTTCACCGAGCGTCTTTGCTGCTAGAGCCGCAACTAGACTACTATCCAGGCCGCCCGAAAGCAGTGCTCCTACCGGTCTATCAGAAAGCATACGCTTTTCCACAGAAGCAACCAAGTATAGCCGAATCCACATCTGGAGGTCATCCAAACACTCAGTTGTCTCCGCCAAGAACTGCTGCTTATGCCATGTTAGAGCAGTCCACTGCTTAACAATCGGCTCATAACCTGTCTTCATAACAGCATATGAAGAAGGGGGGAAAACATTAACATCCTTCACACTGGTCAAGGGAAGGCCCTTGAGTTCAGATGAAAAACAGTATGAGCCATTCGCCAAGCGCCCAACAAAGAGGGGTCTTACACCGAATGAATCACGTCCAATATGAAGTGTCTCAGACGGAATATGATAGGCCACAAACGCAAACACGCCATCCAGCAGACGACACACATCGCGAACGGGGAACTTTGCTAGAAGCCACGGGATAACATAGCAATCGGAGCCGAGATACTCTGCTGGAATGTCAAAACGCTTGGCCAATTCACGGTAATTGAAGATTTCACCGTTACAGACAACACGCCATTCACCACAGGGAGACTTCATCGGCTGGTTGCCGCTTGCTGACAATCCATTGATGGCCAAGCGTGTAAAACCAAAAATACAACTATCTATGTCCACCACAGTCATAAATTCGGGCCCTCTTGGCAGCAACTTTTTAACACACTCATCGGGTTTTACTGAGGAAGGCACAGCACCAAATAGACACCAAATGCCGCACATATATTGTTAATGTGCTAGAAGTATTTAAACCGCAACAACCTCACTCCCGCTAGAGGATGGAACCTCACTCCCGCTAGAGGATGGAACCTCAGCACCAGACAGATCAACAGCAACAGCCTCTACGGGAATAGGAAGAGGAGGAGCCACAAGGTTCTCATCCGTCGGCTCAAAAGCAATTGCCGGTCCCGAAGACTTATTCTGCTGGAGCCACAGGTAGTTCGCAAGGAAGAGTTGACGGGGAATGTCCTGCGAATTGACCCATGTCGTACACTCTGACCAAGTCAGAGTAAGCTGAGCAGGCCGCAGACGATTGAGATAGTGGTCCTGCATGTCATACAGCAGACGACGAAGATACTTTGGAGCATCTCGGCTGGGAAGTGACCTAGCCTTGAAGACATCACAGTACGTCTGATAGAGAACCCGCGTCTGCGTCTTCAGCCGCTGCCAAAGAGCATCAAACAGCTGACGATCCTCAGGGAAATGATGCATGTAAGCATTCAGGCTTCCCTTCTGACGGAGTTCCAGCCACTTGTAGTCAAGACGCGGCGTATTGCCACGCAACTCATGAAGCATCTTGTAGGTCGGTGTACGAATCTTCCAACGCTGACCCGTCGCCGTATCCTTGATAACATATCCCTGACAGAAGACGCTATCATTGGCCGCAATCATAGAGTCAAGGGACTTGATAGTGACATCAGTTCCTGCTAGCGGCAAACGGCGACTCAGCAGATTCATCATCACAGGATAATCTGAAAGCGGGGGCGTGAAATCCAGCGGGTCCATCTTAACCACTTGGACAAGACGAAGATTGGCCACAGGGATAGGCACAACAATCCGATTGGTCGGATGCTGGAGAACCCACGAGTAGCACATCTGCTGGTTAAGCATACCTACTGTAACATTTACAGCAGCAAGGGTATCCCAGAAAAGGCGATAGAACGTCTGCGGCCCATAGAACCGGCAGTTACCACCAATGTTGGAGCGGGTCGCAATGAGCCACTGGGAGGTCTTATCATCATAGAAGAGATTGATCATTGTACCATCCCAGAAATCCTCAACTACAAGTGAATCCTTTGGCACAAAAGTCGACGACTCAAGCGGTACACTCTGAAAGGGGCTAAATGCTACAGGCTTATTAGTCTCTGTGTTCCAGACTACTGAGCGGAAATAATGCGTATTAGTGTGCGTCATGTCAGAAACACCCTTGACATAGCGGATGATAGCAAGGTGGGGATGCTCCTTGCTCCGAATTACCTTAAGCAGCCCACCCTCAGCCGACTCAAGATGAGTATAAAGTGCCTCCGCACCATCAGCAAACTTCATTGCGATATTAAGAAAGAAATTACTAGAATCCGTCATTTTGTATATTAGCACACCCTACCCACCTAATCTAGCGGCTACGGCGTTCAAATTTTTTTGCCCTAAGGTTAATCGCAAGAAAAGAACCATTGCTTATCATAGGATAGATGGAACCGGAAGCCCTAAATATTGATTTAGGTGATCTTGTTTACATTGGTTCAACTAAAGAGTCTGTAGTTGGAGATGTAATTTATCGCGACAAAAACCGTATTCGGATAAAGTTTAATAATAGCCGAAATACAGGACGTGAATATCTGCTGGATGAATATGGTGATTTCAAAGAAGAAGATGAAATCTTTTCAGTAAAGATTGGTCAAAGTTCAAATGAATGGCACTTCTCCGCAATGATTGGTGTTCAACCCGGTGAAACAGTTGAATTTTATAAATTGGATGGTACGCCCGCTGTGTATGATCCTGAAACACAGGCAACTGGAGGAGTTGTAAGTGAAATTCTTAAGACTGATACTGATGACGCCCTGATTCTTACAAGTGGCTTTCGTTTAGATTTTAATGGATATGGACCCAGCCCAGATCAAGATATTGCGATTATAGTACCTGCTATAAACTCCGAAGTTGTTGGCGATAAAGCAAGTGATGCGGAACTTAGTCAACAGCAACGTGAGGAGAAACAGGAGACGTTTCAGTTTCAAAGTATATCGCAACTCCTCAAGGAAATTATGCCCACATCCGTAATTGAAGAAATCCCCTCTGCGGAAAGATTCTACCCCGACGCAATCCAACGGCAAGAAATGTACAATGACTTAGTGATGGATTTAACACCCGATAAGCAAAAGAATGTACGGGCTCTTCTTGGTGTAAGTCAAATGACGGAATATCTGCTGGCCTTAAAGCAGTCCACCGTTAAACTAAATGTAGCAAATAGACCCATTGGTGAACAGAAATCTACCTTTGATACTTTGGCCGAAATAACAGACGAAGTTAGCAATTCCTACATTCCAGCATGTGTCCCTATTTACGATGTTAAAAAGACACTTTATTTGGATAAAAAGCAGGCTAGCCCTCATACTTCCATCACCTTTCAATCAATACTTCATGTTGAGCATGAGGGTGATAAACGCCTGAAACTGTATGAGAATGGTGAAATGGCAGCAGCGGGGGATGGCGTTGGCTTAACATTTTTTAGTTACCTAGATTCAATGTTCCAATTTGATTTACATCCATATTCTCCCGCAGATACATTGGTAGGAGCACAAAGAGAAACAATTACTTATACGCAGGAAGGATATTTAGCACCCGCACCGGGTGAAATGCGACCGGGTTTTCTTGAAAATCTACCTGAGGGATATCAGAATACACTAGCACATAAGTTTGGCCGCGAATTTATCGCTTTAGATCAAGCCTACTTGAATGTACTTGGTGTACAAACAGCCCGATTCTTACCCTCCGTAAAAGCAATTGCTAACAAGGGTATTCCTGCTGAATTATTATCACAACCCGCCGACCAAGTTATTACAACAGGCTATGTAATTCTAGATACGCCCTCTATTCTTCATGCTCGTACCATAGTAAATATCCCTTCACTTCTAACACAAATCCTAATTGCTGATTATCAGCGGGAAAGAAAAGTACAACATCTGGGTGATCTAAATCCTACAGAAGTTACTGATGCGAATGCACAGAATCACGCAATTATGCTAACTAAAGAACAAGTCCGACAGATGACCCCCGAATTCTGGGAAACGTGGTTACGTAACAATCTCTATCGCACACTTTCACCGATTCATGGTTTGAACCCCGCATCACCACTTCTCTGTGTTGCTATAGATGCCTTTGTTCCCAATCGCAGCGACTATCCAAAGAATCTTCAAGATGAAATCTGGCGTTTCATTGACAGAAATATGTCACTCTGGATTAATGCAAATGCGGCATCACGTCTGCGTATCAACAAAAAACTGAGCGAAGGCGGTGGCATGGAAGGTGAATCGTATCCTGTTATTGTTGAAAATCCCAATACATTCAATAAACGCGTCTTAGAGGATGTGCTCTTAAATATTCTTGTTCGCCGGATAAATGAAAAGGAACCTAAGATGCGTGGAAATCCACAAGTACTCATGGCGGAATTTGAGAAGGGTTTTGAGACAGATGCCTTTATCCAGTACGCCAATATTATAACGCAACTAGAGGGCCGCCAGCCCGCATTTGATCCCGAGTTTCACACTGCTAAACTACATGGAATTCTTGAATCCCAGCAGAATCGTAGAAACATAGCGGCAGATCAAGCAAAAGCAACGGGCTCAAAACCGGAAGTCAATTCATGCTCCCACGTCCGTTTTTTGATTGGTGTCCGTCGTGCTTTATCAAAAAGCCACGATCTTACAAATTATATTGAATTGTTCAAGGTTTTCTTGGCAAAGTATGAAGGTCCGCGTAAGGGCAATTGGATTACATGTGAAGAATGTAACAAAGAACTCGTTTGTGTTCACGAAAAAAGGACGCTAAATGCGGCACTTCATCCCGGTAGAGCCTTATCACTCAACAGAACAATTCTGCTAGATTTCGGCGGCCCCGTTTTTGAAGGACATTATATATGTAAGAATTGCGGTATTCCAATACAAGAAATAGAATATGATAATCATTTAGAATTTGACGATGAAGGCCGTCCTATCTCAGGTCGTGCTGTTCTCCAAGAAGATGTGAAGCAACTTGACCTATCCGAAATTGTAAGCCGCAAGGAAGTTATTCAATATGCAACAGAAGATGAGAATAAACTCTACCAGATTGTGAAAATTATCGGGGAAAGAGCGGGTGCTACAGAAATTACTAAGGAAATGGTGGACCGTATGATTTATTATGCTCAAGAGTATTTGAATAGCAAGGTTCCTCCGAAAAACATCTACGAGCAGCAAGTCGCACTTGCAGTCACAAGAGGAACACGTGGTAAGATCCCAACGTTTGAAGAATATACCCGTAGCCAGCGTGTGTACGTTATCGCCTGCCTCTTCCTTATTGAACTTCAAACAGCCAAACCGCCTATTCAAGTCAAGTATCCGTTCAGCCAGTGTCAATTCTCTATCCAAGGATTTCCCACAGAAGGCATGAAGCCGGAAGAAGCAGGAACGGGTGCTCTTGATTATGTAGCCTGCTGTGTAGCATCTATTGACCGACGCGATGATCCATGGGCATCCACATCATGGACTCTTGTACCTGATATCAAAAAACGCATTGATGTAATCAAAAAATCCATGATAAGCGTTACAAATCTTCTTCTAGGAACCGTGATTTCCGGCACACAACTTTTCATAAGCGACCAGTTACGTAGAACAGTCCGTAAACGTGTGGAAAGTCTCAAACTAGAGAATCGGGAACAACTGGCGTCATCTAAAGATAAGCTACCCGCCGGTTTCATGCCCGAACCCAGAATCCAATTACCCGCCAATGTCGTAAATGAGCCAACGTCTGCTGATCCCAATCAGACTGTTGAGACAATGAATATAGCAGGATTTGAAGGACCACGCAAAAATCTCGTTTATCGTTTAGCAGTTTTATACGCACAGTTAAAGCAGGATTCCTACAAAGCGGCAGAAAAAAGTAATCTGCTAGTATATGGCTCAGGTCGCAGTGATAGTCATAGTTCACCGATGGGTCTAAAGGATATCAAACGCGGTGGCCTCCAAGTACTCGGCTTAATACCACTAGAAGAGGAAGCCCGGCGTCTAGCAAATGCTTTACGGACGATTGATAGGAGAACGCCCACATCAACACCTGCTGGAACCCATATCTGGACACCTTGGTCACCGCGTATTGAACCCGTCCTCAAAGTTGAAATCCCGAAGAATATTCTATACAAATTGTTCTTGCGAAACTGTTATGCGGGGCCGAGCATTGGATCTCCGCACAAGATTGGATTTGGTAACACATGTAAGAATTGCGGATTTGAATTCCCTGTAAGCCCCGACATTATTGACCCGGAGAAGGAGGGCAAACCCGCCTTGGACACACAGGGCGTTGATTACAGCGAAGCCGAGTTTGAGAAGATTTTAGCGGCTCGTCGCGACCTCCGTACACAGAAACCCTATACGAAAGCCGAAGACCCCGAACTTCTCAAGAACATTCAACGCTGGATAGCGGGGCCTGTCATGGGTGCGGATGATATGTTGATGTGGACACAGGTTGCGACCATTATGCGTGGTCTATTTGATTCTAAGATGGCAGATAGACCGGCTGCTCGTGCTCAAGCATGGGGCGATTTTGTAACACGATATGACGCTGAGCGTGAAGATTTAAGAGCCAAAGTTGCGGGCTCAGCCACACGGAAAGCACGTGGTCAAGCAGTTGCTGCTAGTTTCCTCGGTCATCTAGATATAATAACGCAGAATCCCTTTTCTACTGGAATTGACGCACTAATGAACGCAATTATAAGCCCGATGCTTCAGAAAGCCCAAGCATATATGATATCAACTGTAACTTCACTAAGAAACGTAAAGGAAAGAGGTAAGAC
>Ga0114960_10001235_pt1 | contig 20579 bp, 20 predicted proteins | sample C_130625_MF_Meta_FD_92637 | JGI IMG/M metagenome (GOLD analysis project Ga0114960, IMG submission 92637) | Freshwater microbial communities from Lake Croche, Canada to study carbon cycling - C_130625_MF_MetaG | ecosystem: Environmental > Aquatic > Freshwater > Lake | place: Lake Croche, Canada... | reverse complement strand
TACGCTCAGGCGATCAATTGACCCGGAGGTTCTGCCATGGGATTCATGGACAAAGTGATGGAAGTTGGCAATCAAGCTGCCTCTGCGGTCAACCAAGCAGTGGACAAGGGTCAGGCCGAACTCGATCGAGTGAACTCCAAACGCAAGTCCGATGCGTTGCTGCGCGACCTCGGCGCGTTGACATTTGTTCGTGACTCAGGTCGCGGCGATGCAACGACCGATGCAGAGATCGCCCGAATTGCTGCTGCACTTCAGGCTCACGAGGCCGCCGGTGGCGTGATTGACCTCGCCGTGAAGCCAGGCGCTCCCGAAGCGCAGGCTCCACCTGCCGCCGAGCCAACGACTGAAGGCGACTGAGCGTTGCTTCGAATTCTCAGCCACGTCGGACGGCTTGATGCCATCCACATTCCCGACGATCTCGCCTCTCAGGTCGAGGTCATCGCCATTCCTATGGACGGCGCGATCGAAGCTGGCGTCGTCGGTGATGTGCTCATCACCTCGCCGACAAACGTTCCGACGCTTGAAGACGCGCTTCGTCGAGGCGTGAAGTGGGTGCATCTCATCGGCACCGGTATCGACAAGTTTCCATTGCATCTCATTGGGGACGATCTGATCCTCACCAATTCACGTGGGTTGAGCGCTATTCCCATCTCGGAATGGGTCATGGCGTGCATGCTTTCGTTTACCAAGCGCATGCCTGGTTCGTTTGTCGCCGAACAACCGAAGCAGTGGAACATTCCGTCGCCATCGTTCGCAACGCTCGATAACGCAAACCTCGCCATCCTCGGTATGGGCGGAATTGGAACCGCACTCGCACAACGGGCGCTTCCGTTTGGCATGAACATCACAGCAATGCGTAATAGCGACGCGCCGAGCCCGATTGATGGCGTCCGTATGGTGCGTTCCGTCACCGAACTCGTTGCTGATGCTGATCACATCGTTCTTGTTGCACCGCTCACCGACGCAACTCAAGGACTCTTCAACGATGAGCTCTTCGCGGCCATGAAGCCCGGCGTGCAAGTCATCAACGTGGCGCGCGGGCCGATCATCGATGATGATGCGCTTCTTCGTGCGCTCGACAGCGGCATCGTGGCCTGCGCCGATATCGACGCCACCGAACCCGAGCCGCTTCCTAACGGGCACTGGATGTATTCACATCCGAGTGTTCGTCTCAGTCCCCATGTGTCGTGGAACTGGTCGGGTGCATTCCAGGCCATGTACGCCACGTTCATCGACAATCTGCGCCTGTATCTGAACGACGAACCGTTGCTGTCGGTCGTGAATCCCGCCGACGGGTACTGACACAGGTCACAGATTTGGTGGCTGATGTGCCACGGTCATCGCAGGGCTCACTACTAGGGTTCCCGCCATGTTCTCCGTTCTCACCAGCGTTCTGTTCGCCGTCGGCCCCGACCCTCAAAAGTTGGTTCAGCAGATAGGTCTTATCGGTCTCCTGCTCGTCATTTTCGCCGAGTCAGGTCTGCTTATTGGCTTCTTCCTGCCCGGTGATTCACTGCTGTTTGCCGCAGGTCTCGTTACCGCAGGCATCACGCTCGATAACGGCACCGAGTGGACACTGGCCAACGGAAACGTTGCTGTGGTCGCACTCCTCTGTGCGCTGGCTGCAATCGCTGGCGATCAGGTGGGCTACGCATTCGGAAAGCGCGTCGGCCCTTCGTTGTTCAAGAAGCCCGAGTCGAAACTCTTCAAGCCGGCCTATGTCGAGAAGACCGAAGAGTTCTTCGCGAAGCACGGTTCGAAATCCATCGTGCTCGCTCGTTTCGTACCGATCGTGCGTACGTTCACGCCGGTTGTCGCTGGTGTGTCAAAGATGCACTACCGCACCTTCGTGAAGTTCAACGTCATCGGCGGTGCACTCTGGGGCGCCGGTTTCATTCTGCTCGGCTACTGGCTTGGCTCAGCGTTCCCGGCAATCGGCAAGAACATCGAATACGCGATCGTCGCCATCGTTCTCATCTCGCTTATTCCCATTGCGATCGAGTTCATTCGCCACCGTCGCAACAAGCCCAAGGGCAAGCACTTCGCCGAATAGCGCCGCAAAACGACGACCGGCGCCGCCTACTCCCAGAGGGAAGTGGTTCGGCGCCGGGCGAGAATGCCGCGGGAGTGCGAATCAGAAACTGATTAGCGCTGACCCTGCAGCTTGCGGTTCTTGAGCTTTGACTTGAGGAAGTCTCGGTTCATCATTGCGATGAAGTCGATCGGGATTTCCTTCGGGCACGCTTCTTGGCATTCGCCGTAGTTCGTGCATGAACCGAAGAACATCTCCATGGTCTCGACCATGTCCTCGGTGCGCTTCCAGCGTTCGGCCTGACCCTGCGGAAGCAGGTTGAGGTGCGCCAGCTTGGCTGACGTGAACAACTGAGCAGCGCCGTTCGGGCAGGCAGCAACACATGCACCACAGCCGATGCACGCAGCAGCGTCCATGGCGGTGTCCGCTGCAGCCTTCGGAATGAGGATCTCGTTCGCATCGCGAGGACCACCGGTGTCGGAGGTGATGAAACCGCCGGACTCGATGATGGCGTCGAACGCACTGCGATCGACCATGAGGTCCTTGAGCACCGGGAACGCAGCGGCACGCCACGGCTCGATGGTGACGGTCTCGCCGTCGTGGAACTTGCGCATGTGCAACTGGCAGGTTGCGGTGCCCTTTTGAGGGCCGTGTGCCTGACCGTTGATCATGAGGCCACAAGTGCCACAGATGCCTTCACGACAATCACTATCGAACGTGATCGGCTCAAGGCCATCGTCGATGAGGTTTTCGTTGACGAGGTCGAGCATTTCAAGGAAAGACATTTCGTCTTTCACATCGGTTGCTTCGTAGGTCTCGAAATGGCCGGAATCGGTGGGACCGCTCTGGCGCCAGACCTTGAGTGTGAGATTCACAATGGCTCCTGGTTACTTGTAGCTGCGCTCGACGGGCTTCACGGTTTCAAACACAAGAGGCTCTTTGTGAAGAGTCGAGGCTTGGCCGGATCCTTCCCATTCCCATGCGCCGACAAACGAGAAGTTCTCGTCGTCACGCTTGGCTTCGCCTTCTTCGGTCTGATGCTCAACACGGAAGTGGCCACCACAGGACTCTTCGCGCATGAGCGCATCGCGGCACATCAATTCGCCGAGTTCAAAGAAGTCAGCAACGCGGCCGACCTTCTCGAGTGACTGGTTGACGCCATCGGGATCGCCGAGGACACGAACGTTCTTTTCGAACTCTTCGCGCAATGCGGGGATTTCGGAGAGTGCCTTTTCAAGACCGTTCTTGTCGCGGGCCATGCCGCAGTAATCCCAAACGATCTTGCCGAGTTCACGGTGGTAGTACTCCGGCGACTTGGTGCCGCCAACGTTGATCCAACGACGCATGTCGTCTTGCACGGTCGCCACGGAAGTGGTGAACGCCGGATCGTCGGTACCGACTGGCGTCTTTCCGAGCAAGCCCGACAGGTAATCGCCGATAGTGTTCGGAGCAACGAAGTAGCCGTCGGCCAGACCCTGCATAAGGGCCGAAGCGCCGAGACGGTTTGCACCGTGATCGGAGAAGTTGGCTTCGCCGAGTGCGTACAGGCCTGGGATGTTGGTCATGAGGTTGTAGTCAACCCACAGACCACCCATTGTGTAGTGAGAGGCCGGGTAGATGCGCATAGGCATCTTCATCGGGTTCTCGTCGGTGATGCGCTCGTACATGTCGAACAAGTTGCCGTAACGCTCGAACACGACGTTCTCGCCAAGACGGCCAATTGATTCGGCGAAGTCGAGATACACGCCGTTCTTGATCGGGCCAACACCGCGTCCTTCGTCGACAACCTGCTTCGCGTTACGTGACGCAATGTCACGCGGTGCGAGGTTGCCGAAGGACGGATACTTGCGCTCGAGGAAGTAGTCGCGGTCCTCTTCCGGAATGTTTTCCGGAGCACGGTTGTCGTCGAACTGCTTCGGCACCCAGATGCGGCCGTCGTTACGAAGCGACTCAGACATAAGCGTGAGCTTCGACTGGAATTCATCGCTGGCCGGAATGCATGTGGGGTGGATCTGTGTGTAGCAAGGGTTCGCGAACAGTGCGCCCTTCTTATGTGCTCGCCAAGCGGCCGTGACATTGCAGTTCATGGCGTTGGTGGAGAGGTAGAAGGCGTTGCCGTAACCGCCGGTGCAAAGCAGCGTGGCGTGACCGGCCCAGCTCTTGATGTCGCCGGTGATGAGGTCGCGAGTGACGATGCCAGCGGCAACGCCGTCCTTGGTGACGACATCGAGAAGCTCGGTCTTGGTGTGAAGTTCCACACGGCCAAGCGACACTTGCTGCATGAGGGCCTGGTAGGCGCCGAGCAGGAGCTGCTGACCGGTTTGGCCACGGGCGTAGAACGTACGGCTGACCTGCGCACCACCGAATGAACGGTTGTCGAGAAGACCGCCGTATTCACGAGCGAAAGGAACACCCTGCGCCACGCACTGGTCGATGATGTTGACGCTGACTTCGGCCAAACGATGCACGTTGGACTCGCGTGAACGGAAGTCGCCGCCCTTGACCGTGTCGTAGAACAAACGATGAACACTGTCGCCATCGTTCTTGTAGTTCTTCGCACCGTTAATGCCGCCCTGAGCGGCAATTGAATGCGCACGACGCGGTGAGTCGTGGAAGGTGAAGCACTTCACCTGATAGCCAAGTTCGGCGAGTGTCGCGGCTGCGGCGGCACCGGCAAGACCGGTACCAACCACGAGCACCGTGAACTTCCGCTTGTTGGCGGGGTTCACGAGCTTCATGTTGAACTTGTGACTGGTCCAGCGGTCCTCAATGGGACCGGAAGGAACCTTGGAGTCAAGAGTAATTGTGCTCATCTGATGCTCCTTCAGCCGACCACGCCGGTAAGCACGGCGATGGGGAATGTGATGTTGACGCCAGCCACAAGAATTGCGAAGCCCGCAGCAAAGCCGCGGCGGATCGGGTTGTGGCGGGGATTAAAGCGGGCGCTCATGGAACCGAGGCTCTGGAAGATGCTCCAGGCGCCGTGGTAAAGGTGAACGCCAAGTGCGATGTTGGCGATGATGTACAGCGCGGCAACAGGTGCACGGTCAAGGCTCGTTGCGACATTTGAGTACGGGTTGCCGTTGACGAAGTCTGGGTTGGCCCAGCCCCACGTCAGGTCGGCGAGATGCCACAGCAAGAAAAGGCCAACGATGATTCCGCTCCAACGCATTGTGCGCGCTGCCCAGTTCACGGCCACGTAGTCACGAGGTGACTTGTAGTTGACCGGTCGGGCCTTGCGGTTAATGCGGGTCAGCGCATAGGCCGACTGGATATGCAGTGCGAATGCGGTGAGAAGACCGAGACGCAGAATCCAGAGGACACCAGTTGGCGGAATGATCGGCACGAGCAACTGACGCAGGAACTCTGCGTACTCGTTGAAATGCGACTCGCCCAAATACATCTTGAGGTTGCCGATCATGTGGAAGAGCACGAACCCCATCAGCATGATGCCGGTGAGAGCCATGATCCATTTCTTGCCTACTGAAGACTTGTAGAGGTCGACAATGGGGAAATTGCTGCGTCGGTTGGCCTTGCGAATCGTCGGGGACGAAATGTCCGGAGTCAGCGCTGGCGGTTCCTTGGTTGCTGTCACGAGCAGACCTTTCCTAGAAGAGGCTGTGACTGGAACTGGACTTGGTACGGCAGTGCCATGTCCAAGCGAAATCACGCTACTCACCGACAAAGGCAAGGGGCGAACTGTGCGCATGCAGATTCGTCACTCGGCTCGCCCGGCGAGGTGGCCGCGGCGATAGGTTGAGGCGTCCATCGTCCGGCCATCGGGTCCGGCAGGGGAGGAAACGATGTCAGAGCGGCCAACCACTCTCGGAGAATTGCGTGCGTCGGGCTGGGTCAGCCGCCCGGTCAAGGAAGAACTCCGGCAGAACGCCATTGTGCGAATCGTCGCCGGCGAACCGCTCTTCGACAGCGTTCTGGGTTACGAGGACACCGTTCTTCCCCAGCTCGAGAACGCCATTCTCGCAGGTCACGACGTGATCTTCCTTGGCGAGCGTGGCCAGGCCAAGACCCGCATGATCCGTTCGCTCACCAATCTGCTCGACGAGTGGATGCCGATCGTTGCCGGTTCCGAGATCAACGACGACCCCTACGCGCCGGTCTCCAAGCCCGCCCGCGACCTTGTGGCCGAAATGGGCGATGCCACCCCGATTAGCTGGGTGCACCGAGACGAGCGCTACGGCGAGAAGCTCGCCACCCCCGATACCTCCATCGCCGATCTCATCGGCGAGGTCGATCCCATCAAGATTGCCGAGGGTCGACACCTCTCTAATGAAGAGACCATCCACTTCGGCCTCGTGCCCCGAACCAACCGCGGCATCTTCGCCATCAACGAACTCCCCGATCTTGCCGAGCGCATTCAGGTCGGTTTGTTGAACGTGCTCGAAGAGCGCGACGTGCAGATCCGTGGCTTCAAACTTCGGCTGCCGCTCGATGTCATGTTGTTCGCGTCGGCCAACCCCGACGACTACACCAACCGCGGTCGACTCATCACGCCGCTGAAGGATCGCTTCGGCTCACAGATCCGCACGCATTACCCACTCGATGTCGCAACCGAAGTCACGATCGCCTTGCAAGAGGCTCGCAATCTCGAGGTTCCGGGCATTGAAGTGCGCGTGCCTGCGTACATGACCGAAATCGTTGCCGAGTTCTCGCAGCTTGCGCGTCGCAGCCCGCACATCAATCAGCGTTCGGGCGTGTCGGTGCGTCTCACCATTGCCAACCTTGAAACGCTTGAGGCCAACGCGATGCGTCGTGCACTGCAGCACGGCGAAACAATCGTTGTTCCGCGAGTTTCCGATCTCGATGCACTCGCTGCCTCAACCATCGGCAAAGTCGAAATCGAAACGATCGAAGAAGGCCGCGAAGGTCTCGTTGTTGAACAGATTCTGAAAGCTGCGGTGCTCGGAATCTTCCGTGAATACATCGCCATCGAAAACCTTCGTGATGTTGTCGACTCGTTCGATGGCGATCGTTTGGTCAACGCCGGTGAAGATGTTTCATCTGCCGACTATGTCGCATTACTTGGCGACATCCCGGCGCTTGCGCCGCATATCACCGCCCTCACTGGCGGCGACACCACTCCCGAGGTCGTTGCGAGCGCTGTCGAGTTCGTTCTCGAAGGACTGCACCTTTCGAAGCGCCTCAACAAAGACGCGGTGGGCGCTCGCGCTCAGTACCGCGGCCGTGGCTGAGTTTTGCTTGTGAATTAGCGCTGGTCGTTGACCAGTTCGCGCACGCCATCAAGGCCGGCGATCACAACTCGTTCCACCATCGAACCTGGGAAGATCCCGTGTTCGACGATGCCTGGCGTCTGCGCAAGTGCGTCGCCGAGGGCAACTGGGTCGGCAATCGCACCGAATTGAGCGTCCATTACGAGGTTGCCGTTATCGCTGCGGCGCTCGCGGGTGGTGACTGCGGAGGCGCCGAGAGCTTCGACAGCGCTGGCCACAACGCCCGGGGCGAAGTCGAGCACCTCAAGGGGCGTTCCGAATGGGCCCAGCGCAGGAACCAGTTTCGATTCGTCGACGACGATGATGAAACGCGGCGACATCGATGCCACGATTTTTTCGCGGGTGTGTGCGGCGCCGCCGCCCTTTGTGAGGTTGAACGCAGGGTCGACCTCGTCGGCGCCATCGATCGCGATGTCGAGCGCGCCGATCTCATCGGGAGAGATGACCTTCAAACCCAAAGACGCAGCGAGTTCATGGGTCTGCACCGATGTTGAGGTGCACACGATGTCGAGAGCTCGATCGCCAAGTTCCACGATGGTCCAGTGCACTGTCGAACCGGTACCAAGACCAACGCGCATGCCGTCGGTGACGTAACTCGCAGCGTGACGTCCGGCTGCTTCTTTCGCGATGTCTTGGGGCGAACGTTCGGCTTGGCTCTGATCAGTGCTCACGCCGAGAGCATCGCACGTCAGCGAGGTGCAGCGCGCAGTAATTGTGCGCTGTCACGGGGATTGCGACTGCGGTCGAAGACGCCATCGGGAACATTGAATCCGCATTCGGGCGTCCAACCATCGATACCTGACTCCCAGAACGCGTGCGTTACTTCGATGCCGTCGTCGGCAGCTCGCTGCGTTTCCAGTTTTGAACCGGCGATGACCTCGGCGCGCCAGTCGTCCTCAGGTGCGGTGAGCCCGGTGCCGAGGAGCGCAAACTTTCTGCCGGGAAAGTTGTCGGCAAAACGACGGATGGCGACACCGAGGCCTTCAGTCCAAGGAGCGCGACCATCGGGTGCGACTGGAGCATCGATCGGATAGGGCCTGGTCGTTCCGTCGGCGAACAAGGTTGAAGCGCCTCGATAGGTGAAGCCGACAAGGTCGTAGGCCCCGGCGAGTCCGTCGATCTCGCGCTCGGCCAAACCGGGAATGGAAATGACGCCGTCGTTGAGTTCGCGGATCCAAGAGCCGAATCGCAATCGATCAACAGACTCAACGCGTTTGCGTGCAGCGTCACGTTCGTCAGGTTCGCGTGACATCACGCCGGGTTCGACCGGACATGTATCAATGCAAACGGCAACGGGGGGAGTTCCGCTGCAGAGAAGTCGATTGGCCTCGAATGAAGCGCGATGAAGCGTGTGCAGCGCTTCAAGGAACTTGCCGGGTTCGGCTTTGTAGGGCGGTCGGCTACCAATGAGGTGGCCTTCAAGGGCTCGTGTGTAGGGATCGAGGATCGGGACCCAAGCGGCTACGAGATCGCCGAAGGTCTCGGCCACGCGGTCGACATGACGAGGCCAGGTGAGACGCAGGCCGTCGGCATCGTCGAATCCACGCTGGTCTTCCGAGAACCAACCCGGCAACGGGCCGTCATGGAGAACGGCCCAGACATCGATGTCGGCGTCTCGAGCGGCTTTCAAGATGTCTGAGACGTGATCGACCGCGTCGCTGTCCCAGTGGCCGGGGCGGGGCTCGAGTCGTGACCAGTCGATGGTCCAACGCATGGCGGGAATACCGGCCTCGGCCAGCATGGGCAGGTCAGAGGGGTACTCGAAGCCGAAACCGCTGCCGATCATGGAATCGGGGAGGGTTCCGTCGGTGGTGAGGGTCGACCAATCGCTTCGATCTGAGAGGCCTTCGCCCCCTGCGGCAGTGGTGGCGATGCCCCAAAGGGCTGGGTCGGTCATAACTGCAGTATTCCCGGTACGGTGCCTCTATGGGCAGAGCCAATCGGGTTCAGTACTCGCGATGGGACGGCACACAGGTCGGGTTCGACTTTGACGCCACCGATATCTTCGGCGAAATCACCGACGATCTGCTGTATCACGGCGATATCAACGCCGCGCTGCGTCGCATGATGCAAGAGGGTTTCGACTCCGACAACGGCGAGCGCATGAAGGGCTTGCGAGAAATGATGGACGAGCTCCGACGCAAGCGTCGTGAAACGCTCGAAAGTCACGACCTCGGCGGCATCTACGACGAGATCGCAAAGGATCTTCGCGACGTTGTCGAAGCTGAACGTGAAGCAATCGACGAACTCGCGCAAGAAGCGCGCGATTCGGGTGATGCCCGTCGCCAAGAACTCACTGAACAAGTTGCTGCCGAACGCCACATGTCGCTCGACCTGATGTCACAAGATCTGGCCGGCATGGTGCGCGATCTTCAGAACCACGACTTCACGTCGTCAGAGGCGCGCGAAAAGTTCGAGGAACTGGTCGAGAAACTGCGCGAGCAACTGATGCAGCAGTACGTCGATCAAATGTCAGGCGCAGTTGAAAACATGACGCCCGAAGACATGGCCCGAATGAAGGACATGTTCGCCGACCTCAACAACATGCTCGAACAGCGTCAGCGCGGCGAAGAACCAGACTTCGATGGCTTCATGGAGAAGTTTGGCGACTTCTTCCCAGAAAACCCCGAGAACCTTGACGAATTGCTTGAAATCATGGCGGCACGCATGGCTGCTGCTCAAGCGATGATGAATTCAATGACGCCCGAACAGCGCGCACAGTTGCAAGCGCTTTCAGATCAGTTGCTTGAAGACATGGATCTTCGTTGGCAGATGGATCAGTTGGGTCAGAACCTGGCGCAAGCGTTTCCTGATCTCAACTGGAACCGTCGTTATGAATTTTCTGGCGACGAGCCCCTCAACATGGCCGACGCCAATCAGATGCTCCAGCAACTTGGCGACATCGATCAGCTCGAGAACTTGCTGAAGGGTGCAGCCAACCCGGGCGCGCTTGCTGAAGTTGATCTTGATCGTGCGCGCGAACTTCTCGGTGACGATGCAGCTCGCAGCCTCGAACAGATGGCAGAACTTTCACGGCGTCTTGAAGAGTCGGGCCTCGTTGAGAACAAAGAAGGAAAGCTCGAACTCACGCCGCGTGGCATCCGCCAACTAGGCCAGAACGCGCTCGACGAATTATTCAACAAACTCGACATGGACAAAGCCGGTCAGCACGAGATTGCGCGCATCGGCACTGGCCACGAACGCGATCATTCAACCAAGCCGTACGAGTTCGGCGATCCGTTCAACCTCGACATTGGCCGAACCGTCCGTAACGCAATCTTCCGCAGCGGCGCCGGCACACCGGTGCATCTCACTCCCGAAGACTTCGAGGTCGAGCGCACCGAGCATCTCGTGCGGTCAAGCACGGTGCTGATGGTCGACCTTTCGCTCTCAATGCCAATGCGGGGCAATTTCTTGCCGGCCAAGAAGGTCACGATGGCGTTGCACGCCCTCATCACCTCGAAGTACCCCCGTGACTACCTCGGCCTTGTTGGCTTCAGTCGCACCGCCGAGGAACTCAAGCCCGAGCAACTGCCCGAGGTTTCGTGGGACTTCGATTACGGCACCAACATGCACGAGGGCCTCATGATCGCCCGGCGTCTTCTGGCCAAACAGTCGGGCACCAAGCAGATCATCATGATCACCGACGGCGAGCCCACCGCCCACGTCATGCCGAACGGTCAGATTTTCTTCGATTATCCGACCCGACCCGAGACTCGCGATGCCACCCTGCGACAGGTGATGTTGTGCACCAAAGAAGACATCGTCATCAACACCTTCATGCTTGACCCGAACCCGTATCTCTCGGAGTTCGTCGAGAAAATGAGCCAATTGAACGGCGGAAGGGCCTTCTTCACGACCCCAGAGAACCTGGGCGATTACGTGTTGGTGGACTTCCTGAACAACAAACGGGAAATGCTCCGAGGCCGCCGAGCGGGCTGATTTCGCCCCCGGACCGGGGATTTTGTCCCCGGACCCCAATTCCCCCTTGCGTTTGTCTCTGGGAGCGGGCAGAATCACGCCGTTGTAATTACACCCGTGAAGCACTGGCGCTTCCGGGGGAAGCTGTTCGAGTCCAGGAGGACGCCCAGCATGCCGCAATCAGTCTCTCTCACCTCTGCCCAGGGCACCCCCGCCGTTGAACTCGACGGCGAGGACAAGTCATGGCAGGACATGGCCAACTGCCTTGGTGTCGACCCCGATCTCTTCTTCCCAGAGCGTGGCGCTTCCACCCGTGAAGCCAAAGAGGTCTGCAAGGGCTGTGTCGTGCGTGACGATTGCCTCGAGTACGCGCTGGCCAATGGCGAGAAGTTCGGCATTTGGGGCGGCATGAGCGAGCGTGAGCGTCGTCGCATCCGCCGCCAGCGTGCCTTGGCCCGTGCAGCAGCTGCTGCGCCGGCTCGTACCGCAACCGCCTGAGATCAACTGTCGCCGTGTGGGCGGCGCTGCAATCGAGACTCAATCGTCGTTTCAATCGACAGGTTGAGCTGTTCCCAGCGGTTCTCATTTACCGCGGCCAAGACTGATTGTGGAGCAAGACCGACGAGTTCGGCGCGAGCAATTGCAGCCTTGGACGCCACTTGGTCGTAAATCTCGGCGGGCCCCGCGGTGAGTGGGTCGATGAGATTCATCGACACCTGCACCTGATCGCCGACCTGGAGCCCGAGTGCGCGAACACCCGGTCCTCGGATCGACGCCGCGATGGATTTGGCGAGAGCGAGGTCAGGCTCAGAAAGCCATAAATTCCAGGCCAGCATGAGCTCCCGGGCACCGACAGCAACGGCGCCAGCGGTGGGGTGCGGTTCAGCGGGTCCGAAGTCAGGTGCGAGCGACGTGAATGCGCCGCGGCGAATATCGGGCAGTGTGCGCTCAGGGCCGTAGACGAAGACGGGGATATGTAGTTCGTTGGCAATCCACGAACTCATTGCGTCTCGGTTCAAGAGTGCATCGCCAAACGTCGAACCTTCGAGCGGAACGAACGGAACGACATCGACCACGCCGATGCGAGGGTGCACACCGGTATGGGTGCGCAGGTCGAGTCGCTGGACAGCCGCCTTCATGACTGCGTGGGGAGCATCAGCACCGACAACGGTGATGACCGATCGGTTGTGGTCGGCATCGCAATGCACGTCGAGAAGATCGTTGCCAGCTGCAAGCGCGATTTCCTCGACGAGGTAAAGGTCGCGGCCTTCGCTGATGTTGATGACGCACTCAATCACGATTGATCACGAACGCGATCCTGCCCCATCCGTCTCCGGGAGGTGGAGATGGATGGGGCAGGTCGTGGTTGGCGGTGCAACGAGTGGATCAGACCGTGAGTAAGCGAATTGGTTCGCGTCGGCCCTTTAACATCCGGCGTCGTTGCCGCTCGGAGGTGCCGCCCCACACGCCGTGGTCGATGCGGTTGTCGAGGGCGTAATTGAGGCACTCGGCCGCTACGGGGCAGGTGGCGCAGATGCGCTTGGCCACTTCAACGCCGACACCATCGCTCGGGAAGAAGGTGGAGGGGGGATGGTCCTTGCAGTTGCCGTCATTCATCCAGGGGGTTGGGGTTTCCATGTCCCGGAAGGTACGGACAGGGGGTGAAAGCGGGGGTAAGGAGAACCTCTGGTTTCCTTTAAATGAACCTTTTCCCGAGGGGGACCGTCATTGGGGGCTCTCGGCGGGTCGCCGCTAGGCTGTCGCACCTTGCAGGGTCGCCCTTGGCCCCAGATGACGAAAGTGCCGTGCCGCCATGTCGATGTCAGAAATCGAAACCGAACAGCCGCCTCGTGGTCGTGTCCGAGTGATCTACCTCGGCCCGGTCGCTCCGCACTGGGACGTTCAAGGCGATTCCGAGGTCCGTGGTCTGGTCGACGAGTTCCGCAACCGCGTCATGGCCCGTCTGCTTCTTCTTCCCCCGCACGACCCGCAGTTCCGCCGCAATAAGGAACGCGTCGCTCGTGATGCCGAGCGAGAGAACCTCACGCTCGTCTGGGATCTCGGCATTCCGGAAGACTGAACATGTCGCTCGGCCTGTCACGACCGGTGGTGCATCTCACGCCTGCCGAACTTGCGGCATCGCCTGAGCGGTTCCTGAATCGAGAACTTTCGTGGCTCGATTTCGACGCGCGCGTTCTTGCCCTTGCGTCGAATCCCGATGTTCCACTTCTTGAACGAGCAAAGTTCGTTGCGATCTTTTCGCAGAACCTCGATGAGTTCTTTCAGGTGCGAATTGCTGGTTTGAAAGATCAGGTTGCAGCCGGTCTTGGCAAGCAAACAGCCGACGGCCGAACGGCTGCGCAGCAATTGCGTGAAATCCGCGAGCGACTCTCTTCACTTGTTGCCACGGCCGAGGGCGTTTTCCTCAACGAGCTTGTTCCAGAGCTTGCCGGTGTCGGCATTGTTTTCTCCTCGCATGACGATCTTGACGAAGACGACCGTGCCTATCTCGACACCGTCTTTGAAGAGCGCATCTTCCCGGTCCTTACGCCGCTCGCAGTCGACCCGGGCCATCCTTTTCCCTACATCTCCGACCTGTCACTGAACCTTGCGGTTGTGGTCAACGACCCGGTGACGGGCGAGCATCGATTTGCGCGCGTCAAGGTCCCGAATCTGCTTCCGCGCTTCGTGGTCATGCCCGACGGCGAGCGATTCATCCCGTTGGAACAGGTCATCGCGTCGCATCTCGACGTGTTGTTTCCGGGTATGGAGCCCGGAACGCATTACGCCTTCCGAGTCACTCGCAACGCCGACCTCACGGTGGAAGAAGAAGATGCCGACGATCTTCTCGAAACGATCGAACTTGAACTTCGTCGACGCCGTTTCGGTCGCGCTGTTCGACTCGAGATCGACGCCAATGTTTCTGCAGAGATTCTTGAACTTCTCACTGAAGAACTCGATCTTGATGCTGCCGACATCTACACCTTCTCTGGCCCGATCGATTTGGGTGGCCTCTTTGGGTTGATGAGCCTCGATCGTCCCGATCTCAAGGACGAACCGTGGGCGCCCATTACCCAGCCTCGCCTTTCGAGCACCGATCCCGACGAACCGGTCGACATGTTTTCGGTCATTCGCGATCGCGATGTGCTCATGCATCATCCGTATGAATCGTTCTCAACGTCAGTCGAGGAGTTCATTCGTCAGGCCTCGGTCGACCCTTCCGTTCTCGCCATCAAACTCACGCTGTATCGCACCTCGTCTGACACGTCGATCATCAAGTCGCTGGTTCGTGCCGCTGAGCGCGGCAAGCAGGTAGCTGCACTCGTCGAGTTGAAGGCTCGATTCGACGAGAAGAAAAACATCGGTTGGGCGAAGGAACTTGAAAAAGCTGGCGTTCACGTGATCTACGGGCTGATGGGCTTGAAGATCCACACCAAGACCACACTTGTGGTGCGTGAAGAGCACGATGGCATTCGTCGGTACTGCCATATCGGAACCGGTAACTACAACCCAAAGACTGCTCGCCTCTATGAAGACGTGGGCTTGCTTACCGCCGACCCCGCAGTTGGTTCTGATCTCACACAGTTGTTCAATCTGCTTACTGGCTTTGCGCGCGATCCTGAATTTTCGAAGCTTCTTATTTCACCGACCACGATTCGTCCCGGCATCACTGAACTCATTGCGAACGAAGCTGCACGTGGTTCCGAGGGACACATCGTTCTCAAGATGAACAGCCTCGTTGATGCGGCTCTGATCGATTCGCTCTATGCCGCGTCGCAGGCCGGTACCCGTGTCGATCTCATCGTGCGTGGTATTTGCTGCCTACGTCCTGGCGTTCCGGGATTATCCGAAAACATTCACGTGCGTTCAATCGTGGGCCGCTATCTCGAACATTCACGCATCTATTACTTCAAACACGGTGCCGATGGCGGGCCTGTGTATTACATCGGTTCGGCCGATCTCATGCCTCGAAACCTCGATCGTCGTGTCGAAGCATTGGTTCCAGTCGAAGACCCGCTGTTGCAGGTTCGTCTGCACGAGATCCTTGCGGTCAATCTCGAAGATGATCGACTCGCATGGGCGCTGGGGTCGGATACAACCTGGAGCCGTGTTCTCGGAGCCGATCAGTTTGATACGCATCGTCGCTTCGAGGCGATTGCTCTCGAACGTCGCGTCTGAGCCTGCATGTCGCCGCGCAAAAAGATTGATAGTGGCGAGGAGTCATACGAGGTGCGCGCTGCTGGCGGCGTGATTTTTCGCGGCGAGCTTGCGGAGCCTGAAATCGTGATTGTGCACCGTCCTCGCTATGACGACTGGACCTTTCCGAAGGGAAAAGCCGAGTCGGGCGAAACGGATGAACAAACTGCACATCGTGAGGTGTTCGAAGAAACTGGCTTTGATTGTGAACTCGGCGATGAGTTGCCGTCGGTGACCTACCGCGACCACAAAGACCGCTCGAAAATCGTGCGCTACTGGGTGATGCAGATCAACTCTGGTTCGTTTGAAGCGAACGAAGAAGTTGATGCGCTCGAGTGGGTGAGTGTGATTGAAGCGGGGGAGCGCCTCACCTACGACCACGATGTCGACGTGTTATCTGCGTTTCTTTCGCTCGGACACGAAGAGTAAACCGCACGCTGCTAAGCCGTGAGTTCGGCGATGAGATCGCGGACCCGTCGTTCGATTTCGTCGCGAATTGGTCGCACCGCTTCGACGCCTTGGCCGGCTGGATCTTCAAGCACCCAATCGAGATAGCGAACACCGGGAAAGAACGGGCAGTTATCGCCGCAACCCATTGTGATGACGACATCGCAGCGTTCAACAACATCTGCATTGAGAATCTTTGGGTGCGCGCCGCGTGCAACGAGGTTGATGCCGACCTCGCTCATTGCTTCGATGACTGCGGGGTTGAGCGTGTTGGCCGGCGCACTTCCCGCGGAAAGTACGTCGATGCGATCACCGGCGAGATGGTCGAGAAAGCCAGCAGCCATTTGCGACCGCCCTGCGTTATGCACGCAGACGAAGAGCACGGTGGGGTTCGGTGTTGTCACTTGTCTTCCTCATGGTGCATGAGTAGTTCGTCGGCAAATTGGTCTGCATCGGGGAACACAATGCGAATAGCGACGAGGGCAAGGGCCATACCGACGAACTGGGCGATGATGAAGCCGGGTGCCGATTTGGGGGCGATGCCCGCGAATGAGTTTGAAAGAGAGCGACCAATCGTGATGGCCGGATTGGCGAAACTCGTCGAGGAGGTGAAGAAGTAGGCCGCGGTGATGTAACCCGCGACGACAAATGGGGCGAGGGTCGATTTTCCTGATCGCACGACGCCGAAGATCACGAGCAGAAGTCCAAGCGTCGCCACGATTTCGCCGAGCCAGAGTCCGCCGCCAGTGCGTGTTTTGGTCGAGAGATTGATTGCAGCGAGGCCGAACATGAGATTCGCAACCATGACGCCAGCAACCATTCCAAGGATCTGAGAGGCGATGTAGGGCAGTACCTCGCGTGTCGGGATTCCTTTGAACACACGGTCAGCAATCGTCACAACTGGGTTGAAGTGAGCGCCGGAAACTGATCCGAATGCAGCGATGAGGGCAATAAGTGCGCCTGCAGTTGCTGCGGTGTTGCACAGCAATTGAAGGGCGACGTTGTCGGTGAGATTTGTCGCCATGATGCCCGAACCAATCACCGTGGCGATGAGAAACGCGGAGCCGAGAAATTCGGCTGCGCATTTGCGGAGTAGCGGCGACATGGATTGCGTCCATTCGTTGGGCGAGAGGGCATCAGGTTTGTGAGGGCAATTCACATCTTTGTCCACACGGTCCGGGCGGAGTGACGCCACGAATGGGTCTTCGACGGGTGCCGCTCGGTTGCGTTGAGTTATTGAGCGAGGATTTTCCCCCTCGTTCACCTTCCGTACACCTAATGAGTGAGATTTGGACACATTGCGTCCTTACCTTTGCCTCTGCAAGCTCAAATGAGCCTGTCGTTACCATTTGTTACAGGGAGAATCACCTTGCGTTCATCTAAGCGGAGCCTTGCCTGGCTCCTCGCCATTCTTGTTGCCGTCGGTCTCGTTGCCGGCGCTTGCGGCAAGAGCTCCTCGGACTCAACGTCAAGCACCACAAGTGCTGCGTCGAAATTTGATTACAAGTCCCTCACGGGAACCCTCAACGGCTCGGGTGCAACCTTCCCCAAGGCGTTCTATGAAGAATCCATCGCTGGTTTCAAGAAGGCCGCCTCTGGCGTGACCGTCAACTACAACGCAGTTGGTTCCGGCCAGGGCAAGAAGGATCTCGCCGCCGGTACCTCCGACTGGGCTGGCTCTGACAGCCTCGTGAGCGATGCAGACAAGGCCACGTTCAAGGGCCCGTTCCTCTACTTCCCGACAGTTGCCGCTCCCATCACGGTGTCGTACAACCTTTCGGGCGTAAAGAGCATCAACCTCTCTGCTTCCACGTTGGCGCAGATCTTCGTTGGCAAGATCACCACCTGGAATGATCCGGCAATCGCCGCTGACAACTCTGGTGTGACGCTTCCGAGCACCAAGATCACCGTTGCGGTTCGTTCCGACGGTTCAGGCACCACGTCGAACTTCTCGAAGTTCCTCGCCGCTGCTGCTCCAGCTGATTTCACGATCGCTGCCGGCGACACTGTCGCATGGCCCGCCGCTCAGGCTGGCAAGGGCAACGCTGGTGTGGCTCAGATCATCAAGGACACCCCCGGAGCAATCGGCTACGTCGATCTTTCCGACGCCAAGGCAACTGGTCTGTCATTCGCCTCGATCAAGAACAAGGACGGCAAGTTCGTCGCTCCGACTCTTGAAGGTGCGACTGCAGCTCTCGCCAACGCAACGATCAAGGACGATCTGACCTACTCGGCCCTCAACACTGCTGGTGCAGAGGCCTACCCGATCACCGCTGGCACCTACGTCCTCGTCTACACGACGCCGGCGTCGAACGCCTCGGCCATCAAGGGTTGGCTCACGTACCTTCTGACTGACGCTCAGAATCTTGCGAAGGACGTGGACTTCGCTCCGCTGCCGACCGCACTTCGTGACAAGGCGCTTGCGCAGATCACCCAGATTCAGGGCTAGTACGTCCACGTGACTCTGCTTACACATGGCGACAGCGCTGCCCCCGCAGGTGGGGGCAGCGCTTCGTCGTTGCTCGAACCATCTTCAGGACGCCGAGGTGACTCGGTCTTCAAGGTCGTCGCTCTTGGCGCCGGTCTCTTTGTTCTTGCAATCCTGGGATTGATTGCGTACTCGACAACGAAAGAGGCCTGGCCTGCGTTCAGACAGGAAGGGCTCGGTTTTGTTACGTCGAGCACTTGGATTCCTGCCGAGAACAAGTTCGGTGCACTCGCATTTATTTACGGCACGGTTTTGTCATCGCTTATCGCACTCGTGTTGGCAGTACCTGTCAGTCTTGGAATCGCGTTGTACGCGAATGAAGCAGCACCACGCCGGCTTCGTAAGCCGGTCGTTTACGTTATGGATCTCTTAGCTGCGATCCCATCGGTGGTCTACGGACTCTGGGGCATCATCGTGCTCGCCCCCGCGATTCAGCCCGTTTATAAAGCCATAAGCGGTGCGGTGGGAGACATCCCCGTTCTCGGATGGTTCTTTAACGGTGAGAGCGGCCGCAGCTACATGACTGCCGGAATCATCTTGGCGATCATGATCACGCCGATCATCACTTCCCTCAGTCGCGAAGTCATTGCGACGGTTCCTTCTGCTCAACGCGAGGCTGCCTATGGAATGGGCGCCACCCGTTGGGAAATGATTCGCGCCGCAGTGCTGCCGTGGAGTCGTGGCGGCATTGTCGGCTCTGTGATGCTCGGTCTTGGCCGAGCAATGGGCGAAACCATCGCGGTTGCCCTTGTTATTGGCTCCCAAGCAAAAATCACGACTCACCTTTTCGAAGCAGGTGACTCGATGGCCGCGGTCATCGTGAACCAATTTGGTGAGGCCTCGGGTACGCATCGAGCGGCATTGATTGGATTGGGCGTCGTGCTGTTCGGCGTCACGATCATCGTGAATGTTTCTGCTCGCAGCATCGTGACCCGATTCGATCGCCGTAGCCAGGGGGCATGAGATGACGGACCTGATGTCTCCCGAAGTTGAGCGTCTACTTCTTGATGCCACTACAAGTCGATCACGACGAATCAAGAATCGCCTCGCGTCAATTTGGATGCTTGGCGCACTTGTCGTAGCGGTAGTCCCGTTGGCGCTTGTTATCGGTTACGTACTTTTCAAAGGCGTCGGCCAACTTTCGCTCGCATGGTTCACCGAAGACCTTCCGACCATTACGCGCAAAGCCGGCGGAGGAATGGGTCCTGCCATCGTCGGCACGTTGCTCATCACACTTGTCGCCGCCATCATGGCGATTCCGATGGGCCTTTTAGGCGCGATCTATCTCCACGAATACGGCGGCAAGGGTCGCACCGCCCGTTTGATTCGGTTCATGGCCGATGTCATGACTGGTGTTCCATCGATCGTGATGGGTCTGTTCGTTTACACAGTTTGGACTCTTACCTTTGGTCTCAACGGTTTCGGTGGTTCGCTCGCTCTTGGTTGCTTGATGCTTCCGATCATCATCCGTACGACTGAAGAAATGCTGCGACTCGTTCCCGATGAACTTCGCCAAGCCAGTTACGCCCTCGGCAATCGGAAGTGGCGAACAATCCTGACGGTTGTGCTTCCCGCCGCACTTGGTGGCATTACCTCAGGCGTCATGATCGCCATTGCGCGTGCCGCTGGTGAAACCGCACCCTTGGTCTTCACGATCGGTGCAGCCCGGAACCTCAACCTGAATATTTTCGAAGGCCCGATGACTGCACTCTCGGTGCAGATTTTCGGAAATGCCCAAACACCATTCGAGGCGGCGCAAGCTCGTGCTTGGGGTGCCGCCCTCACACTTGTTGCCATTGTCTTTGTCATGACCATTCTCGCCCGCGTTGTGTCGTCCAGGGTTGCCCGACGACACGCCGCCTAACCGCCATAGCCTCCAGACGTGACTGAAACCCACGGCTCCTACGCAGAGGACTCCTCAATGTCTCCTGAACTCGCTGCATCAACCAATGACGTCGTTGCACAAACAACGGTCCCCGAAATCAAAGCACCAAACGTGGTGTTCGATGTTCGAGATCTCGACGTCTATTACGGCGAATTTCGTGCTGTTCGTGACGTCAATCTCGAAGTTCACCAGCACGAAATCACCGCCTTTATCGGCCCGTCTGGTTGCGGAAAGTCAACGGTGCTTCGCTGCTTCGACCGCATGAACGATCTCATTGAATCTGCACGCGTTGAAGGCAAGATCCTCTACCACGGCATCGACCTCTACGATCCGCGTATCGACCCCGTCGAGGTTCGCAAG
>Ga0114960_10001233_pt1 | contig 20598 bp, 17 predicted proteins | sample C_130625_MF_Meta_FD_92637 | JGI IMG/M metagenome (GOLD analysis project Ga0114960, IMG submission 92637) | Freshwater microbial communities from Lake Croche, Canada to study carbon cycling - C_130625_MF_MetaG | ecosystem: Environmental > Aquatic > Freshwater > Lake | place: Lake Croche, Canada... | reverse complement strand
AAGTAACGCTTGTGGGATTAAATAAATCAAAAAAACTAATATTTTTGTCATAATTCAGTTATGAAAAAAATCAATTTATCCATAGCAATTTGTGCGCATGCAACAACTTTTGTTGTTTTGTCAACCGCAGGGTGTTCTACTTCTATGCAGTCCATCATTGCGGGTTGCGATTCTTCACTGAGGAGGTATACGGAAGTATCAAGTTGTATAAAAAATACCTATTCAGAAAAAGGTAATAAGTCCCACTCAATTTCCGTAAATGCTTTTTTTGCGGGACTGGCTGTTATTGATGATGAATATAGATCCCATCAAATCAGCGATGATCAGGCTAAGGTGAAGATGTATCAGGATTACTCTAAAACTATTCAGCTTGAATTAGATAGGGGGCAAGCTAGTAAGCCAGTCGTATGTATGCAGATGCCATTTAATCGCACGGTTGTATGTCAGTGACGTAATTTTTGAACAATAGGCATAAAAAAGTTGATATGTTAATGGGGTGTAATTGCGCTCAATTGCAAACATGAGGCCGTAAAGATTATCCTCAACAAGTTTATGCAGAACTTTTTTTCAAAACAATATAAGTTGTACTCAGGATAAACCCTTAAAACAATTGCTAACTAAGACTTATAGCTGCATTTAGTGTCTTTAAGTGCAGGTTAATCGGATTCTTAAAATAAATTAATTTTTTATTCATTTTGGATTCAGGAAATCGTAATAAGCTGGTAATAATAATTTTCCTGCTAAGGGCTGACGATGCTACCTAAATTTCAAGTTAAAAAAAATTGCTTTCTGTCATGTTTTCTAATTGTTGCAACTAGTGCGTTTGCTCAGCAAAATTCGCAGGGTCAGCCACAGGCTCCCAGGATTAATGAGTATGAGGTTGAGGTAATAGATGGAAACGATAGTAGAAAAAATGAAGCTAGTATTTCTGGTAAAGGAAATCCAGCACAGACTCAGATTTTTGACGAAAAATCGCTTCAGGCAACCCTTCCAGTCGATAGCAATGATGCAGTAAAGTCGGTTGCGGGCGCTGCATCCCCAACCTCCCAAGGTTCTGCAAACCCTGCCTTAAATCTTCGCGGTATTCAACTAAACCTTTATCAAAACTATAGATTGAATGGAGGCCTATCTACTACTGGTATTCAGTCTGCACCAATTGAAAATAAAGAGAGAATTGAAGTTATGAAGGGCGCAAATGCCGTTCAATTTGGTCTAGCAACACCATCTGGAATAGTTAACTATGTAACAAAAAGGGCTAAAGATAAAGATATAACTAGTCTAACAACCTCAATTAATTCTTTCGGCCAATATAGTGAAACGATTGATATTGGAAGAAAATTTGGAGATGAGAAAGAGTTTGGACTTCGCTTCGTAGGACAGGCGGCACATTTAGAGACCGGCGTTCGTGATGCGAATGGTGAAGGTGGTTTTGGTGCAATAGCTCTAGATTGGCAAGCAACTAAAGACCTCGCCTTCAAACTTGATTATGAAAATATTTTTAAAAATGTTGTTGAACAAGCACAAATTCAAGTAGTGAAGGGTTCATATAATGCAGCTGGCGTTCTTACTCCAGCAGTGAAACCATCCTCAGTGCCAAATCCTGGAACTTTGTTATCTGCTCCATGGGCTATTTACAGTCCTAGAACCCAAAACTTTACATTTCGTGGCGACTACAAACTTACCAACGACTGGAAGGTCCTGGCTGAATACGGTATCTCAGAGTCAGTTCGTTTGAATCGCTATACTGACCAAATATCATTTTCTGGGACGGGGCTCTCTCCGACTACTGGCAAAGGAAAGGATGGCTGGAGTGTTATTGAGAACCAGAGGTATATAAATCGATTCTATAGAACAGAGCTCCAAGGTCAATTTAATACTGGCCCTGTTAAGCATGATGTAATCCTTGGTATGTCGCTGTCTCAGCGATATCAAAATGTTCCAAATACCAGCACGGTATCAGGACCAGACATTAATATCTACGCTCCAGACTTACCGCCTACTAAGGTTACTCCTGTAGCATCATGTAGTGGCACTGGAGCTGCTTACAAATGTACTTATTTACCTAATACTTATTCCCTGCCTACACAAAGTTCTGATTCTGGACCTTATATTTCCGATACTATTACAGTAATAGATCCTGTAAAAGTAACCGTTGGTGGTAGATTCACCCGTTATAACTATTCGAGCTCTGCAATAAATGGGTTTTATACACCTGCCATGCCGGGCATCAATCAATCTGCAACCTCGTACAATTTATTCTCGCCATCCTTAGGTATTGACTACAACATTGCGAAGAGAACATCTTTGTATGCAAGTTACATGAAGTCACTTGAGGACGGCCAAGCAGCTCCATTTGGAACTAACAACCAATATCAAGTCCTTTCACCTACGCAAGCCAATCAAAAAGAGTTTGGTATCAAGAGCGCTTATTTTGAAAACTTTAAAAGCGTATTGGCATACTTTAGTATTGACCGTGCTGCGTATAATACAAACGCAACAACAAATATGTTCCAGCAAGATGGAACGGCAACTTATTCTGGCTGGGAAACAACTAATACTGTAAACATTACTAAAGAATTCGCAGTTGATTTTGCCGGAACAGTCATGAATGCTGTTAACCATCCAGTTATTGACCTTTACGCCAATAACATGACTTTGCCTGGTATCGCCAAGCAATCTGCTAATGCAGCTATTAACTACTATCCGAAAGAAATTTCCGGTTTAAGGTTAACGGCGGGCACATTCATGGCAGCAAAGAAACCTGTTGATTACTATCAATCAGCCTATATTCCGGGGTATGCAACCTATAACATTGGGGCCGGATACAGGACTATAGTGTCTGGAAAAACTGTTAATTATCTTCTTGCTGTTGATAACTTAACAAATCTGAATTATTTTAGCGGTGTTGCACAGAATGCGACAACTTACGGAGTGGGACTTAGGCGTAATATAAGGGGTAGCATTAAGATCGATTTTTAATTGCACAAAGCACAAAAAAAGCCAACTATTGTTGGCTTTTTTTTTGACAAGAGTAACGTTAAATTGGTATATAGTCAAAAAAATATTTGGTTGGCAGTATTTTTTAATTGGCTTAATTACTAGAGGGTTGAATATGCATATATTAGTAGTGGAAGACGAGATTAAGCTTGCCGAGCTGATAGCAAAAGGGCTTGCTGAATGCAGCTACACTACCTCCTTAGTATCAACATGCAAGGAAGCATCTAATGCAATTTCTGAATCAACATTTGATGCGATAGTTCTTGATCTAAGATTACCTGACGGCGATGGCCTGGAATTATTAAAGAGTTGGCGTAATTCTGGATTTATGGAACCAGTTTTGATATTGAGCGCAAGAAATTCGATTGAAGATAAGATCACAGGATTAAATATTGGTGCAGATGATTACTTGTCTAAGCCTTTTAGTCTTGAGGAGCTTGTGGCTCGGATTAGGTCATTAATGCGTAGACAAGCGTCTGAGAAAAAGACAATATTAACCTACTCAGGAATAGAATTAAATTTAATTGCACATTCGGTTACACAAAACGGAAACCCTGTAGACCTAACTAATAAAGAGTATTCACTCTTAGAGATGTTTATGCAGAACCAAGGTCGCGCATTATCTAGAACGGTTATTGCCCAAAAGATTTGGGATTCTGGGTACGATATCGATACAAATTTATTAGATGTTTATATGAGTCGTTTAAGAGCTAAATTGGAAATTCCTAATCAAGTAGTCTTTAAAACAATAAGAGGCATTGGTTATAAACTCGAATGAGAGCCATAAGAGCAAAGGTTGCTGTATGGTCCGCACTTTCGACAGCGGGAATTTTGGCTGTACTTTTGTACGCTTGCTTTTTTTTACTCAAGTCAAGTTTAATTAATGATTTAGATAAACTTAATATAGCTCAATTTGAGCAAATTTCATCGAAATTGGAGCGAGTGAGCTCCGTACTTGATGCTCCATACGTTGAGCAAAGAATGCGAGATACTGAAGAATATGCAGGAACAATTTTTTATATCGAGATTTGGGATCGCTATGGAGAAATAATATTTTCCACCCCCAATATTAAGCAAGAATTCATAGGCGGAAAAGAATTAGATGACAAAAAAACTTTTAATCATCCTTATTTGGGGGATATTAGGGTAGGTGTATTTAGTGCAGGGGTTTACACGATCATAATTGGAACTCCTGAAGGATCCGTTGAAATTGCTCTTGATGATTTTCGTAAAATAGCAATAGTTTTATCTATTGCTATGATGCTTATGAGCGGGTTAATTGGTTATGAATTAAGTGAACTTACCCTACGGCCAATCGTTTCCATCCAAAATACAGCAAAAAAAATTACATTAAATAATTTAAAGGAAAGAATTCCAGCTTCGACATCAAGTACTGAAATGAATAATTTAGTACAACTACTAAATAATATGTTTGATAGTATTGAGGCTAGCTTTGATCAAATAAGGCGGTTTACAGGGGAGGCTTCGCACGAGCTAAAAACACCACTTTCAATTATTCGTTTGCATTCGGAAAAATTACTCTCAAGTAATGATGTCGGGGAACAAAGTAAACAAATATTACATGAACAACTCATTGAAATTGATAGATTAACAAGGGTGATAGAGGAGTTGTTATTTATTTCGAGGGCTGAATCAGGAAATATGTCCTTAAATTTAGAGAAAATCAGCCCGAAAATTTTTTTCGAGAGTTTTCTGTACGACGCTCAGATTCTTACAGAAAGTCATGGTAATAAATTAAAAGTGACTCATAGCGGCGATGGTGAAATTGAGTTTGAGCCTAAATGGATTAGGCAGGTATTGTTTAATCTTCTGATGAATGCGATAAATGTATCACCTTTGGGTGGAGAGATTTTGATTTCATCAACCTTAAATATGAAAGAGTGGAGGGTAAATGTTGTTGATCAAGGGCCTGGTTTAGATGAGGAAAATCTGGGAAGGATCTTTGAAAGATTTGTGCGCATTAAGAGCGATAAAAATACTGGAGGGACAGGATTGGGCCTATCGATTTGTCAGAGTCTAATGCAGTTACACCAAGGAAAAATAGTCGCAAGAAATAATACGAATCGATCTGGACTTGATGTGGAGATTATAATTTATCAAAATGCTACCTAACTAATTAGGTCCAAAGTAAGATTTCTTAAAAATAATTAAGACAATACTAAGAATGTTTTAAGCTTGTGCATGTAAAGTTTTAGATCCCTCAATCATCTAGACTGCGCTTGATATGAATTTTAAAAAAATTAATTTACTTTTAGTTTTCGGAACATTGTTACTTCCTTCATTAGGATATTCTCAAGCTAACTACCCGAGTAAACCTATTAATTTTATAGTTCCATATGGCGCTGGTGGTGGTGCTGATTCACGTAGCCGTCAAATTGCCCAAAAGATGAGTGTGATTCTAAAGCAGCCTATCATTGTCGATAATAAACCTGGTGCTGGCGGTAATATCGGAACTGAATTTATTGCAAAAGCTGCCCCAGATGGATACACCATTGGTATGGGGAATTTTGCGCCAATGGCCGTAAATAAGACGCTATTTGGTAACCTCCGTTATGATCCAGATGTTGATCTTGCCCCAATCGTATTGATTGAAAAGGGCCCTCTAGTTTTGGTTGTTAATCCTAGTTCGCCATTTAAAACGGTGCAAGATATTGTTGTGGCTGCTAAGGCAAAACCAGGAGAACTAACATTTTCTTCTGGCGGTATTGGCGGTAGTCATCAACTCTCAGCAGAATTATTTAAGCAAAATGCCGGTATTGATATGATTCATGTCCCATACAAAAGTGGATCGGCAGCCTTAACGGATCTTATGGCAGGCAATGTCACAATGATGTTTGATCAGATGTATTCAGCGATGCCAAGTATCAAAGCAGATAAGTTGCGACCAATTGCCATTACTAGTAAGAAGCGCTCTCCTTTGCTTCCAAACATACCTACTTTCGCAGAAATGGGCTATCCAAGGGTGGAGGTATTGAATTGGCAAGGCTTAATTGCGCCTAAAGGAACGCCAAAAGCAATCATTGATAATCTTAATGCTGCAGCAAATGAGGCGCTAAAGGATCCTCAATTAAGGGAGATAATGCTTTCCCAAGGAAATGAAATTGGCGGTGGTACACCAGCAGATTTTTCGGCCTTAGTAAATTCGGAGGCAGTCAAGTGGAGAGCGGTAGTAAAGGCGGCAAATATTAAGCCGGAATAATTCACTAGAGAATGGGATCGATATGTGACGCATTTCAGGCAACCCAAATTAATTTTTTACAGGCAGATCAAGCTTTTGTCTTTCATTCATTATTTCATCCGAGTTGAGTGGTAAATAGTGCTTTATTTGATCTTCCACTAAATTTTGACCCGCACAGGATAGAGCAAGATTTAAATAGTTTTTTGCTATGGATGAAATGTTGCCAAATTTATCTGAATTGACATAAATAAGTAGCTTTCTGTCCAATGGATAAGTTCCATTTTTAATAGAAGTTTCATTTAACGGAATTGCCGGCGAACTTTTATTGATAGAAATTGCCAATCTTTTTACTTGAGAATTTTCGATTTGTGCTGAGGCAAACCCAAGTCCATTAGAATCTTTTGAAATTGAATTAACGACATCTCTTGATTGCTGATATCTTGACATTGATTTTGTAAAGGATTGCTCATGAAAAATTTTCTCAAGCATAAATTTACCTAGTGCTGTTCTTTCATCCATTCCATAAAGGTGGGCATTACTTGTGGATTGATCGACAAAAGTTTTCTTCAAATCTTCAAGACTTATTTCATTGATGGGATTATCTTTGTGTACGAAGATGGCAATTGGGCCCGATAATGCGGTTGGATGTAAAGAGCTATGGGCAACATTAAACATAACTGGATCGTGGCCAAATGAATTACGATACATTGTGAGTGCATCAGATTCAAATGGTGCACCCATTGGTGCAATTAAAGACTTTTTTGAAATTAATCCATTTGGGCCCGTCCTTGTACCCTTTAGATTATTTTCAAAAATGATTCCAGAGTTATAAATTGAGAAAATATTATTCCAACGATTGATAATTTCTTCCATATCGTTATATCCAATGATTTCTATTGCTCCACGTTGATTTAGCGTCAAAGTGTCTGAATTAAAATCGTTTCTTTCGGAATGATAGAGCGGAATAGGAGATTCGCAGATAAGACTTCTTCTTAGGGCTTCAACTTGGGTTTGCGGTAGGGGTAAAAACCCCTGTGATTTCGACTCGATAATCTTTTGTCCACGATCACTATAAATCTCATTTACAAGTTGTGTTTCTATGTTTCCCAGCCTTAAATTTTTATCGGTTCTTAGCATTAAATATATTCTTCTGCTCAGAGGGTAGGTCTGACTTTTTGACGTCTCATAAGTTCCGGGAATACTTTTTCCATAGCCAATTGAAATATCGATAGGCTTAATAGCATCGATTGCATTTCCGAATCCGCTTATTCCAATGGAATATGGGTCCTGAGCAATTTTTTCGGCTATTAAATCTAAGGACCCTTTTCCAGGCTGATCTTTGATCTCGATCCAATCATCTTTAAAGCTACCTCCCAAGAGCACCTTAGTTTTTATATGATTAACAATGCCAGGAGGATTGCCTGTCTCTCTATTGAGCAGCATTCCATAAATTCGTATTGGCTTATCAGCAAATTCACCCTTAACCCCTAAATCTCCCCAGACTTTTATTGAACCTGAATAGCCACGTCTATAAGTTGAGGAAAAAATAGCATCCAACTGTTGCATATCTAGTTGGTTAATCGGATTCTTTTTATTTACAAAAACTGCTAAAGCATGAGTTTTACTTTTTTCCGAAAAGCTCCCCCCTGCAACGGGGATTACAAATGGAGGATGCCCGTACTTTTTCTTAAAACTAATAATTTCACTTTCAAAAGGCTCCCTAACAAATGTAACGCAATCAATGGCCCCATTTAGAAATTCCTCAAAACCATCTGCACTGAGTTTTTTGGTACGATCAATTGTTATTGAATGTTGAGGAAAGTCTTGTTGAAGCACCTCAGTCCATGCATCCATAATTGGAATCATAGTGTCTCCGCCAGCACAAGTTAAGCTGGCGGCATGTAGGTGAAGGCTAAAGAGCACAAAGGCTGCAATTATTACAGCCTTTGCTAAGCATAAATACTTCTCAAATATCATATTTATTTATTTTAGAAGCTGTCTTGCGACATTAGCTTGCTCCGCTCTCAGTGGGATATAGATAGCATGATCAAGAACAATTTGTTGGCCTTCTTGACTTAACATAAACTTAAGAAATTCCTCAACAACAGGATTAAGAGGTTTATTTGGATTTTTATTAGTATTGAAATAAATTAGTCTACTTAGCGGGTAGGTTGCAGCAGCAACATTTTCATAAGTAGGCGCCTGAGGCAGGTCTCCTTCGTTGACAACAATAGGGATCATTTTAACTGGAGCATCTATGTATGCTAGGCCAGAATAACCAATGCCTTCTGGATCATTAGCGACATTTTTTGCCATTGGAAATACCAGTTTGTCATAGCGAATATCATTTCTCCATTCGCCACGTTTCCCATTAGTATTTAGTACTCTTTGACGCACAAACTCTTCAAACCCATTCCATGGCTTAATTCCATAAAGATGAATTTTTTTATTTGCCAATGGACCTTTTACTCCTAGCTGACTCCATGTGGTAATTTCTTCTGAGCCACTGTGCCTTGTTGTAGAGTAAAGACCATCAATTTGTTTCAAGGATATTTTTTCAAGTGGATTATCTTTGTGAACAAAAAATCCAACAGCATCTAATGCTCCAAAATGACGATATGAACCCCCGGAAATTGGAACGCTTAATGGAGCATATCCAAACTTATCGTTAAATTGAGTTATATCATCCGGTTTTAATTCTCTAGATACGAATACAAAATCTAATTTTTCATTTACTAGTTCTATTGCCCCAAGACTACCAGCATAAGGAGGGGAAATTGAAAGTTTGGCATTTGGATAGTAGGTTTGAAATTTTGTAAACCATTTATTCGCCAATACGGTTAATACATCCGACGATGCGCCTTTAAAGGTACCGGAGATTTTGATGTCTTTTCTGGGTTGATATTTTGGTAAGTCTTGATCTAGGCGAGGCTGTAAAACTTCGGGATTTGGCAACTTTCTACCAAAATCCCTGTTAGATTTTGTTTGTTCAGGAGTCTGTGGGATATTTGTAGCCGTGGCTGGGATTATCCACTCTACCATTTGAACTTGAGACTTATCCTGTGCAAATGTATATTGGGTTGTTGCAATGGTTAGTACTGCAAATGGTAAGATCTTTTTTAGCATGGTTACTCCTTTGGGTGGTTAATCGAAAGTTAATTTACTTTAGTTTTTGTAACTCAATGTCAATTTCTTTGTTTGTTAAAGGATAGTATCCAGAGTAAATAATTTTCTCCTGCGCTGATTTGCTGAGAATATATTTTAGAAATTCTTTGACGGCAGGATTTATTGTTGAGCCATTGGGAGTTGCAAATCTTATATACATATAGCGATTTAAGGGATATGTACGGTTTGCGACGGTATCGCCAGATGCGGCTACAGGATTACTTATTTTGAAAGCTGCAACAGGAACGCTTTTAATATTAGCATTTAGGCCAATATCTTCAAAACCACCAAATCCCATAGCATTTATATCTTCAGCAATTTTTTCTGAAGTTTTGCTTACTGAGCTGGAGGTTATGTTTCTGTTAAATGAGTCCCAATTTAAGATTGCCCCCTGAAGCGATCTAGCATTTGGGGTGCTTAAGGGTGGTGAATAAAGATTAATCGGCTTATTTTTCCAATCCCCTTCAAGACCCAGTTCACCCCAGTTCGTAATCTGGGGTGGATTCATCCAAATTTTTTGTAAATCGTCTAAATTGATAAATTGTATTGGGTTTTTCTCGTTAACAAATATTCCTTGAGTGGTGGTTCTTTGCTGCGTGTTGTATCCACCATGAGCAACTTTAATTTCAACTATCTTGGTATTAGGCCGCGCCTTCTGAAATGCATTTAGTTCTTCGGGCCATAGCTCTCGACCCATTGGTGCAATATCTGTCTGATTGTTTAGTAGCGCGTGGTATCCATTAAGGGTTCCTAGATGTTCCCAACGATCTCCCCTGCGAATGTTTGGTTGTAAAGATATGAAATCAGACATCCATTGATCCATTAAGGATTTCATCCCATCACTCCCTACGCTATTGATGTAACCTTTGCTCAATAAAGATAATTTATACGGCTGTATTGATGGGTCTAATTTGATGTGATAGGCATCTAATTTTTTTCTTTCAATTTCTAAAGATGAATTTGAGTTTGCAATAAATTGATTAGACTGAGAAAGAGCGATTTGCCCATCTTTACTTAACAAAAAGTTTATAAATAATTCAATATTTTTTTGGACTGCGGTATCAGGCCTTTTATTAAATGAGGCAATAAGAGGAGTATCTTCATAGCTCCCTATATTTACCAAAAGAGGCGATTTCATCATGTCCCCTGAATATTGATGAGCATAGGGAGCAAGCTCAAGAGGAGTATATGGTCTTCTGAGAATTGCAACATCAGCTTTATTAAACATCAGTGCACCAATGGCTAAAGAGTCGCTTTGAAAGAAGGATTTGGAAGAAAGTGATGTGATATTGCAAGGCGCCTTATCTAGAGCGTTTGTGATTAATTGTTTTAGTGATGGATCTGCGTATACAGTTACTGCAGTAGATCTACTTTTATCAGAAGTGCAAGTTGTATTTGCTAGCGAGTAATTTATAGATGCGATTGCACACATACTCAAGATACAAACTTGAAGAGCTCGTTGTTTATTCATATCAATCATTACTTAAAAAGTATTAATTGTCTAATCTTACGCTAGATTAAATTAAAAAATCTTAATAAAAATTAAGGTTTTAATCAGGTTTTGTTTAGATACAGAGAATATCGTTCACAAGGTTACAAAAGTTTTAATTTTCAAGAAGCTAAGGCTTCCTGAAAAACAGACAATGCCCATAAAAATGAGGCTATGAATAACACTGGATTTTTATATATGAAAAAAATAATTTATTCGCTAGTAATGTCTTTACTAGTTACCTCAGTAGGAGTTGCTAACGCATTTTATCAACTTGAGTCTTCTGCAATTATTAAAACAAAATCCCCTGACTGGGATTATGTTACCTTGGATACTATAAGAGGTAGGTTGTATATTGGTATGCGCGCAGATGGAATTGGTGTATTTGATATCAAAACTAATAAATTTATTAAGGCGATCGAGAATTCAAAAGATGCAAACTCCATTTTATTGATCCCTGAATTTAATAGGGGGTACTCATTTAATGGTGATGGTACATCAACAATTTTTGATTTATCTACAATGAATTTTATTGATAGAATTTCTTATGGATCAGACGCAGATGCGGGTTTTTATGATCCTGTGACAAAGCAAATAGCTATTACCATGGGCGATAGTCATAAAGTTACTTTCATTGACGCAAAGTCTCTCAAGGTCACAGGAACATTAAATATTGATAGTTCAAAGTTGGATGGTACTGTAGCCGATAACCAAGGAAATTTTTATATGGCTCTGCGCGATAAAAATACCATTATCAAGTTTAATGCTAGCTCCAAAGAAATTACACATACTTGGAAGACTGCAGCATGCAATGAACCAACTGGCCTTGCGATCGATCATGATAATCAACGACTATTCATAGGCTGTAGAAGTGCGAATCCCGTGATGGCTGTGATGAACTCTGAAAATGGTCAACTGATTGGTACTTTTGATATTGGCAGAGGAAATGATGGTGTAATTTATGATTCTAATTCAAAAAGGGTAATCACATCTAATGGTGTTGACGCTAACATTGTGATTTATACACAAAAATCACCAGATAATTATGTGCTTGAAGAGGCGATTACAACAAGGCCCTATGCAAGAACAATGTCAATGAACCCAACAACCAAGAAAATTTATACGGTTACAGCTGAAGGCGTAGCCAATCCGGCCAAAAAGATCAACAAGAAGGTTTCAACATTCTATCCAAACGAATATTACGAAAATACATTTACAGTACTTACATATTCAAATAAGTAATTTCAAGGGCCGTATGCGCCCTTGAAATTTTACTTGCAAAGCATTACTTATTAGTTACAAGAGAGTTGTTAACAAATTCATTTGTAAAATTTTTTTGGATATCAACGTTTTTCATTTTTGAATTAAGTGCATAAAGTGCTTTAAATTCTTTTTACGCCCCTATTTCAGGCATTAATCCATTATTCTTATACATAGGGATTTGTTGCTTTAGCGCTTCCAGATATGCAGCTGAATCTTTTCCCTCAATCTCATCTGGGATTAATTTTGCATTTTCTTCAGGACTATTTGAGTTATGATTTTTTAAAAATGATTTATTGATTTGCATTGGTATTCTCTCTAAGTTTACGATTGAAATATGCAGTGATACCTAGATACCCTAAATATAAGACTGATAGGATTGCAACTAGTTGAATTAATTTAAAAAAGATATTAACCTTTCCAGTATGTAGTGCAAGCGTCCAGAAATACAACTTAAACCCAAGAGAGCTCTCTTCGTATGGAATATATTTTACTATCTGACCAGTTTTAGGTTCAAAGTAAATCATAGATCGAGCGTGTTCATGCTGTGCACCTTCCTTAATAAAGTATGCATCTATGGCATCTCCACTTTTTACGGTGTAATGTATAAGAGCCTCTTTAATAGATGGCTCATTTTTTTTCATGACCTCCCAAAGACTTTGAATAGAAACTTCAGGATTGATATTCGTCGAATTGGAAATGTGTGGAGATGTCACTGGTTTGGAGTTAGTAATTGTATAAATACCACTTCGATACCAGTCAAACGCTTGTGGTAAGCCCGTTAGAATCATTATCAGGAGTATTGGGGCTACGTAGAGACCCAAAGTTTTATGTATATCTAATTTTTTCGTTAACCCACTCAATCCTTTTTTTGGAATAAAAGGATTTTTATCTTTTGCTAACAAGAGAAGAGCTAAAACAGGGCCTAAAATAAGAACAAAAAATCCAAAAATGATGGCGCTACCACCAGTAACATACGGTCCCCAGGATATATATCCTCCATTAGAGTCAATGTAACGCCATCTATGAATCTGCTCTATCGTTCCCATTACTCCCCCATATCGGTGTCTATAGCCTAAGACAACAGCTGTGCAAGGATCAAAATATATAAAGTTTTGATTCGTATATCTAACGGCAATGGCAGGAGATCTCTCGGCTTCATCATTTTTCTTATTAATTCGAATGTAGTCAACGGTTGCTTCTGGGTGCGCAATTTTTGCTTTATTTATAAATGTATCTAGAGGGGCAATCATGGAGCACTTTGCTGCTGTGAGAAGCTTTTCATCAATTAGGGGTTCAATTTGCGGGCGAAATAAAATTGATACACCAGTAATAGCAGTTAACATAATAATTAGGCCAACGGTCAGACCTATCAAGCGGTGAATTGGGAGAAGGTAAGTTCTAACAAATGATTTCATTGTGCTCGTTCCTGCCATTGGTTTTTTATAAGAATAATAAATTTATATCTTTGATATACATTTTATTTTTGTAGATGCTTTATAAGTTTCTCATCAAGGGCTATAGGCTTTGCAGCGCTAGGGCCAATTATTTTGTTAATGGCATCGGCTGTATATTCAGAGTCAATATCGCTTCTCAAGGAATTAAGTTTGACATTATTTGCAATAATTTTTTGTCCCTCTTGAGATAGCATGAAATCTATCCAAAGTTTTGCTGCATTCGGGTGGCTTGATTTATTACTTATTAAAGCTGCTCTAGATATTATGGGTGTGTAATCCTGCAAATAGATAATTCCTATATTGGTTAAGTCACTTTTGCTTCTAGATAGTGCATAGGAGCCTAAGATGTTGTAACCTAAAACGCATTCTCCGCTATTAACTTTCATAAGCATTTCGCCTGTACCTGCAGAAGTTTGCGCATTTGCCTTTGTTAGCTCAGAGTAAAGTAATGAGCTATCTGGGCTTAAAGAATAGTCTAGTGTTTGAAAAAAAAGTCCGGCTCCACTCTTGCTGGGGTCAAAAAGTATAATTTTGTTATCGATACTTGGTTTATTCAATTTAATAAATTGAATTAAATCAGCATGATTTTTGGGTACTTTCGATTCTGGTAGAAGTAATTTGTTGTAAATAAGAACTAGTGGTTCATATGTAGAACCCCATACTAAATTTTTAAAATTTGACCATGCAGGTAGCAAGCGGGCATGAGGGGAGATATATTCTGTTGCATACCCATCAACTGCAAGTTTTATCTGTAAATCTACAGCTGAGCTCCAAACTATATCGGCAGATTGATTATTTGAATTAAATTCTTCTTTAAATTTTTTATTTGTTTCACTGGTTCCTTGATTGCCGCTATATTTTACTTTAATTTCTGGGTATAGCTTTTGAAAGCTATTCACTAACGGAGTTGCTGCTTTATTGCTCAATACACTATAAATGACTAAAGCTCCTTCATTTTTTGCAGCTTCAATTACTGCTGAACTTGAGATTGCCTCATTCGACGCAGTAGCATGACACGCAATAAATAGAAAAATCACTGCTCTGGCAACTACAGCTGATTTTGTCAGCCAAAGATTTTTTTTTAAGCGCATATTATTCTGAAATTTCTAAAATTTAAAGTAATTCTAGATTAATTCTTAACCCTTAATTTTGAATTAATTAATAGTTAATTTATTTTAATTGTTTGTAAACTGCAAAATTTTAGTGTTATAAATAATAAACCTGCATAACAAGAGCTATTTAAATGACAAAAATTATTCTTATTTTGTGTTGTCAATTTTTAATTTGCAGTGCGTTTGCACAGACATCATCTGTTGTACTTGTGTTTGTGAATGGGGCAAAGATAACTTCAGGGCAACTAAAGGAGTGGGTTGACTATATTGCCAAAGATGGAAAGGAGACGCCAGAGCTTCGTGACCAAATTTTGAGTGATATGGTTCTCAGAGAGGCAATTCAGCAGAATGCAAAAAAGAGTGGGTTGCTTGATAGCCCTGGAAATGCATTTAAATTAAAACTTGCCCATCAAAATGCAGTTATGGATCTTTGGTTTATGCAATATTTTAAGAGCCACCCAATTACAGATGCAGATGTTCGTTCAGAATATGACAATCAATTGCTAATTACTAAAGATCCCCGAAACACAAATGAATATCAATTATCACAAATAGTCGTACCCACGGAAGCGGAGGCCAATCAAATGATTTTAAAAATTAATTCTGGCGTGACGTTTGATAAGCTAGCTAATGAACATTCAATAGATAAAATTTCTGGGCCGCGAGGCGGACTAATGGGTTGGATATTGCCAACACTGTTAGCCGATCCCATACGCGATGCTGTGATCGGTATGTCGAAAAGCCAGATTACAGTAAAACCAATACAGGTCAAAGGTCTTTGGCATGTGCTGAGTATCGACAATATCAAGCCCTTTGTTATGCCAGATTTTGATCAAATGAAACCTGAGATAGCTCAGGCATTAGCAGAGCAAAGACGTCAAGAGGCAATCAATTCACTGATGAAGAGTGTAAAAATTACACAGGGAAACTAATTCCTATAAAAGATTTTGCAGAATTTTTTTAATAATTACTTCATCTAGCATTAATAAATAGCCAATATCGCCTTACTAATTAGAAAATTAGATGTTTTAGGTGCGAGGTATTCATAAAAAATGATTTTGATCCAAAGGGCGCAGAGTAGTTGGTCTTGAAATATAAGAAATCTGCCTTTTTACTGGTGCATTCATAGTAGTTTTTTTGTACAAAGTAGTAAATTGTTTTAGTCTCCGATGTACTTTATACCTGCTTTAATAGCAGGTATTTTTTTGAATGCAATTTTCATAAGATGGGTGCAATTAAGTTTTTTCAAGCCTTACCTTTTTAAGTAATAAATTATTCTCAGTAAGTAAATTCACTAAATACAAAGAATTTATATAAAAAAGAAAAATTTCTATTGCTATTCACCCTTTTTTATCTATTTCATATAGATTGTTCCATTTTCTTAAATAAAATTCAGAATTAGTTAATTGAATATTTAGCTGTGTTTTGTAATATTTTCTTTACGTTTATTTACTGAAGGGAAATGTAATGAAAAAGCAATTATTTAGAAAATTTGCCGTATTAGCTATCAGCTCATTATTGATAGCAAGTGCTGTGTATGCACAGCCAAGCGATAAGATCGGCACATTGCCAGTTATTAAAAATTGGACTGCTCCCAATTATAAAATGCTCAGTCAAGATGTTGTTGATGAGGTATTTGCAAAGCACTCTGGTGAATTACAAAGCCTTACATTACAGGGTGTTCCTCCAGGCTATAAGGATGAGATTAAGGGAACTATGTTTGCTGGAACCTTTCCAGAGAGAATTGGAAAGATGTCTGGTGAATCAGATGTGGAAGTTATTAAAAAGGGTTATATGATTATTGATCAAAGATATGATAAGAAGGATGATCCAAGAAAATTTAATGCACTAATGCCTTTGAGAGACAAGGCTGGAAATCATATCGGCTTGGCAGTTATGGCATTTAAATATCCTCTTGGATCACCCAAGACTGAAAAAGATTTTGTGCGCTTAGCTTTTGAAATTCGCGATGAAATATCTGCCAAGATTCCAAGCCACACAGCTATGTTCATGCCGAAGTAATTGCCCATTATTTATAAAATTAAGGATTTGTAATGAAATTGAATAAATTTATTTTGGCTAGCAGTGCACTTTTAGCCATGAGTTCGTCAATATATGCCTCAGATCCGCCGACTTATAAGGTTTCATCAACCATTAGCATGGATTCGAAGGCTGGGGTGAAATCATTAGTAGCAAATTCAGCTGATAGAAAACTTTATGCAGGTAGCGTAGATGGTCTAGAGATTATAAATATGGATAGTGGCGATCGGATTGCAAAGATTTCTAGTGGTTCAATTAGCAGCATTGCAATTGCCCAAGATTTAAATAAGGGTTTTGCAACAAACTCGGGTGATGGTAGTGTGACAATCTTTGATCTGCGATCTGGAAAAGAATTACAAAAAGTGAGTGGTCTAGGAACTGGCTCATCAGAAATCTACTACGAGCCAAAGTCTAAGAAAGTATTTATTTCAAATCAAAGTAATGGAAGTTTGATCATTTTGTCTGCATCAAGCGGAGAGAATTTAGGGTCAATTAAACTAGGATCAAAGTTACGTGGGATTTCTGGTGACACACGCGGATCTATATATATTGCGGATGAAAAAGAGAATATGCTGCATGTTTTTGATGTAAATTCTCAAAAGCACAAAGGATCGATTCCAACTTGGCCTGCAACCAAGCCAACGGCATCCATTATGGATGATAAGGAAAGACGTATTTATGTTGCAACAGCTAGCGGCAGAATGATTGTTCTAGATCCGGATATTGGGCAAATGATTGGTTATGTGCCTATCGGAATTGGTGATGGTGGAATTGCGGCACAATTTGGGGCTAATCGATTTGTACGACTATTTATTCCTACTACTGATGGAGCCTTAACTGTAGTTCAAAATCCTAAGCTTAGTGTTTCGGTCGAGAGCAAAAACGAATCCCTGGGAATTCAATCCTCCGCAGTTGCAGTTGATCCTAAAACTGGCAAAGTTTTCGTTAGTGGTAAGACAGGTATTTTGGCATTATCTAAATAAGTCCAAGGAATATATATGAATTTCATAAAATTAAAAATAATTGCATTAAGCATCTCTATATTAGCGGGTGGAGTTATTGCTGCTGAACCACCCGTTGCTAAAAATGCATTGCAAGGTAAAAATATTCTATTTGTAGTTGGCGACTCTCAAAAAGGCGTTAGAAATGATGATCCTTTGATAAAGGAATATTTAGAAAGTAAGGGAGCTAATGTTTCTTTTGCAAAGGTCGACGATAGCTCTTCTGGCTCTATTGGGAAGGACTTGATCATCATTTCATCTACGGCTAAGGCACGTGAGCTTGGCTCAAAATACAAAAATGTCAAAATTCCTGTTGTGACATGGAATGCATATACTTTTGCTGATATGGATATGACGGGAAACATGCTACATCGAGATTTTTCCGTCGTTAGCGAAAAAAAGTTTCATAACTCAAATCACGCACTTTTCTACGCATATGCCACTAGTGAAACTAAGCCAATTATTAAGGCTGCCGGTATTCCGCATGGTATTTTTGCGCCTTTGACTTTTAGTGCTGGTGAAACTGATCCTAGTTGGGGTAAGCCTACCCTGGGTGGAGATGTAGATGTAACGTTTGAAGGCTCTGATGAAAAAGCGGGCGTTTTTTCTTATGAAAAAGGCTCATTAATGAACAATGACTTCCCTGCTCCTGCAAGGCGAGTAGGCTTGTTTTTAGGTGATAACACCTTTACTGTGCTAACAGACGCCACTGGTACCGCAGCATTAGATCCAAAATCAAATTCTTGGTTTGCTGGAAGACGTATTTTTGATGCGGCTATTCGCTGGGCGGTAAGCCCAGTCCAGCAGCCAGCACAAAGAATTAGTATGAGTCAGGCAAATGCCGAATTATCAAAATCTTTGAAGGGTAAGAATATCCTTTTTGTTCGACGTATGGATATGCCTTGGCCAGAAAATGAATCATCAGATCAAGCACATATGCAATGGTTAAAGTCTCTAGGTATTAATTTGAAAGTAGTTGATCATATGGAGCCTGACACGCAAGCGGAAGGGATGGATCTTGTAATTGTCTCTGCTGCTATTAATAAATATAAGCTTGGTAATAAGTATTCAGATGCTAAGGTTCCAGTAGTTTTATTGGAAGGTAAAGCTGTAGACTCAATGAATATGGTTGCAAGGTCAAGAAACACACACTATGGTGTAAATGATCACAAGGCAAGTATTTATCCTGCCGAAAACTATGTGACTCTCGTGCGCCCTAGTCATGAATTGTCAGCAGGGTTCCCAGCAGGGCAATTTAAGATGTATAAGAACCCCGGTGTACTGGCTTGGACGGTTCCACCTGCAGGAGCAGAGGTAATTGCTAGCATCCCAAATCAGCCACAACATGCAACTATGTTCTCATATGAAAAGGGTGCAGTTATGGCCAATGATCATATAGCGCCAGCTAGACGAGTATTGTTTCCAATGGACACGACAATGTTTGCTGAATTTACAGATGAAGGTAGATATTTATATGGCACAACATTGGCATGGGCTGCTAGTAAAAAATAATAGAACTATTTAATCTTCCACTTCAAGCATTTATAAAAAAGTTGACTTTTAATAACTGAATAGTAATTTTTATCCTTATTTTAATTAGTCCTACCTTTGGCTCCGCATAATAGCGGAGTCTTTTTTTATATGAACTTTAAAGATTTTATTGAAAATATTTTAAATTGGATCATTGCTCAATCAATAAAATATTATTCAAGCCTATTTTTATGAATCTCTCTTCTGGTATCTGGTACATCAAATGCTTATCTTCAGGATGAAATTCAAGTTTATGATGATGAGATTAATGCTAAGAGCGAGTACAGTCTTGTGCTGCATTTAAATACCACCCTAAGAGGTAACCAGCAGCAGGGTTACCCAGGATAGTTTTGAATAATACGCGAGTTGCACCAGAGTTAGCCTACGGACTAGGAAATAATCTAGAAGTCGATTTTTTTATTTGACATACGTTAATAACAATAATTCATTTAATTACGCAGGCATAAAGGCGAGGCTTAAATGGCTTACATACGAGGACGAAAAGGGCGATTCATTTTTTGCGGGTGTAAATTTTGAAGTATCTAATACACCTTATCCATATGAGCCTTCACAACATAAAGGTGAGGTCCGATTTATAGTGGGTAAGAATATTTATGATTTTGATGACTTTTTGGCAATCCGTTTATTAATATCTTTGAGCATTGCCTCATCGGGATCTTTCCAGTTAGCCCCAGCTTGATTTGCCATATAGACGACTGCAGATGCAAATTCAGCGACAGTCAAGTCTGGCTTTCCGCCTTTTGGAGGCATTGCTCTAACGCCGTGATAAGCATCAGAAGTAATATGCGCTTGTCCCTCTTTAATTAACTTACCCCATTGTTTTTTGTCGCCCAGCATAGGAGCTTTGTTAAGACCGGAAGTATGACAGTTAGAGCAAACGGCTTTATAAGTTTCTTCGCCATTGGCCATGGTTAACGAACTGACAAAAAGTAGACTTAAGAATAAAAGGTATTTCATAATTTTTTAAGGTTGATAAGTAAGTCACCTAAGTTTATATCTATATCTGATTATTTGCTGATAGAAAGCTTGTACGAATGAGTGTCTTACGCTTGTATCAATCATGTGAGGTAAAGTAATAGTCTTAAAGTGGGGTAAGGCATCTTCGGACCCTGGTCCAATTCCATCTTGGGCCACCAACTACTAAGCGTTACTTAAAGTAACGCTCGCCTACCAAAAAACACTTTGGAGCAACCAAGTACTAAACGGTTGCTCCAAAAAACCTTTGGTTTTCAAAACCAAAGAGTGAGCTAGCACTTCCTTTAAATCCACGAATTTGCTTACACATTTGCTTACACACCGACACTGACCACCCGCAGAGCCCCTGTTT
>Ga0114960_10001231_pt1 | contig 20634 bp, 19 predicted proteins | sample C_130625_MF_Meta_FD_92637 | JGI IMG/M metagenome (GOLD analysis project Ga0114960, IMG submission 92637) | Freshwater microbial communities from Lake Croche, Canada to study carbon cycling - C_130625_MF_MetaG | ecosystem: Environmental > Aquatic > Freshwater > Lake | place: Lake Croche, Canada... | reverse complement strand
CTACACCTGGCAGGGCTTCACGCTGGACAACTGGGCGCACCCGTTCAAATATCCCGCCCTGACCAGCGCGCTCAAACTGAGCCTCAATGTAGCCGCGGTATCGACTGTGATCGCGCTTGTTCTGGGCACCCTGGTCGCGATTGCTCTTGTGCGCCAACGCTTTCGGGGCAGCAAAGCGATCGATACCTTCCTGGTGTTACCGCTGACCTCGCCTGAGGTGGTGATGGGCGCCTCGCTGCTTACGCTGTTTCTCAGCATGGGCTGGCCCACCGGCTACGTCACGATCCTGATCGCACACGTGGCGTTTGAGATCAGTTTCATCGCAATGACCGTGCGGGCCCGCATCCGCGGTTTCGACTGGACACTGGAGGACGCCTCGATGGATCTCGGCGCCAGTCCGGTGCGCACGTTCTTCACAGTGACGCTGCCGCTGATCGTGCCGGGCATCGTCGCGGCTGCAATGTTGTCGTTCGCACTCTCGCTGGACGACTTCATCATCACCTACTTCGTCAGCGGTTCGACGGTGACCTATCCGCTCTACGTCAACGCCGCCACCAAGGCGGCGGTACCGCCCCAGATCAACGTGCTCGCCACCGCGATCCTGCTGATCAGCCTGATCCTGCTCGCCGTCGGCACGCTCTACCGGCGCAAGCGGGTGGAGATCTGAGCCGGGCCAGATCGAAACCGCCACCCCGGTAGGGCATCCTGAGACGGTGACGATCGAGCCGTTCCTGGAATCCATTCCGGCCCTGGCGGTATATCTGACCGTCGGACTGGTCATCGGCCTGGAGAGCCTCGGCATCCCACTGCCCGGCGAGATCGCTCTCGTCAGCGCAGCACTGCTGTCCTCGCGGGAAAACCTCGACATCAGCCCGGTCTGGGTCGGCGTCGCCGCCATCACCGGAGCGATCATCGGCGATTCGATCGGCTACAGCATCGGCCGGCGATACGGCATGTCACTGTTCGAACGACTCGGCACCCGCTTCCCGAAACATTTCGGAACCGGGCATGTCGCCCTGGCCAAGCAACTGTTCTCCCGGTGGGGCGTATGGGCGGTGTTCTTCGGCCGGTTCATCGCACTGCTGCGGATCCTGGCCGGGCCCTTGGCCGGCGCACTGCATATGCGCTACCGGCACTTCCTGGCGGCCAACGCAGCCGGTGCAATCTGCTGGGCCGGCGGTACCACCGCGGTGGTCTACTTCCTCGGCCTGGCCGCCGAGAGGTGGCTGTCCCGGTTCTCCTGGGTGGCACTGGTTCTGGGAATTGTTGTGGGCCTTGGGTTCACCCTGTTGCTCAAGGACCGCACCGGCCGCCTGATCGCCCAGTTGGAAGCCGAACACGACTGGGAGTCCCTGCGCCAGCGACGCTGAGTGTCAGGAGCGCCAGGTGCCTCAGATCAGTTCAACACCGGCGCCGCGCATATCCGCCAGGGCCATGACCGTACTGTCCGCGGCCACCCCGGCGGTCAGATCCACCAAAACGCGCGTGGTGAAGCCGGCCGCAACCGCATCCATCGCGGTGGCCCGCACGCAGTAGTCCGTCGCAATACCGACGACATCCACCTCGTCGATTCCGCGCTCCCGCAACCAGTCGGCCAATCCCACCCCGTCGGCGGTTCCCTCGAATCCGCTGTAGGCCGCCGCGTAGGCGCCCTTCAAGAACACTTCCTCGATCACCGCGTCATCAAGGTCCGGGTGGAGTTCGGCGCCGTGCGTGCGCGCGACGCAGTGCCGCGGCCACGAAGAGACGTAATCGGGATGATCCGAGAAATGATCGCCCGGGTCGATGTGGAAATCCTTTGTCGCCACGATGTGGTCATAGGCGTGGTCACCAGCAAGCAGGGCAGTGATCGCGCGGGCCACCGATGTGCCCCCGTCGACGGCGAGCGACCCGCCCTCGCAGAAGTCGTTCTGAACATCGACGATCACCAGCGCCCGCATGCCCTCACCGTATCGGCCGATCGGGCGGCGCGCTCAGCCACCGCAGTACAGTGAAGCGGCCGAATCACGAGGGAACTGATGACACTGTTCGACTTCTTCGAATCCGTTGAATTGCCGGTCCCGGCGATCACGCCCATGCAGGCCGCGGATATCGCGGCACAGCATTTCGGTATCCAGGCACACGTCACCGCCCTCGGCAGCCAGCAGGACGCCAACTTTCTGCTGCGTGACTTAACCGGTGTACCGCTCGGGGTTCTGAAGATTGCCAATCCGGTCTTCAGCCGGATCGAATTGGAAGCCCAAGATGCCGCGTCGGCCTTCATTGCCGCGGGCGAGGGCATTCGCACCGCCACGAACATCGAACTCGCCGGTTCGCCACCGATCGCGCAGATCGACGGCGACAAAACGTTGTTCCCCCGGATCATCACCTACCTTGACGGCGGGACGCTCAGCGGAGATGCGTACCTGCGCCCAGCTAAAGTCGCCGGCCTCGGAGCATTGGCAGGCCGCAGCTGCCGGGCGCTCACAAACTTTGACCACCCCGGCGTCGACCGGGTCATGCAGTGGGATCTGCGCCACGGCATCCGCACGGTCGGGGTACTCGCAGAGCACATCACCGACGCCGGACAGCGCCAGGTTGTGGAGGCTGCCGCCGCACGGGCGTGGCAACGGGTGGCCCAACTCGCTGATGACCTTCCGATACAGGTCATCCACAGCGACGTCACCTGTGACAACGTGGTGTGTGACGCCGACGGTATTCCGGACGGCCTCATCGACTTCGGGGATCTGGTGCGGTCCTGGGCGGTTGGAGAACTGGCCGTAGGGGTCGCATCAGTCCTATCCCACGATGGCGCCGAATCGGCTACAACGCTTGCGGCCATCGAAGCCTTCCACGCGGTGCGCCCACTGAGTCCTGCAGAAATCGAGGCGCTGTGGCCACTAGTCGTGCTTCGTGCGGCGGTGCTGGTGGTCAGCGGTCGTCAACAATCCTCGATCGACGCCGACAACGCCTACGCCGTCGCCGGTCAGAACCAGGAGTGGCGGATGTTCGAACGCGCCACTCAGATACCCCTGGATGTGATGACGGCGCAGATCCGCACCGCTCTCGGCGTCGCACGCCCGGGCGAGCCGATCACCGCTGACGCCGCTCTGATTGCCGGCCTGGATCCACCCGACATCGTTCTTCTGGACCTGTCGGTGGAATCCGACGCGATGGACGCCGGTTCATGGCTCGAGCCCGATTGCGAAGACCGCCTGGCCCGCGCCGCCCTCGCCGGTGGTGCGAGGGCCGTCCTGACAGAGTTCGGTCAAGCCCGCCTCACCCGATCGGCGAGGCTCAGTGAGTTCTCGCCGGCCACGGTCGCCACCGGCGTGCAACTGTGGCCCGCGACACCACTAACGCTCACCGCACCGTGGACCGGGGTCCTGGATCTCTCCGGCGACGGTCCGGTCCTGTCGGTGACCGGAGCAGCGGGGACCGTGACGATCCGGGGCGGCCTGCGACGCGACGCCGCCGTGGCCCAGGGGCAGAGCGTCACCGCAGGCGCCGCACTCGGCTCCATCGAGGGGCCGATATGGATCCAATTGCTCCGCCACAGGCCCGCCGGCCTACCCGGTGATGAAGTGCCCGATTTCGTTCGGCCCGAATACGCGGCGGGCTGGCTGGACCGGGTCAGCGACCCCGCCGTACTGCTGGGGTTGGCGCCGACGGCCCAACCGGCAGAGGACGCCGCCACCCTGCGGCAACGGCGATCACGGGCTTTCGCCGAAGTGCAGGAGCACTACTACGACCATCCGCCCCGTATCGAACGCGGCTGGCGCGAACACCTGATCGGTACCGACGGCCGCAGTTACCTGGACATGGTCAACAATGTTGCAGTCCTCGGCCATGGACACCCGGACCTCGCCGATACCGTTGCCCGCCAGTGGCGGCGGCTTAACACGAATTCACGGTTCAACTACGCCGCCGTAGCCGAACTCTCGCAGCGCCTTGCCGACACCCTGCCCGACCCACTGGACACCGTCTTCCTAGTCAACTCCGGCTCAGAATCCGACGACCTGGCCCTGCGACTTGCCATGGCAACAACAGGACGCCAGGACATCGTCGCCGTCGCCGAGGCTTACCACGGCTGGACCTATGCCACCGACGCGATCTCGACGTCGATCGCCGATAACCCCAATGCGCTGAGCACCCGGCCACCATGGGTACATACCGTCCCTTCCCCCAACGCTTTTCGCGGCGAACACCGAGGCGCCGACGCCTCTCGATACGCACCGGAAGCGGTGGCGATCATCGAAGGCCTTGCCGCCCAGGGACATCCACCGGCAGCATTCATCGCCGAACCGTTCTATGGCAATGCCGGCGGTATGGCTCTCCCCGACGGCTACCTGCGGGCGGTGTACGCGGCAGTGCGCGCCGCGGGTGGTCTGGCGATCGCCGACGAGGTGCAGGTTGGCTACGGCCGCACCGGGCGTTGGTTCTGGGCATTCCAACAGCAGGACGTGATACCCGACATCGTCTGCGTCGCGAAAGCGATGGGTAACGGCCAACCGCTGGGAGCAGTCATCACCACCCGAGAGATCGCTGAGTCCTTCCGAACCCAGGGCTACTTCTTCTCTTCGGCCGGCGGCAGTCCGGTGTCCTGCGTGGTCGGGCTGACCGTTCTTGACGTGATCGAACGCGAACGGCTCCAGGAGAACGCGCTCACCGTTGGCGATCATCTCAAGGCTCGAATCCTCGACCTGGCCACCCGTCACCCGCTGATCGGCACCGTCCACGGCAGCGGCCTCTATATGGGTGTCGAGTTGGTGCGGGACCGCACCACTCTGGAACCGGCCGCCGAGGAGACTTCCGCAATCTGCGAGCGGATGCTGCAACTCGGGGTGATCGTGCAGCCCACCGGCGATCGTCAGAACGTGCTGAAGATGAAACCGCCGATGTGCCTGACCCGGGAGTCTGCCGATTTCTTTGTCGCGATGCTCGACCGGGTGCTCGGTACCGGATTCTGAGCGTAGCTCAGTACCGGATTCTGAGCGCAGTTCAGGGCTGGCTGGTAGTCGTTCACGCCAGGTTCGCAAGCCAATCGCGTTGCCTACGAACGAAAGCCGCGTCGACGACGGCGCCGTGTCCGGGTACGTAGCGGGCGTCGTCTCCACCCACTGCGAGGACACGGTTCAGGGTCTGCGGCCAGGCCACCACATCGGAGCCTTCGTCGATCGCCGGATCCGCCGACTCCTCGACCAGGTCGCCACAGAAAACCACCGGGCCTGATCCTGCCGTCGGAACCACGACGATCAGGTCGTGGTCAGTATGGCCACGGCCTGGATGTTCGACTCGGATAACGCGGTCACCAAGGTCGATATCAGCGTTGTCGATGACGTGGTCGGGACGACGTATCGCTGCGATCGCCCGGTCCAGATCGTCAGGGTTGGCCCCATAGCGCAGGGCGTGCGCGCGAACCGAGTCGATTCCGGTGCTCAACGCCGCCCCAACGGGTGCCGTCGCGTAGCTCTCGGCGCCTGGGAATCCCCCGGAACCGAGGATGTGGTCGAAATGGTGGTGGGTCATCAACAGGTGCGTCACTTCGGCGCCGGTCAATTCGCGGACGTCCTTTGCGATTGATCCAGCCTCCACCAGAGTTGTCCCGCAATCGATCAGCAGCACTCCCCGATCACCCTGGACCAATCCCACCGTGACATCGAGAAACGGCAGCCGGCACCGGTACACCCCGGTTGCCAGCTGCTCCCAGTCGTAGTGCACCCCAATAACGCTAGCTGCCAGGGGTTCGGGCGTCGCGACCCGTTTTGCGCGGTCGTTCGGTGACTTATAAGGTGGACACATGTCCAATTCGCCCGGCGCGGCATTCCCGTCCCTCGGCGGAGTGTGAGCATGCGGATCGCGTTGCTGTCCTATCGCAGCAAGACGCACTGCGGTGGGCAGGGCGTTTACATCCGCCATCTGAGCCACGGGCTGGTCGAACTCGGCCACCAGGTCGAGGTCTTCTCCGGTCAGCCGTATCCCGAGGTGCTCGATCCCCGGGTCCGGCTGACCGAGGTGCCCAGCCTCGACCTCTATCGCGAGCCGGATCCCTTCCGGGTTCCGCACGTGCGCGAAATACGCGACCGCATCGACCTGCTGGAGCTGGCCACCATGTGGACCGCCGGTTTCCCTGAACCCCGGACCTTCAGTCTGCGGGCGGCCCGGCTGCTCGCCGCCCGCAGCCATGAGTTCGACGTGGTGCACGACAACCAGTGCCTGGGTACCGGCCTGTTGAAGATCGCCCAGCACCTGCCTGTGGTGGCCACCGTCCACCACCCCATCACCCGGGACCGGGTGCTCGACCTCGACGCGGCAAAGTGGTGGCGCAAGCCTTCGGTGCACCGCTGGTATGGCTTCACCACCATGCAGAAAAGGGTTGCCCGCCAGATCCCCGACCTGCTGACGGTGTCGTCATCGTCAGCGGCTGATATCGCCGACGATTTCGGGGTGCATCCCGATCAGCTGCATGTCGTGCCATTGGGTGTCGACACTGAACTGTTCAAACCTGCTATGGCGCCGCGGGTTCCGGGGCGCATCATCGCGATCTCCTCGGCCGACCGGCCACTGAAGGGCATCGGGCATCTACTGCAGGCGGTTGCCAGACTGCGCGCCGGCCATGACGTGGAGTTGCAGCTCGTGGCCAAGCTCGAACCCAATGGGCCCACCGAGAAGCTGATCGCCGAACTGGGAATCTCCGACGTCGTGCATGTCGTCAGCGGGCTTTCCGATTCCGATCTCGCAGCATTGTTCGCCTCCGCCGAAATCGCCTGCATCCCTTCGCTCTACGAGGGTTTTTCTCTGCCTGCCGTCGAGGCGATGGCCAGCGGCACCCCGATCGTCGCCAGCCGCGCCGGCGCGCTGCCGGAGGTGCTGGGTTCCGGGGGCGAGTGCGCAGACCTGGTCGCCCCAGGCAATGTCGATGAACTCACGGCCGCATTGAGTCGCCTGCTGGATTCCCCCGGACGCCGCCAGTGGCTGGGAACCGCTGGCCGTAGGCGGGCACTGGACGTCTTCAGTTGGGAATCGGTGGCCGCGCAGACGGTGCGCGTCTACTCCCAGGCCATCGAGCGCACCGGTTCGCGCCGCAGCGAGACTCAGGCGGCCGACGAACCATGCTGACGGTGGACTACAACCGACTCGGCGTAGGCCCGGGGACCAAGGTCATCGACGTCGGAGCGGGAGCCGGGCGTCACAGCTACGAGGCCTACCGCCGCGGCGCCGACGTCATCGCGTTCGATCAGAACGCTGAGGAACTCGCCGAGGTCGACACCATGCTGCAGGCCATGGGGAAGGCCGGTGAGGCGCCAGCGTCGGCCAAGGCGCAGGTGGTCGTGGGCGACGCCCTGGCACTGCCCTATCCGGACGGCGCCTTCGACGTCGTGATCGCCTCCGAAATTCTCGAGCATGTGCCCGATGATCGCGGAGCGATCGCCGAACTGGTCAGGGTCCTGCGGCCGGGCGGTTCGCTGGCTATCACGGTGCCCCGGTGGCTGCCGGAGAAGATCTGCTGGCTGCTGTCCGATACCTACCACGCCAACGAGGGCGGCCATATCAGGATCTACCAGGCCGACGAACTGCGGGCGAAGGTCGAGTCCCGCGGTGTCCGGTTCACCGGCTCGCATCACGCGCACGCGTTGCATTCGCCCTACTGGTGGCTGAAATGCGCTGTCGGCGTTGACAATAACGATCATCCGGCAGTCAAGGCCTACCACAAGCTGCTGGTGTGGGACATGATGAGCAAGCCAGCCTTGACCCGGGTGGCCGAGGCTGTACTCAATCCGGTGGCGGGCAAGAGTGTCGCGCTGTACTTCGAGAAACCACCCGAGAAATCCCATGCGCGCAACTGATCTCGCCGGCGTCCCGGGCCTCGACGGGATTCTCACGCCCGCCCAGTGTCGGCAGACTGCGGAGTCAATTGCCGACATCCAGTTGCCCTCCGGTGAGATCCCCTGGTCTCTAGCCGGGCACACCGATCCGTGGGATCACGTCGAATGCGCGATGGCGCTGACAGTGACCGGATTGTTCGACGAAGCACGCGCGGCCTACGAGTGGAGTCGCACCCAGCAACGCAGCGACGGATCCTGGGCCATCCAATACCGCCGTGGCGTGGTCGAGGACGCCAACACTGACAGTAATTTCTGCGCCTACATCGCCACCGGCGTGTGGCATCACGTGCTGATCACCGGCGACCGGGACTTCGCCGAACGGATGTGGCCTACGGTTCGCGATGCCATCGACCTAGTGCTCAACCTGCAGACCGAAACCGGTGAGATCTATTGGGCGCAAGGACCGAACGGCGCGTTCACTGAAGCCTTGCTGACCGGGTGCGCCAGCATCTACCACAGCATCCGCTGCGCGCTCGCCCTCGCCGATTACCTCGGCGAGCAGCAGCCGGAATGGGAGGTCGCGGTGGGCCGACTCGGTCACGCCATCACCCATCACCCGGACGCCTTCACCGAGAAGCCGCGATATTCGATGGACTGGTACTACCCGATTCTCTCGGGTGCCGTTCGCGGCGCGACTGCGCGCGACAGGATCGCCGGCCGGTGGAGTGACTTCGTCGTCGAGGGTCTGGGTATCCGCTGCGTTGACGATCGCCCCTGGGTGACCGGAGCCGAGACCTGCGAACTGGTCATGGCATTGGACGCGATGGGCGATCGCGACCGTGCACGGCAGCAGTTCACCGCCATGCAGCACCTGCGCGAAGTCGACGGCTCGTACTGGACGGGGCTGGTGTTCTCTGATGGCAAGCGCTGGCCGGTGGAACGCACCACCTGGACTGGCGCGGCCATGATCCTTGCGGCCGATTCGCTGTCGGGAACCACTGCCGGCAGCGGAATCTTCCGCGATGACGCACTTCCCCGTGGTCTGGAAGGCGATTACGACTGCGAGTGCGTCCGCAGCTGATCGCCGGGCACGCCATGTGTTCGTTCCAGAACCCGCAGTGACCCGGTCGCACTGACATCGGTGAAATCTCCGGAATCGATTGCACGGCAATAGATGTGATACGGCGGTCGTCCGCCGTCGCGAGGATCGGGAAAGACATCGTGGATGATTAGTGCCCCGCCGATCGCGACCCACTTCGCCCAGCCGTCGAAGTCCGCCTGGGCGGCTTCTTCACTATGTCCGCCATCGATGAACAGCAATTCCAGCGGTGTCCGCCATCCGCGCGCCACCACCGGGGATTTCCCGACTACCGCGACAATCGTGTCGTCGAGGCGCGCGGCATCCAGGGTGCGACGGAACGTCGGGAGCGTGTCGAAGCGTCCGCTGACGGGGTCCACCATGGCGGTGTCGTGGAACTCCCACCCGGGTTGATGTTCCTCAGATCCGTGATGGTGGTCGACGGTGTAGAGCACGCTGCCGGTGTGAGCGGCAGCCGCGCCAAGCAGGACAGTGGAGCGGCCGCAGTAGGTGCCGATCTCGACCGCTACCCCACCGGATAGGAACTGCACCGCGGCGTCGAAGAGTGCCTGGCCCTCATCGGCCGGCATGAACCCGATAACCGACTCGGCGAGCGTGAACAGTCGGGAGGTATCTGCGGCAGCGCAATTCTCAGTTCCGGCCATGTCATGAATCTAATGTGCGGGCTCAGAAGCAGTCGGAAGCACCGTCGACAACGAATAGCGAACCACTGGTGTAGGAACTCTGTTCGGTGCACAGGAATGCAATCGTCGGGGCCAGTTCGTCGACGCGGCCAAACCTGCCCAGTGGAATATGCGCCACCTCAGAGTCGATCAGCGCCGGGATGCCCTGCATAGGTGCCGTCATCGGAGTATCAATCGTCCCCGGTGCGACGGCGTTGACCCGGATACCGTCCCTGGCCCACTTCACCGCGAGTGTTCGCGTGAGGGCAATGATTCCGGCCTTTGCGGCGCTGTAACCGGGCACCAGTGTCACTGCCCGCAGTGCTGACATCGACGAGAGGTTCACGACCGCGGCTCCGCCCGGGGCGGTGGAGGCTTTCAGCGCGCGGCGTAGTGCGACCGTCAGCCGGTAGGTCCCGTTGAGGTTGAGCGCCACCGATGCGTCGAAGCCGTCCGGAGCAGACTCATCGAGTCCGCCGGGAAAGTTCGCGCCTGCGTTGTTGATCAAAACGTCGAGTGAGTCGAAGCGGTCTTTGACTGCGTCGATGGATGCCGGGTCGGTGAGGACCAGTTGCGCGTAGGTCATCCCGGACAGATCGGTGTCGTACTCCCCTGCGCCCGCGCGGGTTCCGGTGACGGTGACATCAGCACCCGCATCGCGGAACAGAACGGCCGTCGCGTGTCCGATACCGCTGGTGCCGCCGGTGATCAGCGCGCGGGTACCGGCGAAGTCGAAGGTCGCCCGGGCGGTCATGTGTTGTTCGCGATCTGCTTGCGTAGCCATGCTGTCTCCCAGAAGTTGGTGGTGTCGGCCAACAGCCGCTCGTGCGCCGCCTTGAGGACACCCCGGGCACCCGCGTGGTCGGGATCGGTGTCCGTCACCTTCTCCGCCAGATGTATAGCCTGCACCGGCCGGTCGGCATCGAGATGGGCCTGGGCGCGGGCGACGAGTGCGTCGGCACCGGCCAACTCAACAAGGTCGGCGCTGATATCGGTCGGATCGACCGGATACAACTCGGTGGTGGACCGGTGGTGAAACCACCCGGAGTAGTTCTCCCAGATCGCCCGGACTCCCCAGGCCACCTTGCCGTAGCCCTGTCCCAGTTCCAGATGCGGCGGCAGACTGATCTCACGCATCAGGGTGCGGACGTCCTTGCCGGCGTTCATGCCCTCGACCGTCGCGTCGTGGACGTACTGCACGGCATCGCGTAGCCGGGTGAGTTCGAATTGAATCCGCTCCCTACCGGTGATCGGTGCGAAGTGACCACTCAGAAGTACCTCGGGCTCCAGCGCACGGATGCGTTCGACAGTGTCGATCACGGTGAGCGCGTCGCGATAGCGGTCACCTCGCATGGTGACAAGATTCGGCATATGGCCGAACAGTGCGCCGAACACGTTGCCGCACAGACAGATCTTCTCGTCGGGCAACCAGATGACCAGCGAATCGGTGGTCTCCCCGCCCGGTGTTGCGATCAGTTCGAAAGTGCGTTCACCGACGGTCAACGTGAGGGTGTCCTCGACGACGATGTCCGCGGACGGGGTGCTCTGGCCCGGCAGCTTGCGGCCGAACCGTTCCTGGATTTTGGCGATGCCGACCGCCAGCGTGTTGGAGAAAGCGAATGCGCTTCGCGCGGCTCGGTACCGGGCAAGCCGCTCATTGTCGTCGCGCCAATGCTGCCAGTTGGCTTGCGCCACGATCTTCGTGTCGGGATCGCGCACGCTGTCCAGTCCCCCGACGTGGTCATAGTGTCCCTGAGTCACGATGAGGTAGGGCACCGGCGATGAGTCGACGGAATCAAGGTTGGCACGATGGGCCGGGCCCTCAAAACCCATGCCCGCATTGATGATCACGCGGCCCTGCGATGTCGGAATCATGAACACGTTAGAGAGTCCGGGTGAGCACCAGATGCCCGGGATGACCTCCTCGACCACATCGGGTGTCACGGGCAGCATGGCCTCGGCGCCGGGACGGGTCAGGTATGCGGGTTCGAAATTCGTCATGGGGGTCTCCTGTCAGCTCTCGCCAGGCAGGACGCCGACTTCGGGTCGGACGTCGAAGCGGTCGAAGTAGAAGTCGAATCGGGAACGTACCTCTTCGGGAGAGACTCCGAAATGGCGTCGCAGGTCATAGCGGATGCTGCCGTGTTTACCGCGCGGATTGCTGCCGAGATATCGGTCAAAGCTCTTTCGCACGCCCGGTGTCAACTCCACGCCGGCCCGCTCGTACAGCGATTCCAGAATCGGGATCTCGTTGCCATTGAGCTGATGGAAGCTGATGTCGATACTGCGCTCGGCCGGCACGAATGCGCGATCCCGCACACCCGCGCTGAGTAGCCGGTGTATCCGGTCGGTCCAGTAGTCGATGAGCCAGTCCGGGTCGATGCTGTTGCGGCGCAGACGATCCGCATAGGCCATCATCGTGACCGTCGACTGGATGACGGCGACCGGATCGCGATGGGTGAATGCGACGGTGGCGTCAGGGAAGGTCGCCGTCAGGGCGGGCAACTGTTCGGAATGCTGCGGGGACTTCAGCACCCAGGTCTGCGGACCACGGAAGAAGGTCAGTGCCTGCAGCACCTTCTTCATATAGGCGTAGTGCTGGGTCTGGTCGAGGGCCAGATAGGTGTCGCGCCAACTCGGCACGCGGGCCAGCCATTCCAGGATGTAGCTGGCGAAATCCAGGTCGAGGATCTCGACCTCTTCCTCGATCGCCTCGGGGAATTGGTCGTGCATGGCCGCCACCAGGGGCATGTTGGCCAGCATTGCGTCATGTTCGGCCCGGGCGCGTCCGTAGCGCGGGTCGGCCCCGAAGACGTCGGGCCCACGGCCTCGGGCCGGGATGGGTTCCTGGCTCTCCCAGTACGGCAGTGCCCGACGACGCCGATCGGCAGCCAGCAGATTGACCAGGTGGGTGGTGCCCGATCGCGGCATTCCCACCACGATGATCGGATTCTCGATCTCAATCGACTCGATCTCCGGGTACCGCCTGATCAGATCGGCTAGCGAGATCCGATTGCGCAGCAGCCGGACGACCCGGGAGCGCAGGGTGCCGCGCGCCAACTGGGTCAGGTCGGTGTCGGCCTCGATCGCGTCCACATGGGCACCGAGGCGTGCGGCGAAATCGCCCGTGTACCCCAGATCATCAGAACCCGCGCCGGCGATGGCCTCGTCGATCATCTGGTCGATATCGAAGGTGACCGCGCGCGATTCGGTGTAGTCAAGAACCTGTCGCTGCACATCGGTCAATCGCGGTGAGGTCAGGTCGTCGAGATCGATCGCCTCGGCCGTTGAGCCCATCGCCGCATCTCCACCCTCTTGCATCTGTCGATAGTTCGACATACCGTTCGATATTGTGACACCGAAGGTAAGCCTCCAGCGGCCGCTGAGTCAAGCGCCGTCGCCGCCTACCGAGCGGGTCATCGCGGTGATCGAACTCCTGGGCAGCGAACCGGCCCGACAATTCACGCTGGCCGAAATCTGCCGCAGCCTGGACATCAGTCGCGCCACCGGCCACGCCATCCTCACCACACTCACAGCCCACGACTGGGTCACCCGCGACCCATCCAGCGCGGAGTACGCGTGGGGTCCGGCGATGGCGAGCCTGGCCAAACCGGCCGGCTCCCTGATGTATCGCGGTGAACTCCAGGCCTTGGCCGCACAGGCCGGCACGCAGGTCTCCCTCACCCGCCGCGAGGGCCGGTCCCTGGTGATCGTCGAGACGGCCGGTGAATGCCTGACCGGACCGCGAATCAGCACCGGTCTGCGTACTCCGCTGGTGGCGCCGTTCGGCAGGGATTACGTCGCGTGGTCAAGCCCCGAAGCCCAGAAGTCGTGGCTGGAGGCCATCGGTCAGCCGGATCCGGGCTTGCGACGACGAATGACGGCTGTCCTCAAGGAGGTCCGGCAACGAGGTTTCGTCGTCGAACGGCTCACCAAGGAATACGTCCGCGTCTACACGGCACTGCGCGCACTCAGCGGTGATGGTGAAATCGACATGATCACAACCCAATTGGCGCGGGCATTCGCTGATCTCACCACGATCGATGTTCTTCCCGACGAGATGAACACCACGGCAGACCACAGTGTCGCCACCATCTCCGCACCCATCACCATCGACGGCGCGGTAATCATGTCGGTCACCGCAGCGGTCTTCGCAACCCTCACAAGCGGTGCGATTCGCGAACTAGGAACATACGTGCGCGACACCGCGCACAGCATTGAAGAACGAATCGCTCATCACAACAACGTCATCACTACGTGAAAAGAGGACTCATGACTTCTGTCGACCAGGTTCGCATCCACGCACCGGGGCAGGCGAGCCTCGATCGCGTCGAGTTGCCCGAGTGCGGCCCGCGCGACGCAATCGTCGACGTGCACGCCTGCGGGATCTGCGGCAGCGATCTGAGCTATATCAAACTCGGCGGACTGGCTGGCCCCGGTGGTGAACCGATGGCACTCGGGCATGAACTGGCCGGTGTGGTGCGAACCGTCGGCGCCGAGGTCACCGATGTCACCCCGGGCCAACGCGTGGTGGTACACCCGGCCGAGGAAATCGGTTGTGGGTCCGGCGAGGGCGGGCTTGCCGATGCGGTATTCGTGCGCAATGCAGCCAGGGGCGGGCGGTTGTTCGGAATCCCCGACGACATGCCGCTCACCGTCGCTGCCCTGGCCGAGCCAGTTGCCGTGGGCATGCACGCCGCCGAACAACTCCACGTGGGAGTCGATGACAAGGTTGCCGTCTTCGGCTGCGGGCCAATCGGTCTGGCGGCCATCGCGAGCCTGGCCGATCGTGGTCTGACCGACATCGTGGCCGTCGACCTGTCCGAGACCCGGCGCGGGTTGGCGAAACAACTCGGCGCCTCGGAGACACTCGACCCCGCCACCCAAAAGGTCTGGCGGGAACTGGAGCGGATCCACGGCACCGCACCGCTGATGTTCGGGCATTCCGCCGCGACGACCGGGTTCATCGAGGCATCGGGATCGCAGAAGGTTCTCACCGACATCATCGACCGAGCCGGGACGGCCGCGCACATCAGCGTCGTCGCGCTGCACTACAACCCCGTTCCGGTCAACTTCCTGAACGTACTGATGAAGGAACTCGTCATCCGCGGCTCGATCAACTACCCGGAGCGCTTCAGCGACGCCATCGAGTTACTGCAACGACGCGACCTCTCGCCGATGATCACCAACCGGTTTGCGCTCGCCGAGATCGATGCCGCACTGGAGGTGCTCTCCGGCGGCAAGGAGTGCGGCAAGGTGATGATCGAAATGCGGTCGGTCTGACCATGTTGAGCATCGAAGAGATCTCCGATCGGCAGGAAATCCAGCAGCTGCTGGCTGCGTATTCGACCGCCATCGACGCCGGCCGATTCGACGACCTCGATAATCTGTTCACCGATGATGCGGTCATCGACCTTTCGGTCACCGGCGGGGCCTGCGGGCCTTACGGTGAGGTGAAATCGTGGTTGGTCGAGACGCTCAGCAGCCTGGGCGCGTATATGCATCTGGTGTCGAACACCGACCTGCGGTTGTCCGGTGAGACCGCAGAAGCGCGCACCGCCTGCCTGAATCCCCTTGTTCTGGATGCCAAGACGAACGCGGTCTACCTACTGTGTTTCTGGTACGACGATGAGTTCTCGAAAACCAGCGACGGCTGGCGGATCCGCAAACGCACCCAGGTCAAGTGCCTCGATAAATTGCTCTAGCCGCGAGTCGTGTCGGTGAAGCGTGCCGAATACTCGGCGAACAACGGCCGCACGACCGTCGCGTCGATCCCGAACACCTCCGGGCCGGGACGCTCGAGGATCTCACGGTTCTCCGCGGAGCGCTTCCACCACTGGGTCATCCGCCGTTCGAACTCGGGTGAAACCTCCTGGCCGAGCCAGTCATACAGCGACGTGACAACTCCGATGGGATCGGCCTGCATGGCCCGGAAGTCGATGTCGAAAAAACGGTCTTCGTTGTCGGCGCGGAATTTGAGCGTGCGCGCGATCCCGGTACTCCACTGGTCGACGTTGAGACTGCCGAGGTAGTGCAGGTCAAGATCGTCGGTGAACACCTTGGCCAGTTCGCTGTACAGATCTGCCACCGACGGCAGCACCTCGGTAACATCGCGGTGCGTCATCACGAACTTCGCGTCCGGAAATTCCGTTGCCAGTGCTGCGATCCCGAGCATGTGCGACGGCGCTTTCAGTCGCCAGGGCCGTGCCGGACTGCCCCACTGCAGAAGTCGTAGAACCCTTCGCTCGTAGGCATAGGTCGAGGTGAAGTCGGCGTCGTGGAACAACCAGGATGCGTAGGTCGGCATCTTGGCGTACGCGATGAAACCGGCCGACTTGAAATCCAGTGCCATCAGATCCAGGCACTCCGCCGGTCCGGTGGGTGAGACCGGAACGAGGTGTTTGATGCGCGGCACGAGTTCGTCCTGGGCGGCCATGGTCGCCGCCATCCGTGCAATCCGCGGATCGTCCCCCACCACAGTCGATGGTGGTGGGCACGGCCGGTTCGCCTCAAACAGACTCAGCGACCGGACTTCAGGATCTTCGGCCAGCAGCGCCGACAGCGCGGTGGAACCGGTGCGCGGGAGTCCAAGGCCGATTAGTGCCGGCAACAGCACTTCGTCGCCGATCTCGGGGTGGCGGCGGTACCAGTCTTCAACCTTGAGTCGCTGTATCAGATGTCCGACCACCTGCCGGCGCATTGCAAACTCGCCGATGGCATTCAGTCGCGCCTCGGATCGCAATGACTCGACGAGGATCTCCAGTCCCTCGCGGAACGAATCATCACCGAAGTCATCGAGGCCAGAGGCAGATACCGCCTCGTCGAGCACATCCCGGGCGGCACTCATGCGATCTCCACCTCCAGTGGCAGCTTCTGCAGGCGCCGCACCATCACGCTGGGGATCCAGGCGGGCGGCTCATTCGTCCTGATCGATCGGGTCTCGGAGAGGAGGGCGGTCAACGCGGTCTTGGCCTCCAGTCGCGCCAGTGCGGCGCCCAGACAGAAGTGGTCACCCCGACCAAAGCCGAGGTGTGCCTTGCCGCTCGGTCGGTCCAATCGCAGTTCGTCAGGGGCGTCAAAGGCCTTGGGGTCGCGGTTGGCTGATCCCCACAGCAGCAGAAGATGCGCGCCGGCCGGCAGGTCCACACCTCCGAGGGTGGTGTCGGCAAGAACGTGGCGGTAGTGGCCGCGGAACGGAGATTCCATCCGCACAATTTCTTCGATGAACGCAGGCAGCAAGTCCATATTTGCCCGCAGCTGGGCAGCGACGTCCTCGCGATGAGCAAGCGTCAGCGCTGAGCTACCCAGCAGTCCTGCGGTGGATTCGCCTCCGGCACTGACTAATTGGATCAGCATGATCACCGCGGTCTCCGGCTTGAGCTCCCGGGCGTTGCAGTGTCGCGCGAAATCCCCGAGCAGGTTGTCGCCGGGGTCCTTGCGGGCCGCCGCGAACTGCTCAGCCAGATAGCCCGCGAGTTCGGTGGCGGCGGCGATCGCCTTCTTCAACTGATCCGGCGTGATTGCCCCGTCCAGCATCTGGGCAGTGGCGTAGGCGCCGGTCACCAGCCACTCCATGTCCACTGGCGGCAGACCGATCAATCGGCTCACCAGCGTCATCGGCAGACGATTGGCCATCGCGGCGACCCAATCGATGGATCCGTCTGCGCCCAGGCCTTCGCGCCAGAGCCTGTCGACGGTCTCGGTGACCAGTGGCTCGAGGGCCCGAACTCGTTTGGCCACGACGGTCGGCAGCACCATCTTGCGATGGATTGCGTGAATGGGGTCGTCCGCGGTGCCCAACACATGTCCCGGATCGCCTGCACCCGCCATAGTGAATTCGCTGACGCCACCGTCGGGGTCCAGAACCATCGAGGCGGTGAGGTTCGATGAGAAGTCATGGGGTCGCATGACTGCCTCATTGACCAGTTCCCACGTCGATACCAGGTAGAAATTCGAGTCATCGACGCGATGCACCGGATCGGTCTCGCGAAGTTGCGCATAGAACGGGTACGGATCATCGAGTACCAACATGAACAGCAGCCTGATCTGCATAAACACTCCAGGTCAAGACGTCCCGCGCAAGTTGATACAGCCAACCGCCCGACCCCGACTTCCGATGTCTCAGCAAGTGCCCCCACCAGGTCAGATTGTGAGTCAATTATCAGATTTTGTCTCATACTGAGAAAATGAAAAACAAGGACTGGCTCGCCGGCGGTGACCGCCACGAGTTGGCAGCCGAGCGGATCTACGCCGCGGCGGCGAGCCTGATCGCCCGACGGGGACTCGATCGTTTCGACCTCGACTCACTCGCCCAGGCCGCACACTGCTCACGCGCGACGATCTATCGGCACGCCGGCGGCAAGACACAGATCCGCGATGAAGTCCTCGCCCGTTCTGCCAGACGAATCAATCAAGCCGTCATACAAGCGGCGAAGGGATCGACCGGGGGTGATCGCATTGTCGAAGCCGTCACAGCCGCGCTGCGCGAAATCCGGTCCGACCCCGTCGCATCACAGGTCTTTACTCCCGGGCGTCCGGGAAATGCGTCCCTGTTGGCAGATTCGGGCATGCTCGCACGATTCGCGGCGGAGTCCGCTGGTCTGAACCCCGACGACACAACTGCGTCTCAGTGGATCAACAGGGTCACGCTATCTCTGCTGTTCTGGCCCGGCCACGATGAGGCTGCCGAGACGCGCATGCTGAGGTCATTCGTCTCGCCGGCCTTTCGGGACTAGACCTGAGCGGACTCCTCAGCCTGCCGTTGCAAATTCTCCTCGACCTCGACACTCCACTTCTCATTGGCCTTGGTGGTGTCGACCTCGAGTTCGAACCGATCGGTCATATCGGGTTCGATGTCAGCGACGTCGACGTAGAACTGCTGATACCAGCGTCGCATCTGATAGACCGCGCCGTCCTCCTCAACCAGCAGCGGATTGTCGATGCGGGTCTTGTGCTTCCAAATCTCGACGTCCTGCAGGAAGCCCTTACTGACGCCGACAACCATTGCCTCGGAGAGCTTCTCGGACATGGCGTCATCCATACCCTTGGGCTTCTCGACGATCACACCCCACTGCAACATGAAGGAGTCCTGGCTCACCGGGTAGTGGCAGTTGATCAGAATCGATTCAGACTTGAACCCGCTGTAATTGCTGTGCAGCCAATTGATCATGAACGACGGACCGAAGTAGGACGCTTCGGAGTCCAAATGTGAGCCGCTGTAAGCCGAGCCACCCAGGGTGACGTCAGGGCGGCCGACGTTGTGCAGATACTGCGACGCGATATGGCCCTCGAAGACGTTCTTGAAATACGTCGGCATACCGAAGTGGATGTAGAAGAAGTGCGCCATATCGGTGTTGTTGTCGATGATCTCGCGGCAGTTGGAGCCTTCAATGAGGAGGCTGTTCCACTTCCACTCGGTCCACTCGTCGCTGGCCTGTTCCGGGATCTCGGGTACGCGAACCTCGGGCTGGGGCGGGTTGCCCTCATGGTCGTGCCAGATGAACAGCAGTCCGCTGCGGACGTCGGTCACCCACGATCGGGTGCGCGCGAGTTTCGGGGTGCGCTTGGCGTAGGGCACCAATGTGCACCGGCCGTCGCCACCCCAGCGCCAGTCGTGGAACGGGCAGGCCACCGAGTCGCCCTTGATGCTGCCCTGAGATAGGTCGCCGCCCATGTGCCGGCAGTACGCATCGAGCACTCGCAGTTCGTTGTTGGAATCGGCGAACACCACCAATTTCGTTCCGAACACGTGAATCGGATGTGGCTCGCCGTCCAGGAAATCCTTGACCGGACCCAGGCAGTGCCAGCCACGGGCATAGCGATCAGGCAAGGTCCCGGTGTCGATGTGGCGGATATCGGTGCTCACTGGAGCCTCCCCTGTCGTGGCCTACAACTAGAACACGTTACAGTTTTACGTCGGGGATGTGCAACGGCAGCAGTGGTCGCAACCGCGCTCGCGACGGTAGATTGGGTTGATCAAACACCGAGCGCAGGAGCGAATCGATGACTGACCAGGATCCCAACCTCTACGGACCGCCGGCCGGCGGTTATCCGCCGCCGCCACCGGCCGGATATCAGCCACCGCCAAGTCAGTACGGTGCCGGTTATCCCCCGCCGCCGCCGGCCGGTTACCTGCCTGCCGATCCCTACGCCGTCCCTGGCGGCTACCCGTCGACGCCGCCCGCAGCGTGGGGTGGGCACCCCGGCAGCCTGGGCGTCAGGTGGGGTGCTCGGCTCATCGACGGAATACTTGTCGGCTTCCTCAGCTTCTTGCTGGCGGGGCTGTTCAACTCAGGTAGCAGCATCCTGGTCACCGGCTACTTCACCGGCTTGCTCATGTTCATTTACTTCGTCCTCTGCGAGGTGACGCAGGGCCGCACGCTCGGTAAACGACTGCTGGGCCTCAGCGTTCGCGGCCCGGGCGGCGCGCCCAAGCCGACACTGCAGCAGTCCGCGATCCGCAACGCCTTCACGCTGCTGCCGATCCTGCCCTACCTCGGCGGCTTCCTGGGTGTCATCGCGATGATCGTGATCGCGGTGACGATCAACAGCAGTCCGACCAAGCAGGGCAAGCACGACGAGATGGCCGGCGGAACCCAGGTCGTCAAGGCCTAGGCTTCGATCCCCGACGCCAGTGACTAAGTCGGCCGGCTCTGGTTACGGTTCCACTCCAGCCAGCCGACCCCGCGGCGGCCGTCGGCGGTGCTCACCGTCGCCCACGCCCGGGCGAAGTTACTGACCCGGCCGTCGGGTGCGATCAACCGGACCGGGCCGTGTCCCTGCACGTCGATCGTCGCGGCAACCGGACCGGGTTCAAACGTCAGCGTCGTTGTCAGGGGTAATCCGTTGTCCGCCAACGTCGCTTCGGCGGTCACCGAACTGGTCTCGGTCACCTCACCCGCCCGTTGCTCATAGCCGACGCTGACCGGCGCCATCTCCGGGATGCGTAGATCCACCCCGTGCAGGTGGGTGCCGTCATCGAGGTGCAGCGCACTCCACACCCAGTCCATGCTCCACCAGTCCCGCACGCCGTGCGAGTGGTCGCGCTGACCCGGGACCGCCCGGACCT
>Ga0114960_10001229_pt1 | contig 20640 bp, 23 predicted proteins | sample C_130625_MF_Meta_FD_92637 | JGI IMG/M metagenome (GOLD analysis project Ga0114960, IMG submission 92637) | Freshwater microbial communities from Lake Croche, Canada to study carbon cycling - C_130625_MF_MetaG | ecosystem: Environmental > Aquatic > Freshwater > Lake | place: Lake Croche, Canada... | reverse complement strand
GTTAAAACTGAGCACAAGGCTGTTCTTGACACTATGCGAGAGCTTGAGCGTCAAGGCTTTGAAGTCACTTATCTTGACGTGCAAGAAGACGGGTTGCTTGACATTAACTTATTTAAAGACGCCATTCGCTCTGACACTATTTTGGTCAGTGTGATGCACGTTAACAATGAAATCGGTGTCATCCAAGACATAGTCGCCATTGGTAATTTGTGTCGTGAAAAAGGCATTATTTTCCACGTTGATGCAGCACAATCCACCGGAAAAGTTGATATCGATTTGGAAAAGCTGCCTGTTGATCTGATGAGTTTGGCTTCTCACAAAACCTATGGACCCAAAGGCATTGGCGCTCTTTACGTTCGTCGTAAACCTCGGGTCCGACTCGAAGCACAAATGCATGGTGGTGGTCATGAGCGCGGTATGCGCAGCGGCACTTTGCCTACGCACCAGTGTGTGGGCATGGGCGAAGCTTTTCGTATTGCTAGGCTTGAGATGTCTCAAGACATTGCCAAGGCCCGCCATCTTCAACAAAGACTTCTCAATGGATTAAAAGACATAGAGCAAGTTTTTGTTAACGGTCACCTGACACAGCGCGTGCCACACAACCTCAACATCAGTTTCAACTTTGTTGAGGGCGAGTCTCTCATCATGGGTATTAAAGGCTTGGCCGTTTCTTCTGGTTCAGCATGCACTTCCGCTAGCCTAGAGCCCAGTTATGTTTTGCGAGCATTAGGGCGCAGTGATGAACTTGCCCACAGCAGTTTGCGCATGACAGTTGGACGCTATTCAACCGAAGAAGAAATTGACTACGCAATTGCAACTATTCGCGCCAATGTAAGTAAATTGCGCGACCTCAGCCCTTTATGGGAAATGTACAAAGATGGTGTTGATCTCAGCACCATCCAATGGGCAGCCCACTGATTTATTGACGGAGACAGACATGGCATATAGCGAAAAAGTGATTGACCATTACGAAAACCCACGAAATGTGGGTTCATTTGACAAGGGTGATGAATCTGTGGGTACCGGCATGGTTGGTGCGCCTGCTTGCGGAGATGTCATGAAATTACAAATCAAAGTCAATCCACTGACTGGCGTCATTGAAGATGCCCGTTTCAAAACTTACGGTTGCGGTTCGGCCATTGCTTCATCCTCTTTGGTGACAGAGTGGGTCAAAGGTAAAACACTAGACCAAGCTGCAGCCTTGAAGAACAGTGAGATTGCTCAAGAATTGGCTTTACCGCCCGTCAAGATTCACTGTTCCATTTTGGCCGAAGATGCCATCAAGGCAGCTGTTGAAGACTACAAAAAGAAAAACGCACACTGATATGTCAGTATCCATGACCGAAGCCGCAGCGCGGCATGTCAACAAATACCTTGCTAAAAGAGGCAAGGGTGTTGGTGTGCGCCTTGGTGTCAAAACCACTGGTTGTTCTGGGTTGGCCTACAAACTTGAATACGTAGATGACTTGAGCAATGAAGATATTGTTTTTGAGGCGCACGGATTAAAAATATTGATAGACCCCAAAAGCCTAGCCTACCTTGATGGCACTGAATTAGATTTTGTTCGTGAGGGCTTGAATGAGGGTTTCAAATTTAATAACCCTAACGAACGCGATCGATGTGGTTGTGGTGAGTCGTTTCGGGTTTGAAAATGGTTGCGGGCAATGACCAACAGCAATTTTCGCTGTCTTCGAACGACTTTGAGCTTTTCAATATACCCGTTGGTTTTAAGTTAAATCGACAATTATTGGATGAACGCTGGAAGAGCCTTCAGCGTTCTATTCACCCAGATAATTTTTCAACACACGAGGCTGCCTCGCAACGAGTGGCCATGCAGTATTCGGTCAGAGTGAATGAAGCTTATCAGCGTCTCAAATTTCCACTCAAAAGGGCTGCATATCTTTGCGAATTAAATGGTGTTCGAATTCAGGCCGAAGAAAATACACGAATGCCTGCCGAATTTCTTGTCCAGCAAATTCAATGGAGAGAGCAGCTTGAAGAAGCAGCATCTCTAAGCGAAATGGGCGTTCTCCATGAAAAGTTATTAGCCGCCAAAGAGGCTGCTTTTTTGCGATGCGAAGCATTCATTGATATTGATAAAGACTGGTCTAGTGCTGCGGTTGAAGTAAGAGCTTTGATGTTCATGGAGCGGTTTGAAATTGATATAGACAAGCGTCTTGAGCAACTGGAAAACGCGTAAGGGGTAATTGCTGAGATGGCTTTGTTACAAATTTCTGAACCTGGGCAAGCACCAGACCCACATGCCAGACGTATTGGCATTGGCATTGATCTTGGCACCACACATTCGTTGGTCGCCAGCGTCAGAAGCGGTGTAGCAGAGTGCCTTCCCGACCATGAAGGGCGGGTAATTTTGCCTTCTGCGGTCAGATACCTTTCGGGTAATCGACGGCTGATTGGCTCTGAGGCCTTGGCAAGCCAATCAGAAGACCCATCCAACACCATTGTGTCTGTCAAAAGATTCATGGGAAGAGCCTTAAAGGATATCGCCAACACAAACGACTTGCCCTACCAGTTTATTGACAGCCCGGGCATGTTGACACTTCAAACGATTGATGGAGATAAGTCCCCAGTTGAGGTCAGCGCAGAAATTTTGGCAACCCTGAGGCAGCGAGCTGAAGATACATTTGATGATGATATTTATGGGGCGGTGATTACAGTTCCCGCGTATTTTGATGATGCTCAACGTCAAGCAACCAAAGACGCAGCAAAGCTTGCCAACATCAATGTTTTGCGACTGATCAATGAGCCCACAGCTGCGGCTTTGGCTTACGGCCTCGACAACGCAATTGAGGGTATTTATGCCGTTTATGACCTTGGCGGAGGCACTTTTGATATTTCCATTCTCCGTTTAAGCCAAGGGGTCTTTGAGGTTCTCTCTACCGGTGGTGACTCTGCGTTAGGCGGGGATGATTACGACAGAGCTTTGGCCAAGTATGTGCTTGAGCAAACACAAAGACAACTCTTAACAGACGCTGATAAAAGCAATATTTTGATTGCTGCTCGTAAATGCAAAGAGGCTTTGTCGGTAGAAAAAACTTCCCTTTTCACTGCTTTATTGTCAAATGGGGAATTAACGCTTGAAGTTTCGCGTGAGGCATTCGAAACCCTGTCCTTACCCTTAACTCAGCGGACTCTTTCTGCTGTGAAAAAGGCGCTCAAAGATGCGCAAATCACAGCGCCTGAAATTCAAGGTGTTGTGATGGTGGGTGGCTCAACTCGCATGCCTTTTGTTCAAAAGGCGGTAGGTGAGTTGTTGAGTTGTCAGCCTTTGAATAACTTAAACCCGGATGAAGTTGTTGCCTTGGGCGCTGCCTTGCAAGCCAATCAATTGGTTGGTAATAACTCTGATGGCAATATGCTTTTATTGGATGTCATACCTCTGTCTTTGGGTATCGAGACAATGGGTGAGCTGGTCGAGAGAATCGTTCCACGAAATCAAACCATACCTACAGCTATGGCGCAAGATTTCACCACTTACCAAGATGGTCAGACGGCACTTTCGCTTCATATTGTTCAGGGTGAGCGGGACTTGGTTAAAGACTGCCGCAGCCTTGCTCGCTTTGAGTTGCGTGGTATCCCTCCCATGGCAGCAGGTGCAGCTCGTATTCGTGTGACTTTCACTGTTGATGCAGATGGTTTGCTTTCAGTGGCAGCCAAGGAAATCAACAGCGGTGTTGAGTCCCAGATTGAAGTCAAGCCAAGTTACGGCTTGTCAGATGAGCAGATCACCAACATGCTGCAAGACAGTTTTCATACGGCTGATTTCGATAAGAACGCCAGAGCCTTGGCAGAAGCGCGACTTGAAGTCGATCGCATTTGTTTAGCCACTCAAAGTGCCCTGCAGTCAGATGCACATTTATTAACTGCAGACGAAAAACTTCATATTGATGCACTGATGAACGCTGCAGTTGTTGCCAAAGTTACAGAAGACCATGTGTTGATTGAAAAGGCTACTGAAGCCTTAGCCAAGGGTACAGAGGCTTTCGCGGCTTCACGCATGAATGAAAGCATTCGTAAAGTTTTGTCTGGCAAGACCATAGAATCGATTTAATGACCACCATACGCATACTCCCCCACGCACAATATTGTCCAGAAGGTAAAGAAATTCACGCCAGTCCTGGAACCTCCATTTGCGAGGCGCTGCTTGAAAATGATCTGCAAATTGAGCATGCCTGCGATATGAGTTGTGCATGTACTACTTGCCATGTCATTGTGAAAGAAGGTTTTGAAAGTCTTAACCCTGCACAAGAAGATGAGGATGATTTGCTGGACCGAGCTTGGGGTTTGGAGCCTTATTCACGATTGGCTTGCCAAGCGTTAGTAGGAACAAAAAACTTGGTGGTTGAAATTCCCCGTTACACCATCAATCACGCCAAAGAAAATCATTAAGCAACATGCGTCAAATTGTTTTAGACACAGAAACCACCGGATTGTCAGCTGATGCGGGTGACCGAATCATTGAGATTGGCTGTGTTGAATTAATCAATCGCAAATTAACAGGCCGCACATTTCATTGCTATTTGAATCCTGAGCGAGAAAGCCATGAGGATGCTTTAAAGGTGCATGGCATCAGCAATGAATTTTTATTGGATAAGCCAAAATTTTTTGAAATCTCTGAAGAGTTCCTTGGATTTATCAAAGACGCTGAGTTAATCATTCATAACGCTGCTTTTGATGTGGGTTTTTTAAACAAAGAACTACAAACCGGTGGATCCCTTCCGCTACAAAACCATGTTGTCAAAATTCTTGACACTTTGGTCATGGCAAAAGAAATTTATCCCGGAAAAAGAAATTCATTAGATGCGCTTTGTGACAGGTTGGGGGTCAACAATTCTGCGCGTACGCTTCATGGTGCTTTGTTGGATGCCGAATTGCTGGCTGATGTTTATATCTGTTTGACCCGTGGTCAAAATGCACTGATGATTGATATCAGCGAATCTTTGGATTCTGCTGGCAATGTAATGAAAGTTGATTTGTCTAATTACATTTTGCCTGTCGTGCTGCCAAATGACCAAGAGCTTTTGGCGCATGAGCAAGTGCTCTGCAGTATTGATAAGGCCAGTGGTGGCAAAACGCTGTGGAGAAATATTGCTGTGTAAAATGTAGATTGATCTGGGTCGTTAACTCAGCGGTAGAGTGCCACCTTCACACTGCGCATATGCCGTGCTTGCTTAGCAAAAAAATCAAAAAATTCTTGTTCAAAATCAAGTTGTTACAAGCTATAACAAGTATGAAAATGAGGAGCAAAGTAGTATAGTGTGACTATACTACTCTTCATAGATTTTTCAGTGTCTTTTCGTAGATTTTCAATGTGAAAATTTGCTAAAGATGTGATGTCCAATTTTGTGTTTTCAGAATAGAAAAACAAAATGCACTCTGTGTCAAAATAGCAGATTGTTTTAAGAAATCTGGGTCGTTAACTCAGCGGTAGAGTGCCACCTTCACACGGTGGAAGTCAGTGGTTCGATCCCACTACGACCCACCAATATTAAAAAACCTGAAGACTATCAACTGCTTAGGTGGTTTTCCGGATTTACTTTTTAAAGTTTTTTATCTGATCAGTTCGCCACTTAGCATTTCTTCTAAGCTGTTAGACAGTTATTTTGAAATGCTGTAAACCTTGCTCTGTCCAATGGATACCATTACGCTCTTCAACTTTGAACCAGTGTCCAGCATCAGAATCTGAAGGCTCCGATGCAATGGTTGTGATTGGGTTGGCGCCTGCTTCGCTGGCTCGGGTATGCGGGGAACCAAAGTACATGCTTGGTGACTGATCGTCACTTGAATATCTGAATGCCCACATTTCTTTGCCATTGGTCAATGCGCAAGAGATCCGCATAGGTTCATCTGAGTTACGTTTTTCCATGATGCTGGTTACATCACGTAATGTTGCTTGCAGGGCAGAGATAGGATCATTAATTAGGCCTTTGCTGAGTGCAACCAAAAATAAAGCTTCACTGTCTGTGGTGCCTTCTCTGTGTGGGTAGTGCACATGGTCAATTAAGTCTTCTACATCTTTGCGGCAGTTATGCCAATTGCCAATCTTGCCGTTGTGCATGAAAGTCCAGTTTTGCCAAATAAACGGATGGCAATTGCTTCTGTTAACCGCAGTGCCAGTGGTTGCGCGTACATGTGCGAAAAACAAACTTGTTCGAATATGTGCCGCGAGCGAGCGAAGATTGGCATCGTTCCAGGCTGGCAGTACATCTTTAAATAGTCCAGGCGTGGTGCGCTGGGTGTACCAAGCAACACCAAATCCATCGCCATTGGTGACCCAACTGGATTGGGTAGCAGCAAGGCTTTGACTCACTATCGAGTGCTCTTGGTGAAATACCAAGTCTTCTAGGTAAATTTCTGGACCCGCGTAAGCAACCCATCTGCACATGGTGACTTCCTTTAATGGGTTGGCAATGGCTTGAAGTCTATTGCAAAGCGCAAACTCAAAGGCAATCAGGGCACCATGCGCGACGCAAATTCTTGGAAAGAGGACGCAAATACATCTACTTTGAGGGTAGGAGTTGCCTCACCTGTGTTGGGTCCGAACTCACCAGGCTGTGACACGAAACCAGTGCGCAGGCCCGCCTTGGCTGCAGCCGCAAGGTCATCACTATGTGCAGCCACCATCATGCATTCGTGAGGCTCAATACCAAGCGCTTCTGCAGCAGCAAGATACACGCGAGGCTTGGGCTTGTAGTCTCCAGCGATCTCGGCGCCGAGAATGGCGTCCCATGGAAACTCATTACGTCGGGCCAGATCAACCATTAGTGAAATATTGCCGTTGGAGCAAGGGCTCAGCATGAACTTTCGACGCAATCGATGCAGGCCGGCGGTGACACCGGGCCAGGCATCAAGGTGGTGCCAAACGAGATTGAGTTTGCGCAGCGTTGGCTCATCAAGTGACTCAAGTCCGAAATGAGGACGCACGCGGTCAAGCATGCCGCGATGCACCACGTCAAGGCGCGAGAACGGCTTGCGGCCAGCGCGGATCTCTTCCATCCCCGGTTGATATTCGGCGCGCCAAGCATGGGCAAAGGCAATCCAGTCTAGTTTGTAGCCCAAGGGTTCAAGGATCAATCGGGACTCCCGCGCCACGCAAGTTCGCCAGTCTACGAGTGTGCCGAACACGTCGAAAACCAATGCCTTTACGTTGTCAACAGATTTTCCTGTTTCGTGTTGTGCCAAGGCGGAATTTGCGTATACCAGTCCAGTTCCGCACAGCACACCCTGTGCACTGAACCAACCGGCTTGGCGAAAAAATTCACGGCGTGATAAAGCATTCATTGAAATTCCCCTGTGTCTGTTTGTCATATTCATATTAATGAAAGATATTATGCCAATATCGTGAGAAATTTTTTCTCCACTTTGGAGGACGCTATTTAGTCACGGGTGAGATGACGACTCAACTGGAAACTTGCTTTTGGTTGATGGATTGAGTTAAATCTTCAAGCTTTTAAAGCTTGCTTTATCTCCATTTCAAGAAATGATCTCAGACTGGTATGAATGTTTTTACCAAAATGAATGCTTTTCTGACCTTGCGATAAGTTGATCAAATTATTGTGTTGATTGGGAACTATTCGAACAAGACTTTTCAGGAAATTTTCTTCACGGTATTTGAGCCCAAATTTGGATTCAAAGTAAACGTTTTTACAGTCCACTCTAAGACGCTCAAAATCGTTGGCATGCAAGGCGTTATAAAAATAAGCTGCAACCAGCGCAAAAACTTCTATAAATGAAAATGGAAGAATTGCAGGGGCGCCCACTAGGTAAAAAACGACCCCAATGAATATCGAAACTGATCCCAATAAAATAAAAATAAAAGCCAAATGGATGGGGGATATGGATATGTTTCGCTTCAAGCAAAACTCATATCCGAAATCAGTTTTGACACCGAAACGTTTATTCACAGCAAACTGATCCATCATTTATGACCGCAACATAGAGGTATTTAGGGTTGAGCTAACAGGTAATCTACTTCTTGCATTCTGTTTAAGGGATCAAGTTCGCACAAAAGTTCAATTTTCTTCTCGACATCGATATCCATAGCTTCTGCATATCGATTCGCTATCCAACCACATTGGTCCAGTAGATAGGGCTGCAAAATGGGTAGTTTGTGGCTTTGTCCCTGCTGCTGCGCACTCGCTATTACTTTTCCGATTCGATTTGCATGATGCTGAAGTGAAACTGGCAATTCGACTTCCGGATCATTCGGAAGGTAAGTGACTTCCCCTTGCCAGACGCCAAATGGACCGGGCTGTGTGTCGTGCAATTCAAAGCGCGCACCACCTTGGCAAGTGACTAAATAGAAGTTAGCTTGTACTTGTTGGAAGTTTCGAATGTGTGCAACACAACCGTAAGCATGCAACAAAGGTACTTCGCCGGGCACCTGTACCTCGCTACCGCTTTTTAACCAAACCACACCAAACGGCAGTCCTTGTTGCTGGCAACGTTTGATCAAGTCAAGATAGCGGACTTCGAATATTTGCAGCGACAGCAATCCATCTGGAAATAAGCCATGTGACAAAGGGAAAAGAGGAATTTTGTCAGTCATCTATTTATTCCATCCAAGTGCATTGTGTTTGTTGTCTTTTCATTCATTTGTGGTGATGTGGTCATAGGTTGACAACTAAACACGCCACACTTGCTGTAGACGTTAAAAACAAGCGCATGGGTAGCCAATGGCCAAGACCATATGCAGGATAAATTTTGGCGTCAACAATGAGGCAGAGCCATAACAAGGCAGTGATAAGTAGTAAGCCTAATTCTGGGATGAGCATCAGACTGATCCATGCAATCAAACTGGGTATGACACCCAAAATCAAATAAATTTCATGGGGATTTTTTTCTCGCATGGTCAGTCCCCAGTGAATAGCCCCAAGAAAACTCGAAATGCTGGCCCCATATGCCAGTAAACCTAAAAGGATGGTGTCTTTATAAGAAGAGGGCAAAGCAAAGCTCGAACCCGCTAACACGATAAAAGGTATGAGACCAGCTATACCCAGTTTGAATGCGGTGGGTGAGATTTTGTTCTCTTTGGTTTCCATAAATCCCAACTTAATTAAATGACTGTGATTGAGGATCAAAACAACGGGTCAGTGCGACAGGCATTTGTGGCACTTGTTGTTCAAGGTAGTTACGAATGAAAGGTGCAGCTACCCAAGGCTGTGTGAAGCCACTCCACACAGCGTTGGGTACTATGTTCGTTTGACTGTCTGAAGTTTGAATAAGTACAACCGAAGGAAGAAGGTCTTGAAATTCAACTTCCACCAAAGTCCATGAATCCATAGACCAAGCGCCTGCTATGACTGCGGCCTTTGAATGTGGCGGACTGTAATTTCTTATAAGAGATTGTGCAATTTGATATTTTTCATCGCTAGGTGACAGGCGAGTCACGGCACTGCATGTTCTGGTTACTTTGTTCCACTGGTTATTGATAGCCCCAAGAAAATCTACGGGCTTGTTATCTATCACCATCAGTGTGCCGTTTTCGTCAGTGGTCCATTGAATATGGATGGAAACAACAGCCAAAAGCGTCACTGCCAAAAGAACCAAATATGCTTTTTTCATCAAGTCTATGTAATTCACACCAGCTTATTTAAAGCGGCGTTTGAACCCTATCACTAGTCGATGCTTCGTCATCATCATCGTGCTTGACAGATTCATTGCTGAGTTTGGGCATAGACATTTTTTCGCCATCCCATACTTGTCCGCACCAACACACTCCTTCAGGGTTGATGATGCAAGTTCCGGTTCCGCAACACCTTGGATCGTCATTCATTTTTTACTTTCTTAAATGGATTGAGCTTAACAATTCGCACGCCTGTGGTCGGCGATGGCGTGATCTGAAAATTTCATTTCAGGCGAGCGAAGTGCACGGTGCTTGGTCGCCTTACCCTTCATTCTTTTTCGCCATAACTTGAAAGAATCAGGTTTGAGTTCTGATCGCATTATTTTGATGACTTCGGACTCACTCACGCCCATGCGTTCCATGATGGTTTCAAACGTTGTTCTGTCTTCCCAAGCCATTTGAATCACAGCTGAAATGTCCCCAGCGCTTAATTTTTTGGTTTCTACTAAAGTTTTGAGGCGTGGCATTAAAAATTAAATCCTAATTGTTGATCTGAGTTTGTCTTTATCGATCTAGGTTTAGATGTACGCCGTGGTGTCTTGCGCGAAGCATGTTTTTCAACAACAGCTTCTTTTCCCTGACGCACTTCAGTTGTTTTGCGCAGGGTATGCAATTTATGTTTGGATTCACGGGTGGCAGATGCAAGATCGACAATAGGCGTTGCAAGCTCGAAGCCCAGCTTAATTCCAACAGAATGCTGTAAATCGACGGGCATTTTCCAGGGTTCAAACAGCCAAGTATTGGGAACTTGGCGCATATCGGGAAGCCAGCGCCGAACAAATATACCTTTGGGGTCGTGATCCTGGGCTTGTTTGATGGGGTTGTAAACCCGCGTCGTGTTGATGCCCGTGGTGCCAGATTGCATTTGCAGCTGGCTCCAGTGGATGCCGGGTTCGTAATCTAAAAACTGTGTGGCCAGCCATTCACCTACAGGGCGCCAATGCAGCCAAAGAGGATAAGCCGCCACAGAGACAAGCATGGCGCGCATGCGAAAGTTAAGCCATCCTGTTTCCCTGAGCATGACAACACAAGCGTCCACCATGGGCCAGCCGGTACGGGCTTCTTTCAGCGCTTCAAAATTTTCAAGATCAAAGTCTTGTTCACGCAAGCCGTCGTATCCGCGATGCATATTGCGCCACTCAATCGCTGGTTCACTCTCTAACTTTTGAATGAAATGGCAATGCCAATACAGGCGACTGGTGAACGCCGTCAAACCAGCGCGATGGCGGCTGGCAAGTGGTGGAAGTTGCGCAATGTGTGCCCGTGTTTGCTGCACCACTTCGCGCATGCTGATGCAGCCGTAGGCCAAATACACAGAAAGACGCGAGCATGCATCTGGCGCAGACAAAGGGGAAGAGATACCACCTCTATAGCCCAAGCTTCGGGCATTCAGAAAATTCTGAAGTGTTGCTAATGCTTGCGTGCGTCCTCCCATTTGTCGCTTGGGTGGGTTATGCTGCAAATGGGTTGGGGCAGACATGACAAAGGCTTCAGGGGTTGGTGCTCGCCAAAAACTCAACAACTCAAATTCTTGATTGGGCGAGGCCATGTGCTGCTCCCACGCACCCTGCCATAGGTTGCGGTTTTGGAGCCTACGCACAACACCAAACTGAGGAAACTCTCGCCATGAAACGCCGTTAGCTTGGCACCATGCGCCCACCTTGAGGTCCCGTGAATAGGTAAATTCGTTGCCGGTTTCTTCATGTGAATAAAGTCCTGAAAATGGCGCCTCTTGCCACAGGCGCATCAATACTTCGGGAAGTTCCCCTGAATGAATTTCTATGCAACCACCTAAGGTGCGCAAATGCGCGTCTAGAACCTCTAATGACTCGCGTATAAATTCGAAGTGTTGAAGTGCGCAATCAGGCTGCAACCAGAGTTCGGGCTCGATGACATAAATGCATCGCACAGGACCTATCGCAGCGGCTTGCGCAAGCGCAGCATGATCTTGCCAGCGCAAATCTCGCTTGAACCAAACCAGGGCGTAACTCATATGCCCTTGATAGATGCCTTGTTTTTTCGACAAGCATCCGAGCAATAAAGCACTTGCTCCCAGTTTTTGGCCCAAGCTTTACGCCAAGTCATATCGCGTCCACATGCACGACAAGGCTTGCTTGGTAGACTTTGTTTGTTACCTTTAAAGGATGAGGGCTTGGTGGTGGAAGGGCTCATTTAATGCCTTTAGGGTCTTTAAATCGGCGTCAGCTGCTCGAGGGTCACGTAATGGAGCGCTCGAATATGGGTGCTCTCCAGCACAGTTTCAGGTGCTACGCCGGCATCAAAAGCTTCCTTCCACCTCAGTGCGCACAAGCACCAACGGTCTCCAGCCTTGAGTCCTTTAAACCGGTACTCAGGGCGGGGGGTAATGAGGTCATTGCCTTGTTGGAGTGAAAAATCTAAAAATGTTTGCGTCATTTTGCGCAAATGACATGGCTACCTTGGTCTTGGTCATCGGTGTTGCAGCACCCGTCTCGAAAATAACCTGTCAATGGATCGTAAGAGCAGGGTACGAGTGGTTTTCCAAGCACATTCAAAGCATCTTGATTCATTGTCAACTTTCGATCAGATCAATGTTTGTCAAACACTTAGGCGGTGACCGCACTGCTGAGGGAATTTTCAGATTGGTATTTTAAAAAGTTCTCTCTGTGTCTTCTGTAGAAAAGAAGTCCTTGGGGAATGCTGCTGACAGATGCACCCGAAGCCAACATCAAGTCCCAAAGACGCCAATCCTCTTGGGGATGGGGACTGCTGTTCGAAAACCTGTTTTCATATCTGACACGCTGACCTAGTTTGGTTCTGTACATCATTGAACCGTGGTGCTTGTCTTTGCGATGCCAGTAATGGTCTCCATTGAGTTTGATGGATTCACCGGGCACACGTTCCAGTATTTCATCCTTGAGTTCTCCAGTGACCACTATGTCGTATGTGACGATGTCGGCCTTCTCTTTAGACAACAGTTCTATGGTGTCTGATCTGATCCAGTTGTCAGCACCAAGAAACATCACATACTCAGTTTCAACACGTGAAAGTATGTCTTGAAAATTAGCCACAGTTCCCAAGTTTTTGGGTCTGTGAATGAACTCTATTTCAGGGTATAAATTTTCCAAGTGCAAGCAATCATGCGCGCCATCATCAACAAACAAAATACGCTCAGGTAATACTGTTTGGGAGAGAGCCGACTCGATGCAATGAGCTGCTAAATGACCGTAGCCATAAGATGCAATTACCAATGTAATCATTTAGTTAGGAGGTTGCCATGGGCCGGCACAGTATGTAGGTTGGGTTTTGTAGTCATTGGAATTTCAAAGAAAGTCTCTAAGTAACTACTCGCGGACGCATTCTGCCACTTTTGTGTGAAAAAAGTTGCTGATATGTCAAAGCGCCGCCTTTACAAGGGCTTATGTTTTTGTGCGTATTGAGCAATGACGAATTTTTAAAATTTCAAACTGCTGCATTTTGAAATAAATTCTCGCTCAAGGTTACGACCAGCGTGTCTCGATGGCCTGATGTTTTTAAAGGCTGTATGGGCGTACTTTCGTGAATCATGCGGGTGTCATCCAACAGTAACAAGGACCAAGGTTCAGATAGGGTAAACCTTTCGCCATGAGGTCCATTGGCATCAAAGACACGGGTTTCACCGCCTTTTATGTCTTGGCGGTTCACCATGAAAACAGCCACGAAATTGACGCCGTCTCGGTGCGCTCCCTCAGGCGTTGGTCTTCCGATGCCGTCGCTTGTATCGATGCGAAATTGATGCGCTTCAATGCACCACTTTTTTTGTTCGGGCTGGGTTAGTTGCGTTGCAGTCTGCGCCAACTTGTAGAGAATTTTTGACCAAGCTGGCTTGGCGATGGTGGTATCCAACACGGGTTCAAACCAACGCTCCATTCCGCCGTGAAGTGCGTTGTAGTCCAGGGACTGCCAATGCGCTCTGTGGGGAACTTGTGTCAGATTGTCGTTTTCAACGATGAAACTGCTGTGACGTCGACGTCGGTAGCGACCACCGTCTTTGAGGTATTTGTCATGTGGCATATCGTCCCAATCAGACGACAAATTGCTTACCTCGTCTGCAGAGCAACCCAACCATTGGATGACTTTTGCAGAATCTAGTACACAAAAGCCATGTTTTAGTAATAAAAAATTGACGTCGCTGGGTTCAGCGTAATTAGGTTTGAGTTCTTTCACGAATTAATGATACACCTTGAGAAATGAGCCCCTTAGCTTGGGTCAATGCCTGCCATTGATACAAACAATCAGGGTTATCCCTAGTGTCGACTATGATTCGCTTCAATGAGTTTTTCTCATTAAATAGTTTTTATCAATCAAACAAAGGAACCACCATGTCTCTGATTAACACCCAAGTTCAACCCTTCAAAGTACAAGCCTTTCACAACGGCAAATTTGTTGAAGTCACCCAAGAATCTCTGAAGGCCAAGTGGTCTGTTTTGATTTTCATGCCTGCTGCTTTTACTTTCAACTGCCCCACAGAAGTTGAAGATGCAGCGGACAACTATGCAGAATTTCAAAAAGCTGGTGCTGAGGTTTACATCGTGACCACCGATTCCCATTTCGCCCACAAGGTGTGGCATGAAACATCCCCCGCAGTTGGCAAGGCAAAGTTCCCACTGATCGGTGACCCCACACACCAATTGACCCGCGCATTTGGCGTTCACATTGAAGAAGACGGTATGGCTTTGCGCGGTACTTTTGTCATCAACCCACAGGGTCACATCAAAACCGCTGAAGTGCATTCCAACGAAATCGCTCGCGATGTGAAAGAAACACTGCGCAAACTCAAAGCAGCCCAGTACACCGCGGCCAACCCCGGTCAAGTTTGCCCAGCCAAGTGGAATGAGGGCGCAAAAACTTTGACACCTTCGCTTGATTTGGTTGGCAAGATCTAAGACAGCCAGAGAGAAAAAAATGCTCGATACACAGATGAAAACCCAGTTGCAAGCTTATTTGCAAAACTTGCGCAGCCCCATCCGTTTGGTTGCAACACTCGACGGCAGTGAAAAAAGTGTCGAGATGCGCGAACTGCTGGAGGAGATCGCTGGGTTGTCTGACAAGGTAAGTTTTGATGATTCGGGTCACGATGCGCGTGTGCCTTCGTTTCAAATTGTCAAAGAAGGCGAGGGCAGCGGTGTGCGTTTTGCTGCCATTCCCTTGGGACATGAGTTCACTTCCTTGGTGTTGGCTTTGCTTTGGACGGGGGGACACCCCCCCAAGGTGGAGGCTGAAGTGATCGAGCAAATCAAGGCACTGGACAAGGACATGAAGTTTGAGGTTTACATGTCCTTGTCTTGCCATAACTGCCCTGACGTGGTTCAAGCAACCACATTGATGGCTATCTACAACCCCAAGATTCAAACCACAGTCATTGACGGGGGTTTGCATCAAGCAGAAGTAGAAGCGCGACAAGTCATGGCTGTGCCCATGGTTTATATGAATGACCAAGTCTTTGGCTCAGGTCGCATGAGTTTGGAAGAAATTGTTGGCAAGCTCGATACCCATTCCGCAGAACGTGACGCTGTCAAACTGAACGAAAAAGACCCCTTTGATGTGTTGATCGTCGGTGGCGGTCCCGCGGGTGCCGCGGCCGCTGTGTACGCCGCTCGTAAAGGCATTCGAGTGGGCGTTGCTGCAGAGCGTTTTGGTGGTCAAACCAACGACACCTTGGCGATTGAAAACTATATCTCTGTGCTTGACACGGATGGACCGAAGTTTGCAGCCGACTTAGAGGCGCAAGTGCGCCACTATGAAGTTGACATCATGAATTTACAGCGTGCCGACAAAATTATTCCCGCTGACCACGAGGGTGGTTTGGTGCAAGTGCATATGGCCAATGGTGGTGTATTGAAAGCGCGCAGTGTGATTTTGTCGACCGGCGCGCGCTGGCGTAACGTGAATGTGCCAGGAGAGCAAACCTACAAAAACAAAGGTGTGGCTTACTGCCCCCACTGCGATGGCCCTTTGTTCAAAGGCAAGCGTGTGGCTGTGATTGGCGGTGGAAACTCTGGTGTGGAGGCTGCGATTGATTTGGCAGGTTTCGTGGCCCATGTTTCTTTGATTGAATTCGCCGACACACTGAAAGCTGATGCTGTGTTGGTTCGCAAGTTAGAGAGCTTAGCCAACGTGAGTATTTATTTGAATGCTCAAACAACCGAAATAACTGGTGACGGGCAAAAGGTCAATGGCATGCGCTACAAAGACAGGTCCACCGACCAAGAACATTGGGTGGAACTTGAAGGCGTATTTGTGCAAATTGGTTTGATTCCCAATACAGAGTTTTTAAAAGGCACGATTGAGTTGAGCAAGTTTGGTGAAATTGTGGTGGACGCCAAAGGCCACACCAACTTAACAGGTGTGTTTGCGGCAGGCGATGTGACCACGGTGCCCTACAAGCAAATTGTCATTGCCGCCGGCGACGGTGCTAAAGCTGCGCTGAGTGCTTTTGATTATTTGATTCGCACGCCTGTATTGGAAACGGTTTGAATAGCCCGATGATTTATAAGAAGTTGGGTTTTTAAATTTTAAAAATTGGCTCAAATCAAAATCTTATATTTACTGTATAAACAGATATTTGTTTGAGCCAATATTTTCAAATCCTTTATGCAATCATTAAATAATAAAGATGTTGGCGCCACAAGCCATCAAAGTTTCGTTACCGAAATTGAGACAGGACTCCTCGCAACATCGGCTTCAATCTCACCGAAGTTTTTATACGACCCTTTAGGCTCGAACCTCTTTGCTGCTATCACCTTACTTCCTGAATACTATCCAACTAAAACCGAAAAAGATATTCTTTTTGAAAACATAGATCAAATCGCCAGTGCAGTGGGCGTTGGCGGAACCTTGATAGATTTAGGGGCTGGAAACTGTTTAAAAGCAGAATCTCTTTTCAATGCACTCAAACCCTCTGACTATGTCGCCATTGATTTTTCTGCTGAGTTTTTACAAGACTCATTAAGCAATCTTGAAGGCAAATACCCGCACATACGCATGCAGTGCATAGGCATGGATTTTTCTACACAGCTGATACTTCCAAGCTTCGTCGCAGAAATCCAAAGAACGTTTTTTTATCCGGGATCAAGCATTGGCAACTTCATAGCTTCAGAAGCACTCAAACTGCTTAGTCAAATAAAAACCCAAGCGGTGGGTGGTGGTTTGCTGATGGGTGTTGACTTGATGAAAGAGGACTCGGTATTGATGGCCGCCTACGATGACCCCCTCAAACTCACCGCGGCATTTAACCTCAATATTCTGAGATCGGTTAACGCGCATCTGGGTTCCAACTTCAAGGTGGAGCAGTTTCAACACACAGTCAAGATTAACCACGCCTTCAACAGAGTTGAGCTTTATCTCGAAGCCCTTGAAGACTTGACTGTCTCATGGCCAGGGAACTCCAGAAAGTTCAAAAGGGGCGAGCTCATTCATACCGAGTATTCGCACAAATACACCATTGCATCAGTTCAAGAACTATTGAAGAACGCAGGTTTCGCCTCAACCCACATTTGGACCGATCCCAAAGACTACTTTGCCGTTATTTATGCCCAATAAGACCTTACACCCATCACTTTCAGCAGATGAGTTGCTAGAACAATTCCACCGCTCAAGAAAGTACTCTAGCGATCTCATTAAAAACTTATCAGCCGAGGACTGTCAATCTCAGTCTATGGAGGATGCCAGTCCTGCCAAATGGCACTTGGCCCATGTGACGTGGTTCTACGAGGTCATGGTTCTCAAGCCCTATGAAGAAAACTTCGCTTTCTTGAACCCTGCCTTTGCTGTTTTGTTCAACAGCTATTACAACGGGATAGGGGACAAGCATCCGAGAAATCAACGTGGACTTTTAACCCGTCCGGCGCTGTCTGAAGTGCTTGAATGGCGCAAGAGTATTGAAGACCGCGTGACAAAACTCTTGAAGGAAAACTCTTCTCCCCATCTGCTGTGGTTAATTAAAGTTGGCATCAACCACGAGCAGCAGCATCAAGAGTTGTTAATGACCGATATTCACCATCTCTTCTCGCAAAACTCGCTTTTGCCTTCTTATGCTTTGCAACATAAGGCCGCGGCCAGTGAAGCCACGCCATTTCAGTGGATGGAAGGCGTGGAAGGATTGGTTGAGATTGGTTTTGAAGGGGAGGGCTTTCATTTTGATAACGAGAGGCCCTTGCACAGGGCGCTCAACCCCGCTCACTTCATGGCTAATCGATTGGTGACAAATGCCGAGTGGCTTCAATTCATCGAGGACAGTGGCTACCAAAACTTCAAGTGGTGGCTAGACGCGGGTTGGGCATGGCTGCAAGCGAACCAAATTTCTGCCCCTCTGTATTGGAACAAGAAAACCGAGGCTCAATTTTCTCGCTTTTCGCTCAATGGCAACTCAGCTCTGGACATGCATGCGCCAGTAGCCAACATCAGTTACTTCGAAGCCGATGCATTTGCACGCTGGGCCAGTGAAAACATCCCTGAGCTTTCTGGTGCTCGTCTGCCCACAGAATTTGAGTGGGAGGCCTTTGCAAAGACTCACCCTGCAAAAGCCCAGGACTTGTTTGAAAAAGTCTGGCAATGGACCAGCAGCAACTACAACCCCTATCCGGGCTATCAGCCCTGGGCAGGTGCTGCGGGCGAGTACAACGGCAAGTTCATGGTCAATCAGATGGTGCTCAGAGGTAGCTCTGCTTATACGACTGAGGGACATTCTCGGGTCTCTTACCGTAATTTTTTCCCGACCCATGCGCGTTGGCAAATGACTGGGTTGAGGCTTGCTAAATTTTGATTTGGCTGAAGCCAAGCCAGACATCTTTGTTTGAGAGAATAAATTTCAAAACCCAATAGGAAAACTACCATGACTTTTTCAATGCGCAAATTTTTTGTCTCCTGCCTTTTACTGACTGTGGCCATGGCCGCATGGGCATTGCCCACCCCCAAGGACATCGAAGCAGCGGTGCAAGCGGGTCAGCTTTCAAAAGCCGAGTCCATGCTGCGAGAGGTGATTCAAGAAAAGCCACAAAGCGCCAGAGCACACTACGAGCTCGGCGAGGTGCTGGCCCGTGAGGCACGTTACCCAGATGCTTTGCTTGAGTTAAACAAAAGCAGAGACTTAGATCCCTCACTGAAGTTTGCCTCAGACCCCCAAAAGTTCCATGATCTGGTTGACAAAATAAACAAGCTATCTGCCTCGCAACAACCCAGCCAAGCAGCTACCAACGCTGCTGCTCCTGTCATGGCCAGCAACACCCCCCAAGCAGCACCCGGCACACCTTTGTGGATGTGGGGCTTGTTGATAGGCGCAGGTGTTTTGGTATTGCTGTATTTCCTCAACAGGCCTAAGCCCGTGCCTGTGAACCCCTATCCCGTCCAGCAAGGTGTGAACCCACTCTCGGGTGTCCAAGGATTTGGTTCACAGTACTCTCCTAATGGGCCTGCCGCTTACCCAGGCGCAGCTATGGCACCCACTGGTTCTTCACCTATTGCCGGAGCGGTTGTGGGTGGTTTGGCTGGCGTCGCTGCAGGATATGCCTTGTCCAAGGCATTCGAGGGCGAGCATCATTCGGCGGCTGATCAACCAAGGTCAGTAAACAACTATGACGTTACTTACGACAAACCCGCCGCACCCGATTTAGGGAATTTCGATTCTGGCTCGGGTGGCGACAGCTGGGACTCGTCTTCAGGCGGTTCTGACGACTCGTGGTGACTTAGCTTTCGGCGACTCTAGAAAATAGTCTCAGAGTCGCCCTTAAATGGCCCAGCCAAATCAGGCGTGATCCACCCGCCATAAAACCCGCCACGCTGAGCAATAACCTCGGCACCATCCAATGTGCAATGCAGATTGTTTGCATAAAAAGCAATGCAATCAGCCAGTGGCTCCGCTCCCGCCAAGGGTTGCGGATAGCTCCAAGCCACCTGTGGCAAGCGTCGCGAGCCATCAACCAAGTCCCAATAAAGGGCAGGGCCCTTCCACTCGCAAAATGATCCGCCTCCAGCTGCTCGCAAAAGCGCGGCCGCCACATCGGTCATTGGCAGATAAAAAGTCGGCGGGTGTGAAGTTTCTCGCACCGCCCATGCGTTGCGTGTATAGGTAAAAAATCACCACCCCAAAAGTTTCAGCTATGTGCTAAAAATCCGCAGCCCAATTTTTTGTGGGCTGCAAACCCATTTCAGTGCAATGTATACCAAACATACAAAGCACATTAGGGTTAATCCTAAATAAATGTGTAATAAACCGCACCAATAATGTGCAACTTGCCAATGTAGCAACATTATGCAAAATAGAATATTCAACCCACTTGCAGAAGCTGACAATCAAAAGTTGTTGGCTGAACTTTGCATTTGGATTGATAAAAATATTGAAACAAGCATTTGTTGGAAAGAATTAACTACTACAAGTGGCTTAACACATAGTGACTTGCAATTTTTATTTGGCAAATACAAGCAGACAACGCCAATGACTTACATACGTAAGCAAATAGAAGATAGCAAAAAAGTTAAGCCAAACTTTATTGTCACTCCCAATTTTTTAGCAAAGCAAAGCTACTGACTGTTTCTGCAAATAAGCTGACTAACCATTTGTGCATAGTCTGTCGTCCCCACTCACACTCTTTTTGTAACAGCACTGTTTTTCGTCAAATACCCCACATTTTGACGCTGTAGACGCTTATATATTAGAATTGAAAAACTAATCTGAGGATGTATGCAAAATAATTCTTCCTAAATCAGCCAACTTGCATTTGTTAGAACATGAATTTTTACATTGTTTAAAAGGTTACTTGTATCCTCAATAGGTTGATAAATTAAAATTAACTAAATCGAAAAAAAATCTAATTTATAAGGTCATTATGTTAAGATATATTTCAGGTTTAATTGCATTTATATTAATAATTTATTCATTTTTAAATAAAGATAACCAAGTATATTACCTCTTGATTGGGTTATGTTTTTTAGCAATATATTGGTTTCTTACATATAGAAATAGTCGAGTTGAATGCTAT
>Ga0114960_10001228_pt1 | contig 20646 bp, 16 predicted proteins | sample C_130625_MF_Meta_FD_92637 | JGI IMG/M metagenome (GOLD analysis project Ga0114960, IMG submission 92637) | Freshwater microbial communities from Lake Croche, Canada to study carbon cycling - C_130625_MF_MetaG | ecosystem: Environmental > Aquatic > Freshwater > Lake | place: Lake Croche, Canada... | reverse complement strand
TGGACAAAAATAAATGTCCAAAATCGAAAAGACAAAAAAACTTTCCCCAAAAATATCAAAAAACCAGTACTACATGTGTAGAACCTTCTTTTTTACCCATTTTCGAGAAATTCTTGAAAACCCCTACATCATGTAGTGTCGGCTTTAAGTAGATTTAATAAATAGTTTATATATTAAATAACAATAAATAAATAAAAATATTATATTAAATATTATTCCACCAATTGTATCAATATTATAAATTATTTTTGAATCTATTTTTTCTTTATCAATAAAAATATAAATAAGATTTCTTTCAATTAAAAAGAAAAAAATATTGCTACAAAACATAAAAAATAATAATAAATAAATATTTGTATTATACTTATAAACGCTAACTAAATACAATAACCAAGTAATAGATATACCTGAAAGTAGTGTTCTTATGTCTATAAGAATCGTATCTATTGTTATTGTTTTGTTTTCTTGTAATACAGATACAGCATCTGGATATTTTATACTCAGAAAAAAATCATAAATTCTTTTAAAAAATACAAATATTAAATAATTAATAAGAGCGTTAAATGAATCTTCTGGTTTCATATATATATATGAAAATATTTTTAATATATATATGATTTTTAAATATATAGACAATTAAAATGCAACTATTTCTAAATCTTTTAAATTCCAATATTCGCACGCACCACCTGGTATAGGTCTCTTAATAATAAATGGAATTTTTTTTTCTTTCAGTTCTAATTCGGCAATAATATATCCATCTATAATATTTTCAGGAACTTTGACAAAAGGCTTTGAACCAGTTTCAATTTGTTTTGAACGTTGTCCTAATATACGAGCTCTTTCATATTTTGTCAAGTATGGTATCGTTCTATGTAATGGGTCAATAATCAGACCATCGCTATTTCTAATAACATTTGACATCTTTGAAATTTCATCATAGTTATGACTTAAACATTCTGGATGAAAATCATCGATATAATTTTTAACTAGTTCAGAATCAAATTTTTCCAAATAATTTTCATTATATTCTTCGTCATCATCTTCATCATCATCAATTATCATTAATTTTTTCTTAGAGTTTTTTTTCGTTGTTTTCTTTGATTTAACTTGTTGTGGAACCAATTCATTTTCATCTTGTTCAGATTGGTCATCATCATCATCATCAGATTGGTCATCTTCTATATCATCATCGCTATCCATTTGTGGTTCAATAATTTCTTCTTCGTCTTCTGCAAATACTTCATTTTCATCTGAACCATTGTCAGACATATCTGCATCATCCACATAATTATTATCTAATTGTTTTGGTTGACTAGTGCCAACATAAGTATCTATTTCTGATTCTTCAGATTTTACAGATTCAACGTCAGAATATTCTTCGTCGCTCATAATTACTATAATAACTAAATATACTTTTAAATAATTAATTTCAATTTTCTTTTTAAATAAAAAATATTTATATTTCTATTTAAAATGCGTATAATAAGAAAAATAACCCAGATATATGAAGAAGTCCATGATTTATAATATGCTCATGACAACACCATTCTTTTGAAGAAAAATAATAACTTCTATAAAAAGCAATAATAGAAAAAATACCTAAAAGCAAATATAAAAACAATACTGATGTAGATAATTTTTTATAAAATAGTACATAAAAAATGCATAAGAATGAAGTTAATTTTGCTACAATTTTATCTAATTTATGTATTAAAGAATATTTAATTGGGTTACTCCAAAATAATTGAGAAAAGATAAAACACAAAAATACAAAAAATGCTAATATATTTTTTTCTATTTTTTTTTCATTTTTCAAAGTATATGCAATAATAGGTATTAAAGATACAGCACTTGTAATACATAATAATTGAGGAATTAATGTACCCATATTATTAATATTACAAAATATAAAATTTTATACACTTTCACTTGTTTTCCATGTAGTGTCGCATTCAGAACACAGATAAATGTATTTCATATTTGAATCATCATAACGAATATAAATGATTTCTCTAGGTTTATCCTCTGTATTAGTAAGACAACTCGGGTTTGGACATAATACAGAGTCAATACGGGGTAATGTAGGGTCCAACTTGGTATATTTATTTACAATATGACTAAAGGTTTGCTCTGATTTTTTAACTTGTGTTTTTGATACACAAACATTTTCAGTAGCAAGTAACGTATCTTCATTTCCACATTTGCGACAATAATACACCAACTGATTTGGATTATCACTATTGATTCTAATATAATACATGTTTGAGCATTTTGAACAAAAGTGCATCTTACTATAATATAAATACATTATATTTATATTATTTTTAATCAATTTTATATCCACCTTTTGAAAAAATGGATGTAGAATAAAAAATATTTTTATATATATATGGATAATACTAATTTTAATATAAGTTCACAAAATTTTAAAAAAATACAAAGGTTAGATGAGTTAAAAATTGGTAAAAATTACATAATTAGGTGCCGTATTGATTTAGAAGAAAGTGTTGATTATATAGGAACATATCTTGGTAAAACTGATTTCAAAAATATACGAGGAGTAACTGAGGAACAACTAAATTTTGTATTAATGTATGCCAGACGTGCAAGAAGAAATAATAATGAACCTTATAATCATTGGGATAATTTATCTAATGGTGAAAATGAAGCTTTTAATACTTTTCCTATTCGTGTAGTACAACAAATAAAGGTTAGTGATTTTACAATAGACCCACATGCAATTCAGGGTTATACAATATATTATTTAGGAACACCTGGACTTCTTATTACAGAAACTACATCTCCAGATATGGTTCCAGAAATTAAGTATGAACTTGACAAAATTTATCAAAAAAATGGTATAAATAATGACCTAGAACATGTAATTACACAATTTTATGGTGGAAAAAGAAAAAATAAAAAATCAAGAAAAAATAAAAAATCAAGAAAAAATAAAAAATCAACTTTTCAAAAAAGTTGATTCAAAATGAATCAGTTTTGGCTCCACTTCAACTTTTCAAAAAAGTTGATTCAAAATGAATCAGTTTTGGCTCCACTTCAACTTTTCAAAAAAGTTGATTCAAAATGATTCAGTTTTGGCTCCACCTTTTTCAAAGGTGGATAAGGTGGATAACCTATCAATAACAATATTATAATCCACATTTATATTCATGTTATAAAAACCAGTTTTAAAATTGACTTCTGCTTCTTTAAATTCTGTATTCTTTTTAATAGCAAACTCTAATAAGCTGTCATAATTTTTAATAAAATTCTTCTTTACAAATGAGTAAAAATTTTCAAAAAACGGCAAATAAACCCCCTCTTTTCTATACAAAATATCACAAACTGCAACATTTAAATTCGAAAATTGTATAATCTCATTATAGTTTTCCATATCTTTATGACCTTTAAAAACACCAGGTTCATTTAATAATGGTTCTTTACAAAGTAATGTACATAATGTCAGTAAACTGGTAGTTATTGTTTGACATGAAGTCCATTGTTCTCCTCTCCAAGTGTTAAAGAGAGAAACACATACCTTACCACAAGTATATAAATTCGGATTAAATCTTACATTGTTACCATTTGTGCAATATTTTAACTTAGGAGGGCTATGTGGATAATCAACCGGAAAAGTAAATTCGAAAAAATAATTTCCACCAAAATAAGGTGTATCTGAAGGACCAACAATCATAGCATATCCTTTTAAAATATCAGAGTCGTCATGTATATAATAAATTCCCTGGTCTGTAAGCGGATTTTTTAATATTTGTTTTACATCTCTTAATAAACGATGTATAGTTTCTTTTGATATATTTTTTGTCATTGCAATTATATTATATATTATATTAAAAAACGTTTAAACCTATTTATTATTTATTATTATTGTCTCATTATTCAAGTATGTATTATGTAAATATATAATATAATTTATCCCTAATTTTCAAAATAAATAGAAAAAAAATGAAATAGAAAAATCTCGGTATATTATATCATATAATGAATAATTCCCAGATGATATCGTCTAAATATAAAGATTTAAATGAATTCCTAGCAAAGCATAGCGCTAAGAATACAACACAAGGGGAAAACATTCCATATACTCATACAAGAATACCTGATAAAACATTGAATATATATCCAGGTTCTTATATTATTCCAAAAGAAGAATTACCAACATTCTATTACCTTTATTGTGATAAAATATTTGTCAAGAATCATAAAGAGTACTTGACAGAAAGGCAATTGGAAATAGGTGGACCAATGGCAGTAGATTTTGATTTTCGTTATGATTATGACGTAACAACGAGACAACATACTAGAGAACATATTAATGATATGATTTGTGAATATATGGAACAACTTAAGCAATGTTATTCAATTACACCAAATATTCCAATTCCTGTATATATTTTTGAAAAACCAAATGTAAATAGGTTAGAAGATGGTTCTTTAACGAAAGACGGCATTCATATGATTATTGGAATGCAAATTGACCATACTATGCAACTGCTAATTCGTGAGAAAATGCTTGAAAAATTGCAAGAAATTTGGGAACTACCTCTAATCAATAGCTGGGACTCAGTATTAGATGAAGGAATTAGTACAGGCAAAACTGGGTGGCAGTTATTTGGCTCTCGTAAACCAGGTAATGAAGCATATGAACTAACACATTATTATATAATGACTCTAGATGGAGCGGATAATAATTTTAGCATGGATGAGAAAGAAGTCAAATATTTTGACATAAAGAATAATTTCAATAAATTGTCTGTTCGTTACGAAGAAAATCCTAAATTTGAATTGAATCCACTAATAATTGATGAATATAATTCAAGACTGAAAATTAGAGGACACAAAATTGTTAAAAAAGCATCTAGTAAAACAAAGATGAATTTAATTATTGATGATGATGATGAAAATGAAGAACAATATGACTCGATTTCCATAAATGATATTAAAGATAGAGAAGTATTGGAAAAAGCAATAAATATACTATTAAAAAAATTAAATGAACAATGTTTATATGAAATTGCAGAAACACATTATTTTACACAAGCATTACCTCCAAAATATTACGATCCAGGGTCGCATTTATTGAATCGTCAAGTTGCGTTTGCTTTAAAGCATACTGATGACAGATTATTCTTATCATGGGTTCAACTAAGAAGTAAAGCAAATGACTTTGATTATAGTTCTATTCCTGAATTATATGGATTATGGAAAAAATTTGGAAAATCTAATCATGATGGTGTAAGAGTAACCAAAAAATCCATCATGTATTGGCTAAGAAAAGATAACTATGAAGAATATAATATTATAAAAAGTAATACAATTGACAACTATTTAGAGAATGCTTTTGAAACTGGAACAGAATATGATATTGCAAAAGTTTTGAAACAAATGTTTAAGGATGAATATGTTTGTGTAAGTTATGATAAAAGAGGTATATGGTATAGATTCAAAAATCATCGGTGGATAACAGATAAAGGTTTAGGTCTTAGAAATAAAATCTCAGAAGATTTATATAAATTTATATCAGAAAAACAAGCAGTTATTAATATTCAATTGAAGGAATATCAAGGCGATGATGAAAGACTCGAGTTATTAAAAAATAAAAATAAACGTATGACAGAAATTAAAATGCGTTTGAAACGTACTAATGATAAAAATAACATCATGCGTGAAGCTGCAGAAATATTTTATGATGGCGAATTTGTTAGGAATATGGATACAAACAAATACCTAATGTGTTTTGACAATGGTGTCGTAGATTTTGCTAATAAGATTTTTAGAGAGGGTTATCCTGAGGATTATATTACAAAAACAACACGTATTAACTATATAAATTATGATGATGCTTCATCAAGTAATAAATATACAGAAATAAAAGATCAGTTAAATGAATTCATGAATAAATTGTTTCCTGTTGCTGACTTAAATAAATATATGTGGGACCATTTGTCGTCATGTTTAATAGGTGCAAATAAGAACCAAACCTTCAATGTTTATCATGGTAGTGGAAGTAATGGAAAATCAATTTTAGCGGATTTGATGTCTGTAACACTAGGTGAATACAAGGGAACAGTTCCAATTACTTTGGTAACAGATGTTCGTGGCAAAATTGGTGGAACATCTGATGAAGTCCTTAAGCTTAAAGGTGTCCGTTATGCAGTTATGCAGGAGCCATCTAAAAATGTCAAATTGAATGAAGGTATCATGAAAGAGCTTACAGGAGGCGACCCATTGCAAGCAAGAGGTCTTTATTCTGAGTCGGAAATTTTCGACCCTCAATTTAGTTTAGTAGTTTGCACAAATAACCTTTTTGACATTGAAAGTAATGATGACGGCACATGGAGAAGAATTAGAAAATGTGATTTCATGTCAAAATTTATAGACGAAGGTGAAGTATATAATGATGATACTTTATATGTTTATCCGAAAGATAAAAGTTTGAAAGATAAATTTCCAGAATTTGCTCCTGTATTTGCTAGTCTACTTGTGAAAAGGGCTTTTGAAACTGGTGGTGTTGTAGAGGATTGTAAAACTATATTAAATGCATCAGATAAATACAGAAATGGACAAGACCATATTAAAGCATTTATTAATGAGATGATTGTACGAACCAATGATCCACAAAATAAAATTGGAAAGTCTGGATTAAATATTGCTTTTAAGAAATGGTTTGAAGAATCACAAGGCTCAAGAAAGGTACCAAAGGGTGATGAGATTCATGAAGCAATGAATAAGAAGTTTGGTAATGCAAAGGAAAAAGGATGGATTTGTGTTAAATTTGTTGAACCAGAAGATGACGAATATGTGTGTTAGTTACAATGACTAAAAAATAAAAAATAAAAAAATAAAAAAATAAAAAATAAAAAATAAAAAATAAAAATATTTAATTAAATATTTTTATTATAATGATATTTATACCATATTTTTATATTTGTTTATACCTAATGTATCATCTATATCTTCTTTATATACATTTTTTGGAAACATATAATAAATTTCATGAATAATATAAATAAATATTCCTAATAACCTTGTAGAAATAAATGGTAGCAAAATTAGCAAAATAAATATAAATAAACGTATTTTCCAACTGGTTTGCGATGGATATATTAGTGAAATAAAACCAAAAAATACAACACAAATGATATAAATTGTCAAAATTATATAATAATAATAATATTTCAAAATATCTGATTGTTGATCTTGATAATATGTTTTGCGTTCATTTGTAAGAAGATCATTACTTGTATTTCTTAACTCTTTTACAAGCATTTCATTTTCTTTTTTATATTTTAAATATAAATCAACTACATTTTTATAATTTAAAAGAATGCTATCATAAGAAGATATCTTAAGTTGAATATTTTTTTTATGTTCCTCTTGTTTTTTCAGAAATTCATCAGATTTTTTTTCTACTTCTTCTTTTAATTGTTTTTCATATAAATCATTCCATGCATTTTCACCTTCACTATATGTAACATAATTTTTATGTGCAACTTCTACACGGGCAGGAGCTGATTCTAAGTTTGACTTTGATAATTCATATTTTTCTTTGAGTTTTGCAAGTTCCTTCTTCTGTTGACACACAGGATCACAATTTACTATTTCTTGAAATTGACCAATTAAAGAATTAATTTGAGAACTAATTTGAGAGGTATCAACTGGCATTACTATATTATACAATTATAAGATTTTGATATAATAATATATTCAAAAATTTATATTTATTTTCTAAAATTAATAATTGTATGGGTTTAATTCACTTAAATTATAATCAGATTTGAATTTACCTGGTTGTGTTTTCGTTAAAGCGTTAGTTATTTTATCCTGATTATTACCATTTATCTTAGAAGAACCAATACATTGATTTATTTTAGTATCATACATTTGACCATCAGAGCAACAATATTCACCTACACAAATACCCGCACCCAATGTTGCCCATGGGTCATTATTATTACCTGAACCTGGTTTTGGCGCTTTACTCTTATCAAAAGCCCAATCGTATTCGTTATAATGCATATTATCACGCGAAATAATAGATATATAAGTTTTTAAGAAATACCATGCTCCTATAATACCAACAATTAAAAATAAAAAATAATAGATTATTACTGGTAAGAATCCCTTATTTAATAAAATAGTTAATATGATAATAGGTATCAGTGTAAATATAACAATTCTCATTAGTAATGAATGTTCTGCATACTTATCACCATAATATGTATTTATTTCAACAAGACGAATTTTATTATTTTTCTCCATTTTTAAAGCTTGCAAACGTTTTTTAGAGCGATTTAATTCAGTTTCAACAATATTAATTGCTGTAGTTTGTTGTTTTAAAGTTCCTGTAGAAGAATCCATTGCCCTTTCATAGAAATTATTAATTTCGCTTAATGTTGAATATAAATTACTGCGCATTTCTGAAAGTTTATTGATTTGATCAGTTATTTCCTGTTGTTTTTGAGGGTTTAAAGAAGAATCTCTTTCTATTTTGGTAAATAGTTCTTGCTCCATTTGTTGTAAACGTTGAATGTCTCCTAATATTTTTTCAACTACATTTGAAATATCAGGTACATTTTTATCAGAAACTGTTCCAGACATATTTTGTATAAATTATAGTAAGATAATTAAATAAAATAAACAAAAATTTTATTTTTATTTATTTTACATTATAGTTTTTGTAAATATAACACAAAATTAATTTCATGATGGTTTAATATTCATGGCTACAACTACTGAGCCAGCTGCTAAAATAGACCAAAATAAATAATCGTAATTTTTTTGTAAAACAACAATATCACTATCTTTCAAAAATCTATCAAGATTATCATTTGTTTTAAAGGTTTCAGTAATAGGTCTAGTAGAAGGTGTAGTAGCAGATGTAGAAACAGAATTACTATTGGCAATTTTATTTTCTGTTGCTTGTTGTTCTGCTAAGCTTTGGTCTATAGATGCTGTATTTATAGATGATTGACCTTGAGCATTATCAGTTCCTTCTCCAAAATTTCCTGTAATACTAGCTACTTGGTTAGCTAAATCTCTCATATCATTCTGTAACTGATCTAATTCTTGTTGTTGTGCAGATGTGGCATTAGCTAACCCATACTTTCCATCAGGTCTATTACCTTTTAAATAATACTGATATTGAACAGAATCAATATTTACTATATCTTTTGAAGCACCAGACGGCAAGGTTATAGGTTCTTTTCCTCTTACATAAGTATCAAGATATGACAAAGACCTAAATTTTCCACCATTTGGCCATGCTTCACTTGTTTTAGGCCAACAAACTTTATTTGTATTATCGAATACAAACCCATAACAATCTTTATTATTATCACAAGTAGACTTACAACCTTCAATATTTGCGTTTCCATACATAGCACCTGGTATATCATTACCATACGCATCAGATTTTTCAAACTTTGTATAATTGTTGGTTAATTTTAAATTACTAGAATCATACTCATGTAAAACATTTTCTTCATCTACATAGCCAGCTTTTCCAACATTTTGTTTAAATGGTGGTGGAGATACAGAATATAATGCATTTATACCTTGGCCACCAACCTTGTAACCTTTTGAAGTTGTACTACATGCGCTAGTTTTTTCATTAGTATATAAAACTAAATTACCATCTGTTTGCATTATTAAAAACATAGAACCATCATTAGAGCCAATAAATTCTCCAGCTGCTAATGTTGAACCAGCAGGCATCCAATTTTTACCATATTTACCTTTGCTTGCAGCATAAGCCGGATTGGCTTCTTTTTTTTCATTACGTTTTGATGGAGGAGTCCATATCAAACCTTGATTATCATCTGGACTCATTCCTCTATAGATACACATATTACCATCGTCTTGTAAAATTAAATAATAATTACCCAAATTTGAACCTACTGCATATACTGAATTTGATGATTCTCCTCCGCTAAATTTTCCATTACCTATGTCTGTTTGATTATTTGCCTTACCAAGTGAAGTTATACTATTTATGTCACCTGACAAACTACATTTAGCATTATTACCAGTTGTACTATTTTGCAAACCAAAATACAGAGCTTTTTGATCTATTGCAGCTTTATGACATGTATCATAATTATAGGTTTGGCTTCCATCATTTTGTAAAATCATAGTGTTTGATGTTGGAACCCTAATCCAAGTCCACCCCCACCACCATCCCCAACTATTATTATTACTTCTAGTTATAGACCATTTATATCCAATTGAATCTCCATATGTACCAATATAATCAGTAGCTTTACTAGAAGGGGTTGCATAAATGCTAGCACCACCTGAATTTAACACTGATAAAGAACCTTGACGAGTTAATGTTGCCATATTTGAACCTTGCACATCTGCTGCCCATATAACTGGAAAAGTATAAGTATATGCTGGACCATACCTTTCGGATGACATAGCTAAATCATTACTCACAAGACAAGCAGCTGTGCCATCTGATAATCCATTTTGCAATCCAAAATAATTCCAACCATTGTTTAATGCATATTTTTTACAAGATTCTAAATCTGTATAACCAGCTATAGATTCGTTCCATGTCATAGCTCTTTGATCATCTGTTAAATCTGGACTTGTATATAATTTCCATTTTGAAATTTGAACACAATCTCTATGGCCAGATTTGTTATTAGGATTACCACAATTTGTAGTTAAAAAGAAATATTGATTGTATTTTTTATATTTTTCAGGATTATTTATAAAATATGTTTTAGATTCATAATCTAATCCTTCATTTTCTCTCTTATCAACTAATTCTAAAGTATTTGAACTAGAAATATAACCCAATATAACCCAACTATTTGGACTACGACCATTAGGATTACCACAACAATTTTGTCTTCCTTGAATATCATATTTGGCTAATGCAATTCCTTGCATATTATAAAAACTTATTGATAACCATTCACCTCTTACTTCTACATTATTACCATTTGCATCTCTATAATTTTTAAAATAACTACCTAGATACTCTCCTGTTGAACTATTGTATTGGTAAGATCTACCATGCCAATACGTATCGGTGTTATTATCAAATGCAGCCCATGGTCCAAATGAATCATTAGCAACATAAATACTTGAAGCAGTTGATTCAAATCCATTTACATTGTTACTACTATTCATAACAGGAACAAATTCAATATATGTAACAGGTGGTATATCATTAAAACATCCCTCATATTTCTCTATTGGATTATTAACTAATGTGTTTGTATATACATTTTTACCTGCATTTCCACAACTTTGACCAGGTTGCATATTTGTTCCTGTAATTAAATTTAAGGCTGGAATATATGTGCCTGGTGTCCAATATTCATCTAGCCAAGGTACATTTACAAACCATAAGGTCGAAATAAGAGGACAATCATTCTTACCTTCTATGCTATACCATATATCCATATTTCCTATATATTTTACTACACCTTGATTTGTAACATAGCAACAATGACCCGTCGTAAATGCTATATATCTACCTAAATAAGGATTATTATTAACTCTTTTTAGATAATTATTAGATGTCTGATTAATCTGGTCAGTTAATTCTTGAAAGCGATTTAGTTTTTGCATATATTGTTCCCTTAATTCATCAATTTGTCTTTTTTCAGCATCTGTTATAATGTTTTGATAAACAATTTCATTTGATGTTGTTGCCAATACATTTTCTGGTGGTGGTGGTTCATTACTAGTAGTACTAGTAGTAATAGGTTCAAAACCTTCTTTAATATAACCAGAATCGTATAACATATTATAAAATGTTTTCTTTGAACCACGAGCAAATTTTTTCTGGTAATCTTTAAATTTAATACCATCATTTAAAGCAGGTGATTTATTAGAATCAAATAAAAATTTTGTTAAACTATCTAAATTGCCACAACTATTTGCCATACTTGTTATATTAATATATTATGATACAAAAATAATATATTTATCTTTAATCTCTTTTTATAATTGCATTTACAATAATAATAAAAAAGATAATACTAACTACAATACATACCATATAATTATTCGATTGTCTATGTCCACCACCATATTGTGGTGTTGTAAATGCAAAACCCATTAGTACAAATATTAAAAAAATAGCTATACATATTAAAATAATATAACTACTATAATTAGCATCGGCAATGATATTACCATCTTTATAAGCAGCATCTATTGTTTGAAATTGTCTAATCATTCTTTCTATTTCACTGCGTTCACCAAGTAAAACATTATGATTATTCATCATAATTTCATTTTGTTTGGTTTGTTTTACTTCAGATTGATTGATATATTGATAATTATTACTTGATAAACTAATCATCTTCTCATTCAATGCAATCATTTCTGCATTCATGTCTTTTAAACGATTACTATAATACAATGCCTTCTTAACTATTGCTACTGAATTAATAGTATGAACCATAGTTCCAGGACCACTCCCCAATGTGCAATTATTTAAAGTGCTATTAAATGTAGCACCATCACATGATGAATTTTTAGAACACTCGGTTTCACATGAAGAAGCACTATAAGAACCCAAAACACTTAAATTACTTTTTCCTATAAATGAGAAATCTTTTGCATGTGTAAAACTATTATCCTTTGCATTTAATACATTAACATAATTATTATATGTATCTTTGTATTCAACCAACAATGCGTTAAATTGGTTGCTTAAAATTTGTAATTGTGAAGACATTATATATATAATAGAAAGAAAACATAATTATTATTTAGTATGATTTAGTAAAAACTATACTACCGATAATAAATACTAATACTATAAAAATAACTAAATATAAAATGTTTGATTCAGATGTAAGAGTTTTAAAGGATGGTAAATTATTGTATACATTTTGGAAATATTGATTATATATATATGAGATGGTAAAAACTAAAATAATTACAAATAAAATGTAATTTGGATTAATAATTGTTGTAATAAATTTAAAACTTAAAATAATTGTTTGAAATACATTATTAATTAAATCAGTTATTACATTTGTAGTATTTTGGTCTGTAGAAGAAAATGCTAAAATAATAATAAAAATAAATACAAGCATAAATAATAAAAAGAAACCATAATAATTTTGTGTAGCAAATAATCCATTCTCAGCTTCTTCAAGTTCCAATTTATGATATTGATTTAACTCATCTCGTATAATCTTTCTATCTTTTTGTAACTTTTCGTGTTCTGCTATTAAATCATAATGCTGTATATCACGCATTGATATTTGGTCGCCGTATACTTTACGAGTCTTTTCTATTTTTTCCTGCATTTTTGCATTTTTATTGATCAACTCCGTACTAATAGACTCAACTGCTTGTAATAATTGCTTACTTTTGGGAACAATTGCAAAATCATTCTCAGATGAAGGAATCGTTGTTCCATCTCCACCTCTTAAAAAACATACATTATCTTTATTAAATGTTGCGCCTGTAGCACCAGGTGTAGAGGCTACAGATGCCATACACTCATTCAACGTTTTGCCTATTGTTTGACTGATTGGTGTAGTTCCCCAAAATGACTGACCTTTTATTGTTGAATATTTTGGTGCACTAATATTATAATTTGGTTCTATTGCGGTACTATAATGTGTTTGTGTACCAGAACCTTCATACTTAGGAATAGGTATAATGGTAATAGATGTTACACTACCACTATTATTAATTAGAGTACATGTTATAGTAGGTAGATTACTTCCTTGATTGCTTGCATTTTCAACATCAGTTAAATTAGGACCTGAATATAAATTATAATCATCTCCCACAAAAATTAATTTATTATCTGGTGTAAGAGCATTATTCATGATTGAAGAAGTTAAATTAAAATTATGAGCCCAACTATCGTTTGAAGTATTAAAATAACCTGTTCTAAGGGAATTTCCCAAGGCCATAATAAAATAACCTTTTGATGTGTATGTTGCAATATAATTAGGAGTCCAAGATGTACTACTTTTATTTTTTGTCCATATTTTATTATCCAATCCTATACTATAATCATCATAATTTCCATTTCCAAAATTAATTTGTCCAATACTTGTAAGAAAACCATTATTAACGTCGAGTGGACCTGTCCATTGTTGTGTATCCAAAGTTGGTTTAGAAAAAACTTGATTACTCGTATTTATACAATAAATTGTTTTTCCGTCTTTACCCAGTGATACACCTTTAATTGCGCTACCACTATCACTTACTTGTGTCCATATTCCATTCAATCCATCACGTTTATACAAATAACCATCTGTTCCACAACCAACTATAATATAAGGTGGTTGTTCGGGACCATAAGTTCCATAACATCCTATTCTATGTCTTTCATCTGTCGTAGTAGCCCATAAAAATGAATCATAAATCAAATTCCTTAGTGTTTGACTTCTTGCCCATCCCATGTTACTTTTTGTAAAATCAGTTGTTGTACATCCTGCTGATTTCCATATTTTATCATAACATGCTTGGGAAACATCCGTATTATTTTCACTATATTCTGAACAGGGGTCAGCTTCTGCGTTTAAATTAGCTGTATAGTCTAAAGTCGCTTGCTTATATCTTGTTAAAAGGTTGTTATATTCAATTTTCAAAGTTTCTAAATCTAATGCTAACGATGTGCTTTCTTTTACGGAAAGTTCATTTTTTTGTTGTCTCAATAGTTCCATTGTTTTTTGTTCTTCTTCTAGATTCATATATATATTTAATATAAGAAATTTATTAACATTGTTTATTTACACCCAAAATAATAATACAAAAATGATGATATAGAGAGAAAAATAAAAATATTATTTGAATTTAAAGTATTATGAACATTATTGGTAAGTAATTTATTATTATTATTATTATTATTATTATTATTGGTAAGTAATTTATTATTATACCTATACATCAAGTTTTCTTTGTAACTTTTTGTTAATTTTCTTATATATTCCATATTTGATTTCATACAATAATCACTAAATTTCTTATTATAAAAAGGTCTTTTTGAAAAATAATTAAACATTTTTAAATGATAAAATGTTAAAATATTAAAATTATAGTTTTTAAACTATTTTCTACCCATATTTCTCATATTTCTCATATTATTATACATATTGCTTCCCATATTACTGAGATTATTTGTAATATTTTTAACATTACTAGTCATATCACCATTTACATTGCTATATAAAACTTTAATAGAAATAAAAGTTATTATAATACTTATAAAAAGAGCCCAATTTCTCAAATATCCTTCATTATATGTTTGTCTATAATCGTATATTAATTCACTAGATGTATTATCTTTCTCTTCAATTCTTTTGAGTCGTTGTTTTAGAAGAGTATTTTGTTTTTTTTCTTTAACTATTGTTGTGTTTAAACATGTTAATTTTTTATTTAATAAATCTGTATTTGCATCTATTTCATTTGATAATTCAAAAAAATCTGAGCCGATTTTTGTAAGATTTGACTGAGCATTCGAAAACATTTGCTGATAATCTGCATAATCTGGATTTTTATGTAAAAAAACATAATATTTTTTGTATTCAGATAAAACAAACTGCATTTGTTCATCTAAAGTTGATACTTTATTTTGAAGACCTTGTATAATATTTTTGATTTCTTCAGGTTTTTGTATTTTATATAAATAAGTATCATCTTTTATAAATTCTTTACATTTTTCATTATAATCAAGTTCTAGTTCTGACATTATATAATATAATTTGATTATATTTTATAATATTTTATAATAAATAAATTTAATGCAAATTAGAAAGAAAAAATATCTTCAAACAAAAGCATCGAGTCATCAACATATTTTTTTGTTTCAATATATCCCCCAACAAACTTTCCATCGCAAAAAACCATTGGAAATATTTTACAATCTTTTTCAGCTAAATTTTTAACAAATTCTAAAAATTCTTCCTTTGATTCTATTAGATATTCATCACAATCTACTACATTAAAATTTGTTTTATTTTCTTTTAAAAAATTCTTTACAAGTAAACAATTTGGACAACCTGATTTGCTATAAATTGTAAACATTTTTTTTGCTGGTAATTCAAATTCCATAATATAATATCTATTTATATATTTATATATTTATATATTTATATATTTGTATATTTATCATGTACAAACCCTATAATATTTTGCTACTATGGATGTCTTACTTGGTCTCAAAATTTCACAAACTTGTCCAGGTCTTAATCCAATTACACGAGCTACAGGATCAAACCTAGAAATATTTGGCATTTGAGACTTATCTATAATATTGTATCTCTTCATAATGGTTTCCACTTCTGAAGCCATTAGCACACGATGTGGTGGAATTAAGATATGTTCCAAAATATTAAATTGTAACCTCTTAATGCTTTCGATAACAATGAAAATGCCGTCTGCCTCCCAAATATGTTTGAGTTCATTTATCAATGTTTCATTAGGTTCATCTTTAATAATGATAAATAATGTATCCGTTTTTTGAAGTGTTTCTGATAAAAGAAACAAATCATCTATCATTTCTTGAATATTTTTTGGTGCTGGTCTTGCCGCTAAATAATAACGTATATATATTTTTTTCTTAGGCGATTCTGGTGTTACGTTTTCATCATTAGTTTCTAAAAGCATATCCAACTGATTATTCTGCTTCATAGAATTTACTTCATTTACACTAAAATTAGCGTAATCATTTATATTATAACCTTGTTTTGCCATAAGCTCTAAAATAATTTTTCTTGATGTATAAATATTTGGAATGAGGACATTTGAGTTTTGACTGGTCATAGTATATATATTATAATATAAACATAATGAATTTTTAATTCAATTTTTATTTATATTTATATTTATAAAATTATTTTTCTAGTATCGCTCGAGTTTTCAGAGTTTGTTTCAATTGTTTCTATTTTTTTTACGTCTGATTCAGGTTCAATCGGTGCTTCAACTTCTAAAATACCTTCTTCAATCGGATTCTCTGTAGATGAAGATTTTCCAAATTCTTGAACTATAGGTGCATAAACTGGCGACTCTTGTTGATTTTGTTCGATATAATCAGAACCGACAGCGTATTGTGGCGACTCTTGTTGATTTTGTTCGATATAATCAGAACCGACAGCGTATTGTGGTGACTCTTGGTTAAAAGGTGGTGACTCTTGGTTAAAAGGTTGTGACTCTTGGTTAAAAGGTTGTGATTCTTGGTTAAAAGGTTGTGACTCTTGGTTAAAAGGTGGTGACTCTTGGTTAAAATCTGGACTTTGTTCAGAAGGTACTTCTCCAAATTCTTGTAATTCTGGAGTTTCTCCAAATTCTTGAACATCTACTAATTCTTCGTATTTATTCTCTCTTTTTATATTTTGATTTAATTTTTGATTCAAATTTCTCAATGTATTTTTTATTAAAATTTCTGTTGATTCATTAGACTTTAATAATTTATTAATATTATTTGAGTAAGACATATTAAGAAGTTGTTCTACGTTATCGTCAGTAATAATACGCATCTGAACATTCATTACTTGCAACTCTTGTATTAATAGTTTTAACGAATATGGCACTCTTAGTATACTAAAAGAACGTCCGAATCTGCTTAAATTTTTAATATTTTGTGTTCCATCTGGACTTGTAAAAAATTCAATCGGACCATCAGCATAAGGACTTAAAAATAAATTTTTGGCTTCATTATAAATAGAAATCGCACCAGTTTTGTTACAAACCGCAACATAATATTCATCGCCTCTAACCATAAATGATTCATTTAAAAAATATGACATTCCATGTGCACAAACACCATCACGTTCCATTTCACCTATACGTAATCCACCATCATTTGCGCGACCTTGTACAGGTTGTCTAGTTAACATTGTATTAGGTCCGCGAGCTCTAAAATTAATTTTATCTTTGACCATATGTTTCAAACGCATATAATAAGTTGGACCAATATAAATATCTGCAGCTAATTGCTCTCCTGTCATACCATTATATAGAACTTGATTACCTGTAGAATTAAATCCTGCATTCACAAGGAGTGGTCCATATGTAGAATAATTCGAGCCTTTTACTTGGAATGCAGTGCAATCTCCAAATGCTCCATAGCTGACACACACTTTACCAAAAAGTGCTTCTGTAATTTGACCAATTGTCATACGACTTGGAATAGCATGTGGATTAATAATTAAATCAGGGCGTATTCCGTCTTCAGTAAAAGGCATGTCTTCTTCTGGAATAATGAGACCTATTGTACCCTTTTGACCACTTCTAGAAGCCATTTTGTCACCTATTGCAGGCAAGCGTTCTTCACGAACACGTACCTTTGCAATATTGAATCCTTCCTCACCAAGTGTAATAAAAGCCTTGTCCACATAACCTAGCTGACCTTTTTTTGGTTTCACTGAGTCGTCAATCCAAACATCTTTGTTTTCCATATTTGCATTAATTTTTCCGATAAGCACAACTTTATCATTTAATTCAATATTCTCTCTAATAAGCCCGTGTTCATCCAATTGACTATAGTCACAATCGCGTTTCTTCTTAATAACATTATTTCTCTCTACATTGGCAAATTTAGAACTAGAACCTCCTGTAATTTTAGAACTCTCTTCTCTGGACTCGTACATAGAATAGTAAGTAGTTCGGAAAATACCGCGCTGAATAGCACCTTCATTAATAAGAATAGCATCTTCTACATTATAACCAGTATAACACATTATTGCTACAATTGCATTTACACCATAAGGTTGTTGTTCATTATTGATATATTCCAAATATCTTGATTTAATAAGAGGTATTTGTCCATAATTTAATATTACACCCATCTTATCAATACGCATTTGATAATTGCTGTGATATACAGAGACTGCTTGTTTGCTTTGACCACATGAGAAAGCATTACGTGTTACAGGATTATTTTCAGGATAAATAATCAAGTTACCCATTACACCTAGAATGAGAGAAGGGTCTATTTCTAAATGAGTATACCATTTGCTCTTCTTTAAATCATTGATGGAATTAGCAATTAACGCGGTTTCTTCCTCAGAAGTATCTAAATAATCAATTGCTGCACGACCATGTTCAAGTTTCTTTAAAATAGTTGCTTTATCTGAACCAATATTATATAATTCTTTTAATTCATACAACTTGTTGTTTTTACTTGTATATTTTTCATCATATTTATCAATTATTCCTCCGATCAATTGCTCCCAAGTAATTGTTCCACTATCTAGACCATGTAATATTTCTTGTCTTTTAAAACTCACTTTGTTGTTTTCAACATAATAAACAGGTCTACTTAACCTACCAGCATCTGTATAAATATAAATTTCATTTCTTTTATAATCAAAAGATACACTTGTGTAAACTGGAATAACACCATTCCTTCTATACAATTTTAATAACTTTACAATTTCAATAGGCATATCTAACACACCAATCCAAGTACCATTTATAAAAATCTTGGAACTACTACCTAATTGTTCTGCATTGCATTCTAATAGAATACGCATAGGGGTGTTCATCCTAAGCCATTTTATAATAGGAAAAACTGATGCACCACTAGTAATATAAGTTGTGATAGACATATGTTTATGTAGACCAATATTAGCACCATCTGGAGTGTCAACAGGGTCAATATAACCCCATTGAGATGAATTTAATAATCGAGGACCTACGACTTTTGCACTAGAATCAAGAGGTAAATTAATTTTACGTAAATGAGATATAAATGTATACCAACTTAAACGATTCAAATCTTGAACAACACCTACTCTTTTTGTATGTGCTTCAGAACCCCAGTTTCCTTTAAATGCTTTTCTGAAACCTTTTTCGACAATTCTCTCTTTAAAAAAAGATTTAAAGTTTGATTCAATTAAACCAATAAAATTATCCTTGTATTTATTTGTTTCCTTTCCTTTCTCTCCTTTTTCTTTTGGTTTCAATTGTTTCTTTTCTTTTCTCGATAATGTATCATCGTCCTTATATTCACCCTTGTGATAATAATATTCTTCATCTATTTTTCGTGTAATATCTTTCTTTTGAATCAAATAATATTCTCTAAAAAGGTCATACATGAGAGAACCCGAAAGTTCAACACGTTTAAATCTGAAATTATCTCGGTCAGTAGGCTTCTCTTCTTTTAAATAAACCTTTAACATTCTATTAACCATATAACCAATAAAATAGGCTTTTTCCAAAAAATTTAACTCTCCAACATGTGGTAAAAAATAATCAGAGAGAATTTCAATAACACCTGATATAGTTCCCCTTTTTGTCAATTCTGCTATAAATTCAAGAGCATTTTGTTGGTTAAAAATCTTGTTAGCATCATGAATACAAGGTATGAATAAATCTATATAAGGGTTTTTTTCGTTGTCTTCTTCGTTATTTAAATTATTTAATAAACATGTTTGTATAATATCTTTATCTGAAATAACACCTAGTGCTCGCATTAAAATAAAGAGCGGTACTGGTTTTTTAACATTTGGAACAGCAACTACAATTTGGTTATTACTTAAGATTGAAGATGGTGCAATAATTTTAACAGATGTTGTTCTAATTGGCTTAGATGAATCTTCAGATACAGAACGGATTTCTGCTGAATGACTATAAACTTCATCATCACCTTTATACTTTCTTATATAAAGCAAATTATCTGCAAATTTC
>Ga0114960_10001227_pt1 | contig 20665 bp, 49 predicted proteins | sample C_130625_MF_Meta_FD_92637 | JGI IMG/M metagenome (GOLD analysis project Ga0114960, IMG submission 92637) | Freshwater microbial communities from Lake Croche, Canada to study carbon cycling - C_130625_MF_MetaG | ecosystem: Environmental > Aquatic > Freshwater > Lake | place: Lake Croche, Canada... | reverse complement strand
ATGGAACAAGCAGCTTTAATGTAGCTACCAGCTTTAATGTAGCTACCAGCTTTAATGTAGCTACCAGCTTGAATGCAGCTACCAGCTTCAATGTATCCACCAGCTTTAATGGAACCATCAGCTTTAATGGAACTACCAGCTTTAATGTATCCACCAGCTTTAATGTATCCACCAGTTTCAATGTAGCTACCAGCTTTAATGGAACCATCAGCTTTAATGGAGCCTGTCACAATGACACATTTAGGAAAGTAAGCATAACTTACCTCAATTATCAAATTTCCATCAAAATTGGATAGGTCAGTTTTACCAATGTAAGTTCCATTGGAGTTAAAATCAGAAGATGTTAGGGTTAATGTATTCATATATACCAGCTTCTCATTCTTTGTCAAGGTCTTTTACCACAATGTCTCTCAAATAATAATTAATATCATCCAGTTCTTCTAGCAATTTGTTATCCCTTGCCCCAAACAATATGCAAGTATTCAGGTGGGACTTGGCGTTTTCTAAATGGAATTTAAAACTAATAAATTCATCTTTGTCCCCGTTGAATGTTTTAAGAGATACAATCATAATTTGCTTCCTCCTGCATGGCTATCCAAAAATCTTCTGGCATAATGATATTGTCTTTAGGCTTGCCATATTGGAAAAACAATGGAGCAATTTCCCAAACACAGCGTCCCGCCAATCCACAACCAATTTTCGTCACTAGAAAAATAGAATCAGGACTTTTTGATGCAAAGTGAAGAAAACGCTCAACATAAAAATTAATTATATTAATGGGCAGAGCATTTATACTCCAATCCTTTGTGGGGATAGCAAAACATTTTCCTTGCAAACCAAATCCCTGCCCCATCTTTGCTTCAAACTTTTCCCATGCAAGGAGAGCAGCACCAGCACCATGAACGCCAGATTCATTGCTGCCAAATACGAACACTTCATTTTTAGCCAAACTAGTAATGTTATCAGGAGTATATCTCATATCTCAATCTTTTTCACTTTTGTCAATGCTTCGATGGTTAAGTTTTTGGCGAAGGCGAGGATAGCATCTTTGCACTCATCGTTATCTTCACAGACTTTCGACGCTTGTTCCAGACCCCATTTTGCTGCGTCGAGTTGGATTTGTCTAACCATTTCGGTATAGGCTTTAACATTTCCATGCCAAGGTGAATTAGTTTGTATAGGTTCAATGAGCAAAGTTTTAGCCCATTCTTCTGCTTTTTTCATATTTCAATTTCTTTCACTTTTGCCAATGCAATGACTTTTTTTTGCCATGAGGCGTGTGTAAAGCCATATTCCCAAAGATTAATATCCACCGACAGACAACCAATATAATCAGAACGCAGAAGTGCTTTGGAATTAAGCGTTTCCTCCACCAACCAGCATAGGTGCAGGAGTTCGGTATTGCGAACTGGTTCAGATGATTTTTGCAAAATCCAAGAAAGAATTAAATTGTCTTCTCTCCCATAAGGGACAAGTATAAGTTTATCCGGCAGCATCTTTGCTAATGCTTCTTTCAACTGTTTGTCGGTGTAATCCATAAATTATTCTTTGTTATAAAATTCTAACATTGGTTCATTAACTTCAAAACTGCCATCAATATAATCAAATTCAGTAGGCAATGGAGCAATTTCGGCTTCTATAATTGCTTCATCAAGTGATTCAGCTTCAATCTCCAACATTCCACAAACTGACCAAGTGCAGGGGATTTGATATTTCATATCTCTAGTATGGATGAATTTTCTTTTTTGTCAAGACAGTTTTCTCTTTTTTAGTGACAGGAGGTTCGCCATAATGGAAACCAGTCTCATCCTCATATCCAACAGGACACGAGAACAGTTCTTTTAGGAATTTGATAATTTTCTTAATCATATATATTTTAATTAATTTTTACTGCCATCGCATCAGACTTTTCATCGCCATAAGTTTTTTCATGCTCGCCATAATACCATGCTTTGTTAGCATTTAATTTTAAACCAATTATAGTTAATTCTGTAATTTCGTGTTCCCCACCTTCGTATCCATGACAAACTACCATCAGTTCAGGGTCAAAACTTTGTAGTTTAGTAATTAATTCTTTAACTTTCATAATTTTTTAATTCATCAATTTCGCGTTGAATAGTTTCGCGGTCAAGGGGAGTGCCTTTAGACTCCATATACATAAGTATTGACAGCATCATTTGTATAGTAAAGACTTTTGTTGGAGCATTAGAGTTTGAGAGTTTATTGGCTTCTTTAATTTTTTTAAGCCACGAATTGTATTCTTTAACTTTCATAATTAGTTTTCCAGCACATAGCTCCAGTATCTTGAGTCAGTCTTGTTTTGATTTTTATCCCACCAGATGCAACGCGCAACATAGCTTGGCACATTCCACATTTTGCACATACTAATCCAATGCTGCTCAATAGCCTCATAGTGCGCGGAGTCGCGTGTTTGGTCAAGCCCATACAGTTGAAACAGGTGAGTGTCCATACAAGTCACTTCGCACTCATTAGGATAAACCATTTCTAATGCAAAACTTGTTTTGGCAAGTCCAAGACCAAGAATTTGTTTTTCAAGACGATTGCGAAATGAAACCCAACTTTCGTTGTCTTTTTTATTAAATAAATTTACATCACCCCAAAATTGTTTTGAAAATTTGTCAACAAAACGAGTGCGATTGTTATGCAATCCAACTCTGCTATCTTGCAACTTTTGTTTCAAAACATCAGGAAGGTTGAACCATTGAGTCCAATCTTTAATAGATTGATAGCCATTGATATTGCTTTCCCATGAGGTATGAACAGACATAAAGGCAAACAAATACCTTTGAAAAATTTCATGGGAGTTTTTTGGCTTTACAGACTGCCAATATGTTTTGTAAGTGTTAATCTCATTAGAGTCAAGAGAATTAAAGAATTTCTCTACTTTGTCATAATGGATTGTTGCTTTATTCTTTGACTTGGAACTCATCTCCAAGTTCCAAAGGTCAAATTGTTCGGTTATTTTGTTTGGTGCGAGACTGATGAAATCTAATTGCATACCCCTACTTTATCAGAATTTCGGGGTATGTCAAGGGTGTTCAATAAAAAAGAACATTTATATATTAATTTAATTTAATTATCTTCTAATTCTTCTTCATTGTCTGATTCTTCGCTAATCAGGTCATTCATTTCTTCAAGTAAAGCGGCTGCATCATGTTTCATAACCTCAAAATCAGAATTTAAATTCTCATCTTTAAATACAAAGTTGATGTTTTGAACCTTTTCTATGAGTTTGTCTATCTGGGCGTGGATTTTTTCTGGTTTCATATTGAGATATACACCTTAATTGGTGCTTCCGAAACCTCCAGTATTTCTTGCTGAACTTTCTAACTGTTCAACAAGCATAAACTCAATATCTATATTGGGTTGAGCCATTATTTGACCAATTCTATCTCCAATTTTATAAATGTTTTCTTGACTCAAGATTGCGTATATTCTATTTCTGCCGCCTTCTGGAATGATAACATAATCTTCTGGCTGAAAAACATATTTGAAACGGAAACAAATTTCTCCACGATAACCATTATCAACCAATCCAACACTATTTGTAAGTATCAAATTCTTTTTTGAAATGCTGGAGCGGGGCAGCAAAAGAGTATGAAACTTCGTTATTTGCTTGCCTTTCTCTAAATTTTGAGGTGCAATAAATAAATTTGTCTTATACTCAATGTATTCAATCTTTGACCATGCGTTGATGCCGTCAAGTGGACGCTCAAATTTCTGTCCCACAATGTTTGGTTCACTTGTAGCCACAACATCATAAGCGGCATCATCAAGGTTTCCCTTTTTGGGAATTTCTAAATTAGGGAACTTTTTAATAAGAATTTTCATATATTTTTTATTTGAATTAAATTTATCCCAAACTCTTTTGCGAGTTGTAGGGCAAAATCATCTCTCTGGTATATTTCGGCGTAAATTATTTTTTTAATTCCATACGCCGCAATGGTTGTCATGCAGGAACTACATGGTAAAAGAGTAATTGCTAAAATTTCAACCTCATTTGGTTTGCAATGAGCCAAGCAATTTATCTCTGCATGGACTACTCTTTTGCGTCTTTCTTCTCTGTTTGACCAATCTATCTCAATGCCTCTTGGTGAGCCGTTATAGCCCAATGCAGCAACAGATTTATCGTGCCTCAATGCACACGCACCAACTTTTACATAAGGGTCTTCTGACCTCAATGAAGCAGTTTGAGCCAACATTAAAGCATACTGCTCCCATGTTGGACGAGGTGGCGTTTGCCAACTGGTCTTTTCTGTTATAGTGTGAGAATCAACTATTGTTTGTTTTTTTATTTCTATCACAATTTTATTTTATATTTAATACTTCTTTAATCTCATCCGCCTTTTGTTCTTTACCCTTTTTGATTCCCCATTCATGGACTTGTTTAAGCATTTCCTGAACTGTCCAGTTTTGGGAGTCGTCTAGGTAAATGTTTAAATTTTTGGTTAAATAATTATTAATAGTATTTGTTAATTGAGTTTTCATATTAATCTACATCTTCATTACAGGCATAGCAGACATTGGACATTGGCATTGTGCGAGAAAACCAAGTGCCTTCGTCGCTACCACAATGGGGGCATTTCCATGTATCTTCCCCTTTTTCAAGCTGTTCCTCATTTATATTTAAATTTTTAATACTTGTTTTCATAAAGGAGACGCAGAAAAAGATAAATTACTTAAACTAACAGGAGTCATTGGTGAGTCTTCAAAGTCAACAAGATACACAAAGCTGCCATTTGTTTTATCTCCCCAAGTAACGGCGCGAGTATATCCATAAGCATCTTTACAAAACTCTTTATCCCCAACTTTGATATTTTTCTTTAGATAAACCTTCATTGGTTATAATCTTGGTAGCCTTTATTATATCCTTTAACAAAAGAATTGTAATCATAGAGTTGTTCTTTTAATTCTTTAAAAGTAGTTTGTGAATCTTTATCAAATCCATGTTCTGAATCCGCCCACCCAAATGAATATCCTTCTAAAAAAGATTTTTTTATATCAGTTTTCATAAATTATTTTTTAAAACAGTTGCTAATGTCGATTCTGGCAAAGTTTGGAGTCCCCAAACCAGTCAACCCATTGTATAGGAATGTCACCTCTTTGTCAAGCCAATTCTTTTTATCTTTTAAAATAACTGCTCGTTTCTCATAAGTTCCTTTGAACATGGCATCAAACTTTTGACCTTTCCATAGTAGAGTTGCGATTGTTGCAGCACCTTTCCAGTTGCCGTCCCCATCTTGAATGTTGGTCAAGATTGCTTCTGCATCATCTTCTGGCTTGATTTTCAAAAGATATTTGCTGCGCTTATTTTCGTAACCTTCATCCAATTTTCGCAGGATGCCGCCTTCTTCACCATCTTGCACAAAGATATTATATTGCTTATCTAAATCAGCTTTGCTCTTAACTGGATAAGTTTTAACTTCTTCAATATATTTATATTTATTAATTACATTGTTGTCAATCCAATGTTTGCGAGTCTTGTAGGGGATTGCTTGTCCCCAACTATCAAAACCATATCCATCATAGATATAGTATTTAACCATCTCCCTACTCTTTTTAACATCTTCTGGAGTAATGTTCACAGTTCTGCGAATGAGTTTATTTAATTCATTAAGTTCTTGGCGAAGTTCGTAATTGGCAAGTTCGCCATCCAAAACTGCAAAAGGTTGTTCAGCAAAGAAAGATTTAAGAGATTCTTCAATGTGTTTAACATTTACATACTTTTCACCTTTGCGAGTGAAAAGACCATCTTTAGTTGCAATACAGCGATTGCCATTAAACTTGCATTGAATACCCCAGAGTTCTTTTGAAAAGTCAATCTTTGCAGAATAGTCATTATAGTTCTTTGCCAACATGGGTTCAACATATTGGACTGTATCTACATCTTGGATAGAATCAAAGTAACCAGTCTTGCGTTGCTTTTTGTATTTGGCTTCAATTTCTGCAACTGCCTGTTCTTCAGCGGTGGTGGCATTTTTCTTGCCTGTATTTTTGGGTTCAGCAACAGACCAATCTGAATAAACGAGGTTTTCGCTATCTTTTACACCTGCAACTGTGCGATAATTTGCCCCTTTTTGTTCTTGGAGCCAGATACGAATTTTACCAGTAGTGTCTTTGGAATATAGTGTGGGATAGGTTTTCATTTGATATATTTAACTATATCATATTTTTCAAAAGATTGCAAGGTTTCTTTTTGGGAAAATAAATGTTCAAATTCTGGCATGAATTTATCTGCTTCTGGATATTCTTCTTTAATAAAGGTAACATAAAATTCTGTTATTTTATCTAAAAATAAAGAATAAATTTCTGCTCCACCAGCAATCCAATAATTATTTTCTGGTAGATGGGAAATGTCTGTGACGATATTTAAAGTGCTAGGAAAGTATTTATTTTGAGTGCTTGCTTGTAGCCAACCATATTTATTTTCACGGGTAACAATCCAAAGGCTTCTGTTGCGAAGCCATTTAGACGGCATACCTTCCCAAGTTTTTCTTCCCAAAACAACTTGACCATTCCAAGTTTTTTCTTTGAAATGTTTTAAATCATCTTTGAAGTTCCAGAGAAGCTCATTACCTTTACCAATCGCCCTGTTTTGGCTCATGGCTACTATACCTTTAAATGTTGACATTTTTAATTTTAAATTAATAAAATTAAAGGTGAAGTAAAAGACAAGCTATTTTTATTTATAGGTAAGCCCTAGTGCTTTAGCTTATGTTATTACCTCACCTTTATTTACACTTTACGAATGAAGTAAGTAAGTCTCAACAAAAGAATTATCTACCTTTTTTAACTGACAATCTTTCACAAAACCAAAAAGAGTCTTATGGATTGTAACGAGTCTCCTGCCCTCAATGACCTTGCCAGCCCTCACAATGCTGCCCTTGAACTCATAGAGTCGTCCAGAGACAACATTATTTGCTGGCTTGCGAGTGAATCTGCCATTCTTTAAACGATATACCTTATTTCTGTTATTTTTTGTGTTTTTCATAAAAATTAAATTCCATCTTTCTTGTATTGAACTTTCTTATTTCGGGGGGTGCTGTTATATTCCTTCTTAATCATATTGCAGATTTTCTTGAACTGTGGATTCTTTTTTTGAGTGCCTTCGACTTCAATAGTTGGGTCAATGGCGTGAGTCTTTTCAACTGTCTTTCGGATTAACTTTGCGGTCTTTTGATTCATATTATGTATTTAATTCTGTATTTATTTTTGGCGGTAATTCTGGTAGAATAGCCCACCAGAAAATTTGTAAATCTTTAAATTGAGGATTATCAAAAAACCAAATAACTTGATTTTCTTGAGTTATTTTATTTGCAATGGTTATTATTTCTCCATCACTCACTAACAATCTTTCATTATCTTGTGGCAATGAATCATTTATATTTCTATTCCATATCATAAAAACATTATAGCATACTTTCAGGTAATGTCAAATTTCAATCATTGATTATTAATTCATCCATGCCTTCTACAACTCCAGAATTTTTTGCAACATGGTATGCTTTGTCATCAACAAAATGCGTGAAATAATACATTTTTACTGCTGTAATTGGCAATTCAGGCAACCCACAATCTTTAAGAAATTGTTTAATTGCTGTGGAGCTATCTTCTGCTTCTTTGACTCCATGAGAGAGTCTAGCAGTAAAAATAGTTACCTTGTAGCCTTTAACTAACCAAGATTTAATGTTTTGAACCATTTGAGGGATTGGCTTGCCAACTTTATTAAATTGGTTATCCCACTTATCGTAATATGCAAGAGTCCCATCAAAATCTACTGCTATGTGAATTCTCTTTGCGGCGTTGGAAATATCTAATTGAATCATATATTTATTTTAATTTAATTATTTGTTGTTTAATGTTGTTTTTAATCTTTGAAAAATTTGCTCTATTGCAAGGTCTTTTTGTTTTAACTCGCAGTCCCAATAAACTTCTTTGTCGTAATTATTTGGCACTCCAGTTGCGTAATCGGCGTGTTTGCGTGTGCCGTCAACACCTTCGCTATAATGGAACAAAGGAGTTGTATCCCAAGTGTCGTATGCGTTATTAAATGCTTGTTCTTCTGTTAAGGAACCATGACAGAACTTTTGATGCAATGAGTCAAATGTGATAGGCAAACCAAGTTTGTCATAAAAGTATTTGATAAGATTAGGAATATGCCATGTGCCATCTTTATTGTCGTTGATTTCTATAACAAGACGCTTTTTGACACTATCAGATAGTTTGGCATAATTTTTAGCAAACTCTTGAAATACTTTTGGTGCATCACCATCTTGGCGGCAATGTATATTTAACGGCGACCAATGCGATTGCGGCAAGTCAAGGAGGTCAAAAATTTCGCCGTGTTGCTCCAAGTCACGAATAGAGTTGCTAACAACATTCCCGTTAGGATTGGTAAGAGAAATATACTCACTAGGGTGAGAAGATATACGCACTCCAGTATCCTTAATGATATTTTTAACATTTGTAATTTCATTGTATATTTTTTCAGAATTAGGCAACTCTGATAACGATATATTTACACTTGGATGATTGATAACAGGAGTCAGTCCAGAAGAAAGGCGATAACCTTTGATACCAGAATCATGGCAATACTGTATTATTTCGCCTGTAACCTCAAAATTATTGAGGATTCGTGCAGAAAGAATTTCTAATGCTTGTTTGCGGGGCAAAGAAGCAAAACGGGTATAAGTCATGGTTTGAAACTTATACCCTTGCTCTTGCAGTTTAAGAGATATACAGCAAAGCGATAAATTCATGTTTGCAATATACTTGTTTTTCTTATCATTGTCAATTATTTTTTTTAATCTTTTTTAATTCTTTTTTTAAATTTTTGACTTCATTTTCTGTGGCATCTTGTGGATTTTGCTTGAGATATTCTAGGCGACCTTCAATCTCGTATTGGGAGCCTTCGCCGTATGAACCCAAGTCTTCCCTTAAAGCTATCCCATCAAGACTATACCAATCAGGTTCAAACTCCTCTTGAGTTTCTCCTTCTGCAATAATTGTTTTGCCAACAAATGCTCCACCTTCATCGCTATACTTTATTTCAAAAGTTAAGTCTTGAAACTTTTTGCTTGCATTTACAAGAAAAGCAATGGGAGGACTCCAAGCTGTGCAAAAAATAATCTCCGCCCCTTCAAAGCCAAGACTCCATGCTCCAATCTCGTAGGCGTTCCACTTTGTTCCCCAATTATGGACTTGCCAACTATACCAATCATTAAACCCATGTTTCTTAATTAATTTATCACTTTGCTCTTTGGTCATGCCAAAACTATGTTTGGTAGGCTTGCCCCAAATCTTATCTCGTTTCTCTTTGTCTTTTTTAGAAGATTTATTATATTTGTCCCATTCTTTATCAAGTTCTTCTTGAGTTAGGATGGAAACAGGAGCCATTGTGCCAATAAGGTCTTTGGGGATGGGAACAATGGTAGAGAAATCAAATTTTCCTTCTGTATTCTCATCCACTTTTCCATGATTTACAGTTTCGACAAACTTTTTGACATCGGCTATTTCGCCAGTTATTTTTAGATTGATTGAGGTATGATTAGGCATATAGTTAGGTTAATTGTAAAAGTATATTATCAGTATTTCAAGAAGTTGTCAATTTAATTCTTGCTTCTCCATTGTTTTTTGAACAATACATAAGCAGAAACAATAGGAAAATTTAATAAATGCCAATAACTGCATTTTTCTGTTTCAAAATTATGAATAAACATTCCAGCATGATGTATTGCCCATGAAGCCTCTCCTTTGCTAAAAAGTTGAGAAACTAATAATACATGGCGGTCATCTATTTTTAATGAAATTTTTTTATTATTTGTTAAATTACTTTTGGTTAATTTTAATACATTAATATGATTTTTTCGTAATTGTTTAACCATGAATTCATCGCTGTAATGACCACTTTTTTTAAGAAAAGTCTTGGGATTTTTTCCTGTAACACAGGCTAGTGCATTTGCCCCACAACCAAAAGTTCCATATAAATATGGGTCAAAAATAGTAAAATTAAACTTATTTACCCTATATTTGTTCCAATTTTTGTGGTCTTGGTATGTGCCTGTTTCCATAAAAAAGGTTCTGTGTTGCTAGTTTCGGCTAACAACACAGAATTGAATCAACGGACAGAAGGAATCTTCTGCGAGCTAGTTTGCTTCGGAGTTTCTGCGCTAGGTGCAGCAGCCTTCTTGGTTGACTTTGCGGGCTTTGCGGCTTTTGTTGAAGTAGCCGTCTTCGTTTTTGTGGTTTTTTGTGCCATAAATCTATATTAGACTATTTTCTTTATTTGTCAAGAAATAACAATTCGGTAAATAATACTGTCTGCATAATTATTTATTAATATAATATACTGCTGCTTTGCCTTTACCAACAGATTTCCTGCAAGATTCTTTTATTTCGCCAGATTCAATTAATTTTTTGAGTGCTGGATAAAAATTGTGAGGTTTAATTGTTTTATTTAGGGGAATCAAGTCTTTAATGCAAAACTCTTTATTTTTGGGGTATTTGACTTTATTTTGCCCTCTGACAATAACTTTGCCATTCTCATCAACTTCCTTGTTTTTCAAAAGAATCTGGTCTGCATGAGTTTTCATAAACTCAATACGCTTTTGGGCAGCAGAGAAATCAACACAAGTGAATCCAAGCAGTCCCCATTTTTCATTGGAAGGATAAACTTCGCTGGGTTCAATCTTGGTTCCAGCAATTTCATAACCATCATGTCTTGTTATTTGGATTGCCTCAAACCAATTTTTGTTGATGCCCTCTTTTGACTGCTTATAGATTGCAAAATCGCCTTCTCGCCACACTTGCTCATAGTCAAATCCGTTTTTGCGTAAGTTTTTTTCCAAAGGTTTATAGTTCATAGTTTTTATTAGTTAGACCAATAGCTTGTAAAGCCATTATTTATATCTTTATTTCTGATTTTAAAAAATTCTTGGGGCAAATTGCAACTGATTATGTAATTGGTTTGTGATGCGGGGACTGTATCTTTTAATGACCAATTATTTAAATCTGGGGATGACCAAATTTCCACAACAATGTTAGTTGATTTGAGATAAGGTTCATTAGTCCAAACTAATTGGGCATCTTTGGCACAACCTTGACAAACGACGAAAAGAACTAATAATAACATTTTCATATTTTGGCGGCATTGTCAAGAGTATTATATTTAGGCATACGAGCATTGCTGCGCTTTTCCCACAATTTACACACATCATCTCCACTAGGGGCATCTTTGCCGCTCAAATTCAGTTTTTTGCAATATGCCCTGTCTTTGCGGCGTTTGCCTGTCCAGTTAGCGCAGGTAAAACAGGTAAATTCATTAAAATCTTTGTGATTAAAATAACACGGATAATCCAAAAACTTTTTCTGGCATTCGTCCCAAACTCTAAACTTAATTTCTCTATTCATATAATTTAATTATGGTTATCATCTCTAAACATTTTATCAATCTCTTTAAGGCAGTCCATCATAGACTCATTATTGAATGTGATATTTCGGGCAATGTAAATGTTATGACAAATTGCGCCAAGTTTATAATAATAATTATTTTTTCTTTCTAATCTTTTTGCGAGATTAGCTAAATCATGAATAAAACCTGTGTCACCTTTATCACTAGCAATGACCGCATCAGTTTGCGGGGTAGCATTTAAATCATTATTATCAATTTCTTTAAATAAATCAGTTAATTTGCTCATAGCTCCCTCTTTTGGTAATAAAATTGATTTATTTTTGAGCATATTTAAATTATTTATTTATTTCTATTGTATGAAAAGGAATCATTGCACTCAACATATCAGACTGGTGTAATATGATAGCCTCCAAAGAAGTTGGGTGACATATAGACCCCCATTCTTTGTTTCCATGATGGCTAACAATGCAATGTTGTATTTTTTGAATAATTTCTCTTTTGACCCCAATTTTTGTTGCGACTGCTGTGAATTCGCAGGTTGACCCTGTTACATGATGCACTCTGCTCCTGTAAGTTGTTTTTAAGAAAACTTTTTCAACCAATTTTCCGTCAACAAACATAGAGTCCTCTTCATAATCCCAAATCTTTGCTAAATCATGCCAAAGAGCAGAAGTTATTAAAATATCTTTATCGCAGTTGGGATATAATTGACTGATATGCAAGGCATTGCTGGTTACTTCAAGAGTGTGAACAATTAGACCTTTTGGAAATGAATGGTGATGTTCCAAACTGGCAATATGAGTCCAAAAATTCTCATAATTATACAACTCTTTGCATACTTTTTTTAATTTGGGGCATTTTACTTCGCCTACAAAAAAATTAAAAGTATCTTTTATATCTTTTTCTTTTTGAAAATACATATATATCTAAAGCTAACATTTTTTCACTTATTTGTCAAGAACAAATTAATGGGCAATGTTTATTTACAAAAGAATCAAAAGGCTTTAATTCACTAGAGGAAATCATGTATTCAGTTTGTTGAAATACAAAAGGGTTATTTTTGGGGGAGGTTGGGTCTATTTCTCCCTTATTATATAATATTGATTTATTTTTAAATCTTTCCCATGATATTGCTCCAAGCAGCCAAGCATAATCAAAATTCTTGTGGACGCGAATAAAAGCAAAGTAATCGCATTTTTTTGTTTCTGCACAACCGACTGGAACAGAACACAGGAATCCAGCTCTGGGGGCAACTCCACAAGTTTTAGTTTTAACATCAATAGTTTTGCCGCCGCGAATTAAGTCATAATGATAATTGCTAACATCTTCTGCCCCCAGATATTGCCTAACTAAAATTTGACCAATCAATCCACTTATTTGGCGTTCGCCATTCATAAATGAACCCCTTAAAGTGCCAAGTTCTTTGTGGCGGGATTCAGCTTCTTGAATTATTTCGCTTGTAATATGGAATTTTATCATATTGGTTAAAGCGTCAAATGTGACGCTTTATGTTGTTATTTGGCACTCTACTCGTCAAATATGACGCTTTATCAATATTCGCCAGTTTCCGCTTCGTCAAGGAACCACTTAATGAATCCATATATATTTATAATAATAAATACAAATTGACTTGCCATAAGAGCAGTTTGTCCTGTGGGGATAGCATAACATATCCACAAGATGCAAGAAATGATTCCTACAACCCAACAGGACTTCTTTTTATATACGCTGAGTAAAACAGCGGTAATATTAACAAAGAAAGCTATCCAAGACAAGGTAATCATGCAGTTTCTTTCAATGCTTCAGCTATATTTGGAAACTCTTTAAATAAAACTTCTTGAATTGCTAGGGCAATATCACGATGTTCTTTTTGAGTATCCTGCTTGGTGCGAAGCTCAAGATAATGAATCCAGCTACGGAGAGTGCCATTCATATAAATGGTTGTGGAGGTATTTAAAGGCAGCACCATTCTAGCACATTCTTTTGCAACGCCCATTTCAATCAAGTCCTTATAAACTTCAAGACAATACATTTGACATTGGTCAATCATAATCTTGTCTCCAATTTCCAACTTTGCAAGTTCGTCACCCACTTGGCGGTTGGTTTTACCTTGCATACGGAACTCAATTTCTTCAAATGTTGTTGCTGTCGAATATCTTTGGCTAAATTCTTGAAAAGAAAAGCTGCGGTGGCGAAGTATTTGGGCAGCAATGGCTCGACTGGTCTGAATTTCAAAACAGCAACTTACCATTTCAAATGGAGAAAAGTGCTTGTGCTTCAAAAGATAACGAATCAATTTTGGAGCAGTTTCAGTATTCATCTGATTGGATGGATTGCTAACTCTGGCACAATAAGCAACAATGTCTTCTGCGTTATTCAATCCCTCAATAAGGGGTTTAGTCAAAGAAACAAGTTTTACATTCATAAATTATATTCTGTTATTTGGAACTTCCGTATTCAATTTTGGGGATTTTTTGCCCCAATTTATTTGGTCAAAATTATTTCGCCAATTTTTGTTATTAATTGTGCGGGGTTTATCTCCCTTGCCTGATTTTGGTTGTGGTTTATCCGCCATAAACTTTATTCATTACTTTTAACGCACCCTTGGGGTTATTGTATAAGACATCCAACATCCAATCTTGAGCATTGGCTTGGGTAGCTTTTGGATAAAGCTCCATAAGTAACATAGTTACCTTATCTTCCAAGGGAGATATGGACTGTTCTTGAATAATTTGCACCTGCGTTACAATGTCCTTAATTTCTTTTTTTATTTGAGTTTTGTTCATATTATAAATCTTTTAATTTTTTTATTTGCACTTCGCCATTTGAAATTATCAAATATTCATTCAGATGACAATCTATATCAAGATTTCCACAAGTTGTCAAGTCTAAATTACCATCACTATGATGATTTAAAATCCTTTTATGGCTACTGTGTCCAACAATCTGTTTTAAACCATCAATAGGTTCAAATTCTGTATCAAAGTCCTGCCAAGTGATGCCGCCAATTTTTTGTCTACCACCCCTACCCTCACCTGCACCATAGAGCCAATGGCGACCTCCTTTAATTAATTGTGGAATTGATTGGTTTATTTGCTCGTCCAGCCAAGTTGTAATGGCAGGTTTGTTTATTTCTTGGTTAAAAGGAAATGAACGGCTATTAATTCCAGCATGGGAGCAAAGGAAATCGTCAATCCACAAATACCATAAGAACTTGTCCCTAATTGGTGGTAAAAAACTGCCCAAGTAGTCAGTTATAAACAAATCTTTGTCTCTGCTATAACCACTACATATAGTGGTGTTGTTATCAAAAAAATACTGTATATCGTGGTTGCCAATGCAAGTATAGAAGTTATCTTTAAAAACCCATCTCTTTAAGAAATTGCAAGTCAACTCTAAATCCCTCTCTGAATTTAGATTAAAGCTGTCAAACCAGTCACCAAGACACACAGCAACATCATACTTTTCCTTTTTAAGGAGGTGTTCAGTATAGTCAATGTTTTGATGCGGGTCGCTAAAGACCAGTATTCTTTTGTTTTGGCTGCTTAGGTTCATTTACTTTAATTTTTTTATATGGACAATTTTTACATCCATTATGGCAACAGAACCCCCTTTTCAAGAGGAACTCTCTACTCAGGGGTTTGGGTCTCATTCGTGCTTTGAAACAAAGTCAAGATAGGTATTCTCTGGTGGGACATATCCAACTGCAATCAGATATGCCTCAAATTTTTCTACCATTTCTGGAAGACTAATATCCCCCGTGACTTCAAAAGAAAATGAGTGAGGAACAATTCCTTCAACATCGCTCTCTTCAACCTCGTATTTAAATATGTGTTTGTGTTTTAACATAGTTGTATGTTATTTGATATTCTTTTTTTTGTCAATCGTTTTTCTACATTTTTTGCAAAAAGTTTTGTTCCATCCATTTTTATTTTGGGTAACTTCTTGATTTGTTCCGCATTGCTCGCAAATATTGTAGGATAATGATTCTGCCAAACGAATCGTGCCATCTATATAAGGGTCTCTGCCATCTACATACAAACGCAATCCTGCAAACTTTTCTTTAACCTGCACAACCCTTATTTTTAAGGGAGTTTTGGGATTAATGTATCTGGGGTCTGCGCTTAAATATCTGAAAATTTTTCGATAAACATTTTCTGGAAACAATTTGGCGATATGAAAAAAGAAATTATTCCAAAATATTTTGTTATACCAAATTTTAATTTGATAAAAGCGTTCCTGATGCCATTCTGGATTTTTGGCATAGTAATCAATCAAGTAGAATGTTTTATCCAACAATTCATACCACCCATCACCGCAGTCAATACCTCTATGGGACACGGGCGACTTTTCTTCAATTTTAAATAAATCGGGGTATTTATTTAATAAATTATTTTGTAGCTTTTTATTCATATTCTTTTTGACATTCTGGCTGCGGCACGACGAGAAGGCATTTCTGCCATTTTTGGCGTAGATGCTGCCGCACGATTTATAAACTCATCATAAGAGATTATTTCGTGGTTAAATGCGTCCATTGAACTCCATCCTTTTGGTTCTAAGATGATTATTTTTTTGACCCTACACCACATTTGACCAGAATATCTCTTTTCTCTCATTAAAGAATTATATCATATTTATCAAATTTTGTCAAGAGTTAATTTTAAATATTTTATTGCATTTTCCAAAGATTCAATGTTGTCTCCAAGTTTGCCAATGCCTTGATTGCAATTTCTGCAAATCCATCCTCTAAAAAGACCACTAGAATGGTCATGGTCTAAAACTAAAGTTTTTGTTTCTTTTTTGCAACAGTCGCAATTATTTGATTTTGTTGTGGCTGTTTTTTTTATTTTATTTAATTGTTTTGAGGCTTTCTTTTCGCATTCTATACATTCAGACCTTTTGTATTGCCCCTTGTCTGTTTCTTTAAAAAGTCTGCATATTCTGAATTCATTATCTTCTTTAAGAATATTGCATTTTACGCATATTTTTTGGGACATATGTTTATTTTATAAGGTTTAACAATAATTATTTGGGTATAATCATCTGAAATTCTGGTTGCATTTCCTCTAATTCCTATCTTCAAGTGCTTATCTACATAATGCCACAAACCCTGAAAGTCTTTCTTTTTTCCAAGATTTTTGAGCTTTTCTTGGTGTTTTTTAGGAATATCTTGAGTTATTTGGTGTTCAAGTTTATTTCCAGCATCATCATAAAACTTTGGGATATATTCGTAATCTGCTAATGCACCATCGTAAATGTTGGTCATGCTTTCCATGATTGGCTCTTTGGAAATGGCAATATGTTTCTCAATTTCTTTCTTTATTTGGAAGGCTTCGTTAAACTTGGCGACTTCTGGGTGATAAATACCAAAATTGCGAGAATCAATCTTGTGGCGTAAATAATCTTCTATTTCGCGTTTATCGTCCCAATCTAGCCTATCAAATTTGGGATTATGCTCTAAGCAATATGCAAACTGATTTAAGCCAAGGCGAGAATAGCACTCAAGTGCCCTCATAATAGATTTTAAGCCGTCTTCTGTAATTTTAATATTAAATGTTTTTTTCATAACTTATTTGGCAATAAAATAATTCCAATCTGGATGAACTCCACCTTTGATTGCATATGCGGCTGGCATTGGCTTTGGTTCATTGTGCTGGAATAACGGCTTCAATCCAACTTCATCAAGTGGTTTATTTCCTCTTCTACTGTTAATGTCTTTGTCCACAACCATTAAATTTTCAAAGGTTTCTCTGCCGCCCTTGCTTTTGGGGCGTTTGTGTTCAATGCTCATAGCTTTCATTGGCATTTTTTTTCCAGAGTAGCCGCAGATGCCTTTTTGCATTTCATAAAGCAAGTTTTTGGTTGGTCTAAATCGGCGCATTGGCATCTTGCTGTAAGATGTCATAATGACTGTTGGACAACGAATAGCCAATCTGGAAGTGTGAACTTGCCTATCTAATCCATCTCGAAAATCAACCATTAGCCAATCTTCAAAAGTGTAAGCATGAAAAGTTAATACATTTTCTAAATCAAACTTTCCATTTTTATTTTTAGCATAGACTATATCAATGGATTTCGCAGCATAGCCCTCTTCATTCGACATAGAATGTAAGGCAACCAATGCTTTTTTGGGAGAAACTGTTCCTATTGCTTGGTAAAGGGAATTCAAAACCAAAACACTGTTTTTATCCATGAAGTCTGACATACCAACAATTTATCAGAAACTCAAAAAAAGTCAAGAAAAATTCTGTTTACAATCTTTACCCTCGCACCAATCTAAAATGTAGTCAATGTCAAGACCTATTTGTGTTGGGGAATAATTTAATGTATAAAACTCTCCAAGTTCTTCGCCTCTACGCCATTGATTAAATTTACGAAGTCGAGCTATAGTTTGTTCTAATTCTTTATTTGCTTTCATTTTTTTTATTTTTCCTTTTTTTCTCTGTAATTATAAAGTTCTCTATAAGTATCTTGTGTTATAGAGTCAATTTGTTTAACAACTTTTGCTAATGTCTGAGCGGTGTCAACTTTTTCTATGTTGGCGATATGTTTTGAGATAATTTTATTTATAGATTTGTTCATTTTTACATTAATTTGGAAAATTTTTTATTTGTCGGCGTTCCCAACTCAATTTCTTTTGAAGATTTTCTGCGTGAAGCATTTGTTCTTTGGTAAGAGGCTGACTTTTTTGAAGTGTTTCTATTTCTTTGGTAATCCAAAGGATTGAATTTTCTATTGCATTAAACTGCTCATTAACATCACTCATATTCTATATGATAGAATATTAACACAATTTCAGTAAATGTCAAATAAAAAACCCGCACCCTCCAAATTGAGAGCGCGGGTATTATTTTGTTTTATTTATTAACCTTCTTGTTCTTCTTGAAAGTCATGGTCAAACATTCTCATTGCAATCTTATCTTCACCAAAAGTGGCAAGTTTGTCCATGAGGGTCTGAACTTCACCCATTCCTTTTTGTTGTTCAGCTAAAAACTTTAACGCAAGTTGATGAAGTAAATGATTACCTATCTTCATAGCGTATTCAGACAAATCATTGCATTGTTGAGTAACCTTTATTTCTAAAGCATAGGTCTGTCTGATAACATCTGGAAATCCTTTAAAAGTTGTTGGACACTCTGGGAGCGTAGAGAGTTTTGGGGTAATTCCCATATCTAAAAGGAATTCCTTTGCCCATCCTGCATGAACAAGTTCATCTAAGGAGTCTTTTTTCCATCTTTTTGCAGCATTTACATATCCGCTATTGTCAAGCCAAAGCGACATAGCTTCATACAAACGAGAAGCAATTTCTTCTTGCTCAATGCGGAATGTTAAAATATCAATATAATCTTTTGTAAAAGGGTTTGCCATATACTTGATATTACACAAAAAAAGACAAAGTGTTTGATAAAATGGCGGATGAGTGAGTAGTCGAAACCCATTCCCGTAAGGAACAAGCCGATTTCAAGTCGGTTCCAGTTCGCCTGTCTGGTTACTCATCCAATTTAAAATGGTGGGAGATACAGGCTTTGCTCCTGTGACCTTCTCGGTGTAAACGAGCTACTCTGACTGGACTGAGCTAATCTCCCAAAATTAAACACCCCCACGATTACGCATTATTAAGAGGCGGCGGGGGTCTGCTGACAAAATGGAGCCAAATGAGAGACTTGCGCTCTCCTCTGAGGTTTACAAAACCCCTGCATCGCTATCTATGCTTATTCGGCTTAAATACAAAGTTATTTGCTTGGCGCTGTTGTGCTTCAGCAAATATAAGCCCCTAAGAAACAGCAAAATTAAGGGTGACTTTGTATAATTATATTAACTCTTACGGCTAGAAATGTCAAGTTAAAAAAGTTTTATCAAATTTAAGAAAGTCTTTTATTTGGAATATCAAGTTCAAAAATTCCAACACTATGATTTGCTTCAGACTCCCTATCAAGACACTCTGGGCAATTATCCCAATCAAAATTCGCTAGGGCAGCTTGAAATTCAGCAGATGCTTCATCTGGCACTTCTTCACCCTTGGCTTTCCATTTTTCTTTAAACATAGAAAGGCATTGAGCTACTGCTTGGTCTTGCTTTTTGCCTTCCTTGATGAGCATAGGAACGCAGCGACTCATATAATGAGATTGTTTTTCGTTTTTCTTTACTGATGGCATATAAATTGATTACACCTATTAAATGGTTCCCGCTACTGGTAACGCTCCAATTTCTTGAGATTCAAAGTCTCTTGTAATACTTTTATACTAAGCGGGAGTTATCTATTCTTATCAAAAGAATATAATATTAAAAACCAAATACCTATAATTATCCAAAGCATAGCCATTGATAATGGCTTACACTTTATTCTGACATCACCAATACATAGCCCCCAATTATCATCATATTTGGGGCATCAGAATCTTGATATTTCTGACTGGAACTGCAACCAGCTATCAAAAATAAAAGAATTATTATTAAATATTTAAACATGAAATTGGTAGGACTGGAGGGTATCGCGCCCTCTTCAATAGATTAAAAGTCTATTGCATCACTTTAATGCTTCAATCCCGTTAAATTAAAAGGGCGCAGGTTTCCCTGCGCCTCCACCATCTTCGCACCTGCGAAAAGATTTTCATATTTACATACAAACTGAAGTAAATTCTATTATCTTTTTCTCTTTTACGTCTGCTATAAAATGTTGTTTCGTGGTATCGTATCTTTGCTGGATAAATTTAGACTTCCAAAATAATCGTAAATCATCCAAATTATCAGAACTAATATGACAATCCAAATGGGCTGTAACTCTGCCAGACGGGTTATTATCTATGTCATTTTCAATTATCATTGGATAACAAACCAACATATATTTTTTATCAGATTTAATCCAATTATCCCACATTTCGGGTTTTTCTTCCAAATCTTTCTTTAGAGAAGCCTTCCCTTTTTCGTAATAACTACCCAAATCAAATTTAGAGGCGTCCATGAATTTTGTTGTGTCAATCGTTTCCATATTTTTACTTTATACCTAAATTTACACTATTTTTCGTCAAAAGTCAAGAAAATTAGATGCGTTTTTTGATATTTTTCATATAATTAAAATTGGCTCCAAAACTAGGACTTGAACCTAGAACCTTGATGTTAACAGCATCTTGCTCCACCATTGAGCTATTTTGGAATGAAATTAACAAACCCCCATTCTAGTGCGTCCACTAGACCATCATGTGTCCTAGTCTCATGCTGCGTCGATGCTATTTT
>Ga0114960_10001218_pt1 | contig 20725 bp, 18 predicted proteins | sample C_130625_MF_Meta_FD_92637 | JGI IMG/M metagenome (GOLD analysis project Ga0114960, IMG submission 92637) | Freshwater microbial communities from Lake Croche, Canada to study carbon cycling - C_130625_MF_MetaG | ecosystem: Environmental > Aquatic > Freshwater > Lake | place: Lake Croche, Canada... | reverse complement strand
ACTTTACTGTATAAGTCGCTATAATTGTTCCACCAGTAGTCTGGACCAAAATAACGCATCATCTCAGTACCTATCCACATGTCGCTCACATTGCAGTATTCAAAGTCATTCATTACAGCAATAGGACCATTAACATGCTCGCGGCTATAGCGTATACCTATACGTTGGCTACCCATACCAAATGCCTTGCTAAGGCTAACGCTTACGCTGGCTATAGCAGGGTGTGTCACATCCAATTCAAAGTTCCTGCATTGCCCAAACCATGCACCGTCTATATGTACGGGTATTTTACGATGCTGGCAGTGATCCAATAACAGATCAAAATCGTCTACATATCCAGTGGTAATGCAACTAGGATAACTTGCCACAACCACGTCACCGGGTACTAGTTCAGTGAAATGTTCTATTTGTTTCACGTTGAAATCTGTCAACCGCCTGTGATACTTGTATTCACCTTGCATAGTAGCAATTTTAGCACCATGCAGCATGTGTAACTCGTCTAACTGCTGTGTAGTACCTAGTATAGCATCTCGGCGTGTAAACGTGTCTAATCCAACGTAGCGTACTTGCTGATGCGCATTGATCCAGTTGTCTATGTTTACTAGAAATTCTTTGGTATACTCGTGCGGATCTTTTGGATATGTCTGCATATTGAGATTGCTTCTAAACTGTGTAAACTTGCTGAGATACATAGGGCGCTGTCGACGTGTTCCCAGCATTTCAAATGTTATATCACTGTATGTCGTCATTTCTTTACTGCCTTTGCTATCATATATTCTGCCCACGGATACAAATCTAAGAATTTAATTCTACTGTGTGGATCCCATACTTTAGTAGTATACTGATACAACATATCACAGTCATCCTGGATAGGTTCTACATATTCGTACATAGTATGTTGTTGAAATTGATACCACTTGGGGTCTGCATTTTTCAAATCAATTGCAGAAAATCTTTCGTAAAATGATTCACGTACATGATGAGGTATATACCTAAAATTCAAACAACTGGGATCGTAAATCTCGTTGTAGCTTATTGATGCATCGGGAAAATGCTCTGCCCATTTAAACAATTCATCTAACGTCAAATAATTTAACAAACCCACACATGGGGATAACGTTACACTATGAAGTGTACTGTTATATAACTTCATAAAATTCTGTTCAACTGTCTTCCATTTTGCAGGATATCGTTGATATTCAAATGTGTTGCCTATGCCGTCTATACTGCATTTGATATCAACTCGTTTAAATTGTGTCAGTAGTGCAAGTATTTTATTATTCACTGTTGTGCAGTTTGTTATAATTTCTATAGATATATCTGTTTTGTTCAATTGTACCAGCGTATGTAAAAATTCTTCAACTTCTGGCATTATAAAAGGTTCACCCCCGGCCAGTCTTACAGTATCTAGTTGCGGTAATTGTAATATAAGATTTAGTAATTCGTTGGTATCAATCACCGACTCGTCTGGTATTTTATTATAAAACGGATGATGTACATCTGTTTTATCTACATGTTTTGCAATTTGTGCAAGCTGGCTACTATCATAGGGATTACACATTTTACATTGTAAATTGCATTTGTTGCTTAACCGCAAATCGACATGCGTTATACCAAATGCGGTAATGTTGTTGGAATGAAATGTATTGTGAGTACGCATACTGGATCCATAGCTATGCTCATCTGCCCAACAACTTTGGCATATTGGATGCTCAACGCCAGAATCCAATGCTTGTCTAATGGCAGCAAATTCTACATTGTTTTTATAGAATTCGTTTAGATTTGTAACATCTGACCAATTTGTTTTTCTAATAAAAGATTCTTGCATACAGCATTGTGCAACATCCCCCTTGTTATAAAACAAACTGTTATATGTAAATTTGCACGGTTTAGACATTATATCCATTTCTCAACAATTGCATCTAATTTACATGGGCATGCTTTATAATCACAAACTACCGGATCGTCTGGCAATGTATAATTACCATTAATAATATTACCCAAGCTGCCGCCTACATTTTTTGTGCAGCGTTTTATATTGCCGTTGGGTTCTACCATTAATCTCTTTATACCAGCAGTGCATGTGTAACCTTTGAATGCATGTAAGTTCTTATCAAGTACTTCCATAAACTTCATTTTAACACCGTCGAAATGCAAATGACGAGGTATTGTCCAATCAATACCAAAAGGTTTCATTTTATTGAAATAGTTGTTTTGAATCCATTCCCGTTGTTCTGCGGTATAATCAAAATAATCAGTACCGTTGATACTGGTGCGTGTAAATTTGGGAGTGATTTCAACATTCAATGTTTGTAATCTCTCAAACAGTGTTTTAGCACGCTCAAAGTTAGCAGGCACTATCATCAATGGTATGCTGACACTGGCCTTGTGTTGCATAAGTTCTGCTACTGCATAAAAATGATCGTCGTCGGCAAATTCATAATGCCAGCTTAGGAACACAAATGCAGTTTGTGTTTTGAACTGTTCCCAGTAATTCAATGTCCTGGATGCATTGGTAGAATATTCAACAAATACTCTGTCGTCGCTAATAGTATCAACAAACTCTTGAAACTTGGGCCACACTGTGGGTTCGCCGCCCAACACTTCTACATAAAGATAACGATTACGTTCTTTTAACTGTGCAATTAGTTTTATATAAGGTGCCCAGTCTGTAGGCCATCTATGCGACCCATCGCGATGATAATCGTTACAATAACTGCAACTGTAATTACACACATTATGAACAAACAGTGTTAGTATGCAGCAATCTGGATTTTCATTTGTTATGTGCATCAAACATATCTGCAAATTGCGGTACTATGTCAAGTATGTTCTGATTACGAATTTTATCTAAATCCCTTGTCATCTTGATAAATTGTGGCAACCATTCAGCGGAGTAATCTTCGCTAAGCATAAACTTTTCAACACTGTCTAAATGCTTTACAAAATGTTTTTTAACATGTGTTGAAAAATTAGTAGCAACTATCCAATCCCTATAAGGTCGATAGTGTTCTACCACTTGTTGTTTCATATCAGCTGGTAATACTTTGATATTATAATACTTGGGACTATGGCACATATGATATGACACAATAGGCCTATATGATTCAACTGGGTTAAATTTAAGCAAGTTACTTTCGGTTAGTTTCCACTTCATAAACTCCGGGAAATGAAATACGTTGAATGGCGTAATTGTAAATGCATACCAACATTTGAAATTAATATCGTTACGTGCATCTATCTTTTTGAGATTTTCGTATACTTGTATCCATTTGGCAGGTGCTCTCTGATAATCGAATACTTCATTACATGCATCTATACTTGCACCTATGCGTATCTCTTTAAAATGTTTCCACAGATCCAATATGCGATCCGTTACATTAGTAAGATTTGTATTGTACTCTATTTGAATACCAGCAGCAGTACCATTTGCCACAAGTCTTTCAAGGCTTTCTATATGCTCGTCTATAATAAGAGGTTCGCCGCCAACAATGTATAGCTTCTTAGCGTTCTTAGTATGTTTTTCGAAGTTGTTCCAATACATGTTGCTGTTCTTGAACCAATCGTACTGATCAGTTGTCCAACGGCCTTTTTCATTTTTTACAAGCTGTATACGTTCGTGCGTGTCTTTGTAAGATGTTGTGCCATGCAGTTTCACAAAGTCGTCATACCACTGGTGGCTGTCAGTTGGACCGCACATCCTACATTTAAGATTGCAAAAGTTTCCATAGCGTATATCAAAATATTCAATTTCTTGATCCTCTGGATTTATAGTGCCGTCTACTTCTGTTATTTCCGCAGCACGATCTGCTTTTAATTCCCAGTCGTTGTTTTCCATTTGTCTGCGAGATAGTACACCATTGGTTTCTTCTTGCCTGCATCGTTCACATTCTGCATGCCATTCGCCTTTCAGCATTGTAGCACGAACATCTTTTAATAATGGTGCGTTACGTGCATCGTCAAAATCATCTTTGCTGGCATTATAAGCAACGCCATCTGGTTTACGAAGAATGCCTTTTTGAGGACTATAGGAATTTGCATTACAGCAAACTCGCAAGTCGCCGTTATTGCGTATGTTTATACTATTCCATGGTAACGGACAAAACGTGCCGCATGTAGTGTATTCTTGCGATGACATATCATAACTTTCACTAGAGATAGTACAAGTTAAGTATACAGTCATACTAGCATAGATGCACTTTAATAATCAGATATGCGATACAAAAGCAAAATGGCGGGAATCAATCCCGCCATTTTATTTGGTTTTATCTAGTTGGGTTTCTATTACCGCCTGGCATTGGATCGCCAGTGTTTAGAATTCTAATTGGTATGTAGATAAATTCGATTGCTTTTTCTGGTTTAATAGCAATATCAATCCACAATTCATTGGCATCGATTCTAGCAGGTGTGTTGTTTGAATCGTCGCAAACCACTGCAAAGTCATACAGCGCACGCAAGCCAACTAGGTTACCCATAAAGCTGTTGAATGTATTAGTTACACTCTGACGTGTTTGTTGATCGTTTGGTTCAAACAAGAATGGCTTAGCCAAGTTATCCAACTGATACTTCATGTAGTTGATAAGACGTGCAACGTTGATTCTATCCAATGCACTTGCAACTGGGCTCAATGTTTTCTGTCCATAAACTACCAAACCGCGTCCTGGTATGTAGGCAATTGGATTGATGCGGTTTACATACAACACATCACGTTGTCCTTGATTCAAGCTAACAGGTTGGAATGTACCATCTGCTTTCAAGTAACCAACACTGGTAACACCTGTTACCAATCCACGATTAAATCCTGCCGGTGCAAACCACGGATATGCAACTTGATCGTTGTAAGCAATTGTACGCAGTGCCATTTCACTAGCAGGTACAAGTACTTGAGCGCCGTCCAAGTTAGTTGCAAGTGCCCAAGGATAGTACAATCCTGCATATGGGCTGCTGCTAATAAGACCGTCAATACTGTTCTGGCTAGCATTGTTGACATTGGTTGCCCATGCTTGCAATGTTGTACCATCTGCTGCAAGTTCTGCAGGAGGATCAGCAACGATAAATGCAGTTTCCTTACGGTCAGTGTTCAATGTAATCATTTCGTCGATACATTCAATATAACCAGGAGTTGCAATAAGATTATAGTTAACTGCTTCGGCACGTATTTCTTCATTACTAGTCAATGCAGATTGCAATGCAGCAACAATTATTTGACGTTGTGCAGTTGGACCCATATAAGGAGTACCGTCTGGACGATTACCACTTGCAGTTACCCATGCATCAGAATCATATGGTGCAGACAAATTAGGGAAGTAATTTACCATATATTCTTTTACGTTATATGTGCTATAACGAGTATTGAATAACATCATACCACTTGGATACAGTTCTGCATTTGGTGCATCACTGTCTACATAATTGCTAACTACCATTGCACTAGGCAATTGACTACCGTTTATATAACCATTTGCATTCCAGCGTGCATCTGTGAATATAATGCCGCCTGGGCTAGAGTGGTCAGTGTTATCAACCAATGTCCACATACCGTTACTGGAATCGTATCTATAAATTACAGGATACGGTGTAGATGCACTGTCTACCCAAATATCATTATCAACAAGATTAGTACCATCGCTTTGTGCAGTAGGTTCAGTACCGCTTATGATAGGACCATTGGGGTCAGTTGCAGGATAACGGTTCTTGTAACCTTGCCAGATTTGGCCGTTGCCAACCATTATATCTACTTGTAGATCTGAGTTATACCACAGTGTACCGTTTGCAGGAGGACCAGCAGGTGCGGCAGTTGATGCAGCATAATCCAGTGTTACCCATGCAGAACCATCCCATGTATAAATTACATGATTGGCTTCGGCTGGTGTATCGCCATCGCTATTGTAACGAACATATAGAGTATTTGTTGCTTTACTACCGCCAAACGCAGCATTTGCAATTGCATCACTGCTGTACATTGGCACATAGCCTTGGCTCGGTGTGGTATTTTGCTTTACCCAGTTAGTACCGTTGTATTTCTTAACAACATAGTTTGCACCGCGATCCTGCGATGTTGTGTTAATCCATACGTTGGTAGATGCTACCTGGCTAAGTGTGCTAGGCACTGTGAGTGACGGATAATATCCATAATACACTAGCTGTCTACCATACACATAACCCACTTGAATACCTGCACTGTTAAGTGGAGTACCGCTTACATCTTCAAGTGTAAACTGCGTACCGTTGGTATTTGTAATAGTTAGATAGTTACCCGTTGCAATAGATGCAACGATTGGACCCGACGGGAATGCATCATTGATAGCAGCTACCACGCCTGCCAATGTATTGTTGGGCAATGCAGGCACGTTAATTGTTGTTGCAACTCCATTACCTGGATCAATAGTGAATGTATTGCTAGTAAGAAATGCCATAGTAGCATTTACACTACCGCCGGTACCAGAACCACCGCTTACAGTTACAGGATTAGTTGGGTTAACAGTATAATCACCAGGGGTCGTAACTGAAACTGTTGAAATACCCCATGTAATTGTGAAGTTGGCATTAACACCAGTCCCACTTGTGCTGTTTGGTGCAAGTGGGTTTGTAGGTGTAGGTGTACCAATGTATTGTCCAGCTGATTGAATTGCCACGGATGTTATAACTGTACCGCTAGCACCTGTTACACGTAATATCACCGGACTTGTATAGTTAGGAAGGCCACTAAATGTCAGTGTATCACCTACAAGATAGCCCGAACCACCTGCAGATACTGTGACAGTACCCACTGCTTGAATTGAAGTAACAGTTACTTGTGCTGCTTGGCTATATGTGCCACTACCGTAGAATGTAAGCAGATCATTTACAGCATAGCCTGTACCTGGTGCAGAAACCACTGCTGATCCCAATTTGGTATGTGCAGCAACAAATGTTGGACTAGCAACAGTACCTGTTACACTACCGTAGTATGTCTGTGTTGGCAGTATACCTGCATTACGCCACGGATGAGTAAGTCCCGATTGTGTACTGATATCATTGAATTGAGTGTTGGTTCCAGCATAGTTAGTAATAACTAGATAGTTAGAACTGCCTACAGTAGACTTGCTGGCAAACGCATTAAAGCTGTTTGCACTAAGCACACCATTGATATTATCAATAAAGCTATCAAGCGATGTACCACTCAGTGTTATAGTTACCGGTGACCCACTTCCAATACCAATGGTGCATTGAGTTGTTGCAGTAAATGTTGGGTTAGCAACAGTACCTGTTATAACACGAGGTGCAGCTTCAGTCCATCCCCATCCTGGGTATCCTGCATCTGTACTACCAACTTTGAACCACCAATCTGCACTGGTATACAATGTTGTTTGTGTAATTTTCTGCCACAGACTATTTTGATTAGTACCAGATGCATTTGCATAAGATACTATAACATAGCTACCTGCTGTTCCATATGAGTTGGAAGGCACTACAACATTATTTGGTGTAGCTGTCAATTTTAAATCTGTTAATATACTAGCAGTAGAACCCGACAGTGAAATTGTAGTATCCGGATTTGTACAGATCAATCGCAGATAATACATGTCGCTGATTGCAGAATACGTTACCACAGGTTTACCTTCACGCACATACACAGTTGCAGTGATATTCAGCAATGAAACTGTTGAGCTGTTGTTGATTGCACTTGCTACATCTGATATACTCATAGTGGCAGTTATAGGCACAGCCGCGCCGTTGATTACCAAATTACCTGCTGTTGTAATAATGTCTGCACTGCCGCTTGTGCTAATAAAACCACTTTGTACCATTCTGTCAAGATTGGTTGCAGTATCTAGCACGGTGGGAGTTTGACTTGACCATGCCAACGCACTGTTTACGTTACCGCTACTTTGGAACACACCATATGTAGAAGTACCAGTGTCTAACCAATACTGATTGGTAGCAGGTTCACCGGTTGGTTCTGTATTGCTTGGCACCATCTGTCCAAGATCAACATTTGCTCTCAAGATATAAGCTGTATTAGCAATACCCAAGTATTGATATGCAGTAAACAGTCCAAGTTCGTTGAGTTGATTGTCGTATTGTGGAGTACCTGCTGCCGAATAAAATACAGGTGTACCAAATGTCTGCAATAGATCTCGTTGACTTGTTACAAGATAAAGTTGATTTGCATTTGCTGCCAATGTACCAGGGGCATATGCTGTAGAGCTGCCTGGTACAAATTTATTAGCAGCGGATGCTATTGCGATAAGTGGTATAGTGCCAGTTCCGGCGCTGGCATACTGGCTTTCGTCCGTTACAGTAACGCTAACGCCAGGAGAAACTAAAATTGCCATATGTCAAATCCCTTGATTTGTTGTGTGCTGGTTTATTTAGCGGATAACAGCAAAAAACCTCAGTTTGGACTGAGCAGTTAATGAACAAAAACAGTTGATATAATCTGTCATATACTGTATTATTAAGAGAAGCGGAGGTATCATGATAATTGGTGTATGTGGCCTGATAGGCAGTGGCAAGGGCACTGTTGCAGATTTTTTAGAAGATGATCAAGGATTTAAAAAAGTAAGCTTTGCAGACAGTCTCAAAGATGCTGTAGCAAATGTCTTCGGTTGGCCTCGACACTTATTAGAAGGCGATACTCAAGAAAGTCGCGAATGGCGAGAACAAGTTGATACATGGTGGGCCAATCGTTTAGATATGCCGACGTTGACACCCCGATGGGTATTGCAGTATTGGGGCACAGATGTATGTAGGAATGGGTTTCATTACGACATATGGTTGGCAAGTTTAGAACGTAAATTATCAATTGGCGGTAATTTTATAATACCCGACACACGGTTTCCAAATGAAGTTGAAATGATTCAGCGTCTTGGTGGACAGGTATGGCGTGTTAAAAGAGGCCATGATCCAGAATGGTTAACAACATACGCTAAAACAGGCATAAAACCTACAGATGTGCATGCTAGCGAATACATGTGGTCAACTAGTAAGTTTGATAAAATTATATATAACGATAGCACATTAACAGAATTACGTAAACTTGTAAAGGCGCTGATAAATGAATAATATAGAATCGTTGTTTACAAATGAAAACATCATGCTGAGCGACAGGTCTGTAAATACAGCAAATTCAATTGCAGCAGATCTTGCAGTCAATGCAGGTCACGGTGTTGGGCATTTAACATATCCGGGAACTGGCATTAGCGATCATCCATATAATGTGTTTGAGATCGGCCTGGAGCAGTTAAAAGAATCCAACGCATATTTAATGCGAGCAAATAAAAGTATGCACAGGTCGTGGCCTAGAAAAAATACTGCACACGACAATGCGTTATGTAGAGATGCATGGCTGGTAAAATGGTCACAAACTGTATATATGATTGGGCTGTTTACCCAAGATGCCAGTTTATTGAAAATCAACACAGATGCAGCATGGGCTGCACAAATGTACATAGACAAATTCATCTATGATCAAGAACCAATGGAATTATGTAATTTGTACATGTTTGATACCAAAAGTGAAGCTTGGTATAACTGGGATAAACAGTGGGTACGAGTAACTGATGTACCTGCTGCACAGGGTGTGTATACTGTATTAGGATATGACAAGCCTACCAATGCAGCCAAGCTTGCCATACGTGGTTTGTGGCCAGATATTAGCCTATAATAACGCCCAGTGGCATAGCATTGTCTATGTACAGATCTATTTCTTTTTCAAGGCGAACTAGTGTTTCATTGCCTTCTGTTATCAGTGCAGTACCTTTAAGTGTTGTACCGCCTTGTGGGCCTGCCAACGAGTTGTATTTGCTATATGCTTCGCCTAGCATTTTTTGACACCATGCAAGTGTATAATCTCTTATCCAAGGGCGAGCAAATGGATCTGATATTATCACATCGTCAGGTCTGAGATTGTAACACCAGATCAATATCATTTCATTACCACTTGGTCTACGAACAATACTCAATCGTTTTGTAACAGTATCATATGTGAAGTTTATATCACGTCCAAACATACGCCCGGCTTGGTCTAAATATTCGTAGAACAATTCGTATGTTAACAAGCCAGCTGAATAACCGCCACCTGCACCTGCTTGTAACAGATACAGGTTCGTGTATGCCAAGCTGAATGGGTCAATTTGTGTACCACCAGTGATACCACCCAGACCACGTCTAAACAACTGTCGAACAGTTGTTACATTGTCTGGCAAATAATATTCTGTAATGTTTTCTTCTAAACGAAGGAACATATACGATTCTTCTTGTGCATTACCAGATCGCTGTCTGTATCTATCAAATGCCAGATTAAGAGCTGTTGTGTAATGATCCGGGTCAAGTTCGATATCAACCATACCGCCACCTAACATCAGTTGTACTTCTTTTGTAATTTGTTGTCGTAATGGAGTTGTCATAATTGTTACCTCATTCATATTTAGTGAATAAGGTAACAACTTATTTAAAAACCTTCAACAACATCATGTCTTTGGTCATACGTCCATTCAACGGATGACGTTTACCGTTGACATCTTCAAGTACAACATCAACACGGCGAGTGGTAACTGCGTTACGCAATGGTGTTATGATACTATCTGGTTTGCGTAATGTTTTAGCAAAACTACGAGCTTCATCGTAATCTGTAATTTTGGTATTCTTGATACCTAATACACTGTCCGCATTTGCATAGTATACCATGACTTTGCGATCTTTGGTATTATATATAACTGCCAGTTTGGACCCAGGTATCATAGCAGGACTTAGACTTGCCACTCCTGTATCCATGTCAACAGTTTTCAGTTTGACTTTAGATGCTTGCTTGACACTTTTTGTTGTTGCGCCTCTGCTGTCTCTAATAGCCTTGGCATTGCCAGTACTGGTAGCCAACAAATTAACCACAACAATAAGTGGTTCTATCTTAGCAGCAGAAAACTCATTTGCTTTATCCCGCATGGCATCTGCAAAGCTGTCTTTGAAATGGTCATACAGACGTTTCAACATTTGCTGATTTGGTTCAGCAATTTTTAGTAGTTTGGAAATTCTAGTTTCAATCTCTTCGTGATTATCTCTAAACTTCCACCATATTGCTTCCATACTGCTGTATAGACCTGTATATTCTACTATACGCTTTTGCATCATTGACAGCTTTGGTTCAAATTCACTGTCATCTATAACAGTTTCAATGCTCAATAACTCTGTGATTTTATTTTCAAACCATGGTATATAATTCTCTGGCATAACAGCACCGTGATCTATACACCATGTCATTTTGCCAATAGTTGCATATTGCCAGGGATCTAGCGATCGCCAGTGTATAAGTTCGTCATCTGGACGGTTGATCATTGCCCAGTTGACGAAACTGTCTTTCAAACTGCCATAGTCTACTTCAAGTCTGGCATCATCCATACAGTTAAGCCATTCTCTTTGATAATTCGCATGTTCAGGTGTAACATGGGAATAATCCGGTCCTTTAGATTTAACGAACCTAGATGTCTCTGCGATGTTCAATTGTGTTGTCATAATTACAGTTTAACATCATACAACGCTATGTCAATGCAATTATTGGTATATTGTAAAATTTTATCGTTTGAATTCAATACATAAGAACTCAGCTGATGCCCTATAAATATATGCGTAGTTCGCGGGCTGTAACCCCAACTACTCTAACGCTTTTGGGAGCAATCAGCTATGTGTATTTACTGCGGGACCAACAAATATCGTAAAATTTACATTAATCATTACGGATCGATACCCGTTGATAGTATGGGAAGAACTTATGATATTCATCACATCGACAATAACCATACAAACAACAATCTAGATAATTTAAAAGCTGTTACTATTAATGAACATTACAATATTCATTATGCGCAAGGTGATTATGCCGCTGCATTACGAATAGCAAGTAGATTGCAATTATCACACAAAGAATTATCAAAACTAGCTAGTATTCAGCAAAACGAAAAAGTTAAAAATAAAACTCATCATTTATTAAGTGGTGATATTCAACGTAAAGCTAGCAGAAAACGAGTAGCAGAAGGTACACACAATTTGTTAAGTGAACATAGTCATATTCACGATAAAATTAAAAATGGGTCATATCATATGTTAAAGCAAAATGGCGGGAGTGATATTGCTAAACAAAATAATAAAAATAGGTTCGAGTCTGGCACTCATCAGAATCAAATAAAAATACAATGCCCGCATTGTGATAAAATAGGATCAATACCTGGTATGAAGAGGTACCATTTCGATAAATGTATTCATAAAACAATACCTATAAATAAAATATTGTAGGAGAATTGTAAATGCCGCCGTTGGTGTTATGGAAAGGTGCGTCAGTTCGCACCAATGATTACAAACTGTTAGATCGTCTAATAGGCGAACGCTATCGCATTGGCGGCACAGAATTTTATGTACACAAGTATCTGGGTCCTATGCCGCAGGGCAACACAGGTGATTTTACACAACCCAATACTGCGTTAAATGCAGTCAATAATGATGAAAGCAACGTGTTAGAGATACAAGATACTCTCAACATGGAAATCAGAGACAGAAAATATGCAGACGATGTGTTCAGTTTAAAAGGGCATTATCAGCTTAGCGATACAGAGTTTGATTTGCGACAGTTTGGTTTGTTCCTAAGCAACAGCACTATTTTTATAACATTCCATCTCAACGATATGGTTAACAGTATGGGACGCACATTAATGAGCGGCGATGTTATTGAAATACCTCACCGCATAGATGACTTGGCATTGGGTGATTTTAGTTTAACAAAGTATTATGTTGTACAAGAAGGATCGCGCCCTGCCGAAGGATATAGCCCAACTTGGTGGCCTCATATGTGGCGTGTTAAATGTGACCCAATGACAGACAGCCAGGAATTCAGAGACATCTTGCAAAAGCCAGCAACCGACATCAACGGAGATCCTATTCCAAATCCAAATGGAACCGGAGAACTTACACTTGCAGATATACTCAGCACTTATAACAGAGAAATACAAATCAACGATCAAATTCTTGCACAAGCTATACAAGAAGTGCCGTTCAAGAACTTGCAGGGTCAGCAATTCTATGTACTGGCAGGAGATTTACAAAAACCTGTTACTATATGGGCAGGCGACGGTATACCACCTAATCAAAGTAAACCTGTAGCAACAGGTACATCATTCCCAGCGGGTGCACCGGCAGGTGATTGGATATTGAGAATAGACTATAACCCACCGCAACTATATGAGCGTATTAAATTGCCAAATGAAAGTTTACCAACTAATAATATACCAAGATCAGACGACAAATATGCATGGAGACTGCATGAGATAAATTACAGAACCAGTTGGGCTCCAGCAAATACTGTACTGACCAGCTTTATAAATAACGCAGGTACAGAAACTACATTGGAAGATGGATCAGTAGTACCTGAACGTCAAAACATACGCACAGTGGTTAAGGCTAAACTTGACCCAGACATCATTTAACGGAGACGACACATGGTTACTAAAGAACAATTAGCTAGCATATTTCATGATGCAGACAAATCAGACCTTAATGAAATATGCGAACCACTTAATGCAGCAATGAAAGAATTTGGTATAGATACACCATTACGACAGGCAATGTTTCTTGCACAGTGCGCTCACGAAAGCGGCAACTTTTCAACTGTAGAAGAAAATCTACATTATCGTGCAGAAACTCTGCTTAAAATATTTCCAAAATATTACAAGACACTTGCAGAAGCAATGGCGCATGCTAAAAAACCAGAATTGATTGCCAATCATGTTTATAGCAGCAGAATGGGCAATGGCAACGAAGCATCAGGTGATGGATACAGATACCGCGGTCGCGGGCTTATACAGCTAACTGGTAATGACAACTACACTGCATGTGGTAAAGCACTGAATGTAGACCTGCATAAAACTCCAGACTACTTGGAAACAGCAGAAGGTGCTAGCAGGTCAGCAGCATGGTTTTGGAGTCACAACGGACTTAACAAGTTTGCAGATGCTGGAGATATTGTAGGCTGCACAAAACGTGTCAATGGCGGTACCAACGGATTAGAAGACCGAACTATACACTATAATGCTGCTAGAAAAGTATTAGGTTGATTTTTTCTTAACAAGTTCTGCGATATCCATGACTCGCTCTTGTTCTATAATTTCAATTATCTTGTTGGTAACATTGATATCATGCCGGACTATGTCAAGCTTTAACATTAGCTTTTCCAGTTCGGCATTATAAAATGCCAACTCTTCTTGTTTCCTACGATGCATGTCATAGATGTCGTCTAACAGTATGAGTTTAGCAGTCAGTGCAATTCTCCACATGTATAAGCATATTTATTACCATAAATATCAGTCAGAGGATTAGGCATGGAATATTGGTACACAGAACAGTTACGTAATTACAGATTGCAGTTCATACGAGCATTCAGCAATTTCTATTACAAAACTGGTAAAAATGCAGACGGCACTGATGCATTGGTACGAGTTCCGTGCAGGTACGGCGATCCCACAAGAATTGCAGAAATGGTAGTACGTGGTAACAGTGAAAACAAACTGTTAACTGTTCCATTTTTAACATGTCACATTAGCGGTATGAATATGAGTGCTAATCGTAGACAAGCGCCACAATTTACAGAACGTATACAGGTAGATGAGCGCAGTTACGACGATAACAATCAGCAGTATGATAATACACCTGGTAACCGCTATACCATAGAACGATATATGCCAGTACCATATGTTATGTCAATGGCAGTTGATTTGTGGTCAAATAACGAAAGTGTCAAGGAGCAAATTATAGAGCAAATAATGGTGCTTTATAATCCTGCAATTGAAATACAAACAAGCAACAATCCGTTGGACTGGACTGTGCTTAGCTATATAGAGCTGCAAGACAACATCGCATGGAGTAGTCGCAGTATACCCATTGGCACAGAAAATCCAATAGATGTATTGACTATGACATTTAACTTTCCCATTTGGATTAACCCGCCTGCCAAAGTTAAAAAGCAACAGATAATTGAAAATATCATTACATCGATGATAGCAGCAGATCCCAAAGACCCTGCTGTAGTAGAATGGACAGATGCAGAGTTTCTTAATCGTAAAACATGGTCGCCCGGAGATTACAGTATAGAATTAACATGGCAAGGCGACAACACATATGCACTTAGTTTGACTAGTCGTGCAGGCAACCCTATTGATTATAGTAATCAAGCAACAGTGACATTTTCAGTTGCTAATCCCGTATTGCAGCCAGGCACCAGTTTTATATTCAATGGTATAACACTACAGGTAAACACTACCAATATAGTATCATTTGTAGAACAATCTGCAATGAAAATGGTAGGAACCAGCTACAATATACAAATACAAAATCTCAACCAAATAATGTTTATCAACAACACTGGCAAAGACAACATATTTTCAAATGCAGTGGGTGCACCATTGGAGCAATTGGGATTATTACCAACAACTTATCCAGGTGGTAACTTTGCATGGTGGAGATTGTTGTTAACCTACGGTAATTTACAAACATATTCCAAAGTAGGTGTTAATGCCAGTCAATTGCGTGTTAGCATAACATTGGATATCAATACATATCAAGCCACTGGCTGGTTAGATCAACATCCAACAAATCAAAATCTATTGCTATGGCGAGTGGATCAACAAAGCTTACCTGCGACAACAATACCTGCTATAAATGCAATTGTTAATCCTCTTGAAAAAGGACCAAACGTAGGATTGCCAGGTGCTGAATTAGGACAGCGTTATCTGTTAACAGAAAAACCTGCAATAACCAGTGTGGCATGGGGAGATCTAATCGCAGAAGCAGACGATATTGTAGAATTTAACGGTACAACATGGTCTGTGACATTTAATGCAGCAACATATCATGGCAAAATCAACTACTTGACAAACCTATTTACAGGAAAGTTATTAATATGGGATGGCGTGCAATGGAGCGAATATATACTGCCAGCATACCGTCCTGCGTATTGGCGCTTAGCACTATAAATATGTCATGCTAAACGAAAAATTAAACAAACTCAACATTGACCAATCCAGTTTCGAACAGGTATTCACTCCAGATGTTCGAAAAGTAGCAGATGTGCTGCGTAAGTATGGTTTTGACGTTAGAGTAGTTGGCGGTGCGGTACGAGATTTTATTATGGGTGTTACACCCAGAGATATAGACTTTGCAACAGATGCAGACCCTGCTGAATTAATTTATATTTTCAATTTGGAAAATATTGATCACGACGACTGGGGCATCAATCACGGCACTGTCAAAGCTGTATTCCCAGAAGAAGTGGTAGATGTAACCAGCATTGCATACAAGTTAGAACTCAAAGACGGCAAAATGCGAATCATACGTGGCCAAGATTGGGAGCAAGATGCACAACATCGCGACTTGTCTATCAACAGTATGAGTATAGATCAAGACGGTGTGTTATACGATTACATCGACGGTATAACAGACATACGTAATAGTACAGTACGAATGAACCCAATCACCTTAAGCAAGCTGGAAGAAGATCCGCATTTAATTTTACGTTGGTTTAAAGCAATCGGCAAGTTTGAACATGCAAAATGGCCGGTGAAAGATTACAAAGCCATTTTAAAAAGCATGCCTGCACTTGCAAAAATAAAAGACGACGAGAAAACTGAACGCGAAATAAGCGGCATCGTTACCAGCAAAAACGGCATGCACATACTTCAATTAATGTGTAAAATGGGTGCCGGTAAGTATATAGGAATAGATTGCGATCTGTGATAATATATAGCACAATTTGTGCATGTCAAAAGATCTCATAATTGGTAGTTTTACTAACTACGACTGGAACAAAATAAAATACTGGGTAAACAGCATTGCTGCTTGTGGATTCACCGGCGACAAAGCCATGTTGATTTATAACTGCGAAATACAAACTGCGCAAGCATTATCTGAACGTGGATTCAAGATAATGGCATTTAATCAGGATCGTAATACAGGTCATTTGTTCTTCGATGGACAATTGATAATCGTAGTAGAACGTTTCTTCCATCTATGGCAATTCATGGAGCAGTTGATTAAAGACAACGACTATCGTTATGTTATACACACAGATGTCAAAGATGTTGTATTCCAAACCAATCCCAGCGAATGGTTGACTGCAAACATGGGAGATGCTAAGATACTGGCAAGTAGCGAAAGCCTGCAATATCAACATGAGCCATGGGGCAACGACAATATGTCTAGAAGTTTCCCATGGGTATATCCCACTGTCAAAGACAAGACAATTTGGAATTGCGGTGTGCAAGCAGGTGTACCAAGTATTATGAAAGACTTGTGGATCAACATCTATTTGTTGTGTAAAGGTAACTCAGTGCCAAATCCAGACCAAGCTGCATACAATGTGTTGTTGAACTTGGAGCCATACAAAAGCATAACAAAATTTTCAACTAGCGAAGACGGTTGGGCCTGCCAGGCCGGTACAACAATAGACCCTGCTAAGATAGCAGATTTTAAACCTCACTTGCTAGAGCCACAACCATTATGGGATGGCAATTATGCAACTACTAGTACTGGTATAAGGCATGTTGTGTTGCATCAATACGACAGAATACCAATTTGGAAACCCATAGTGGAAGCAAGGTATAGTTAATGGAAATCAATTTAGACTTATTGTATCAAGCAACGGACCGTATGCTAGCAACAGTGCAGAAACCCGAATTTAAAGAGGGTAAAAGCATTGTAACCAGTGTATATGGTAAAGAAATCGCAAGTGGTTATGTTCTTATGAGAGAACTTGTAAGATTGGGTGTTACACTACCAATAGAAATATTTTACAGACCCGGCGAAATTACAGCAGAACAAGCTGAATTATTACAGTTACCTGCACCCGACCAAATCACTGTAAAAGAAATATGCGGCACTGCCAAAGACTTCATAACTCCATATGGAACCGCAGCAGGTTGGAGCACTAAGATATATGCATTATGGGAAAGCCAATATGCAGAAAATCTATGGTTAGATGCTGATAGTTTTCCAATTTATAACCCTGTGTACTTTTTCAACGATGCGGAATACCAACAAAAAGGCAGCTTGTTTTGGAGAGATGTATTCAGCACAGACCGTGCTAACAGATATCATGATGCAGCACCCATGTGGCGCATATTCAATGTCAGTCCAAACGACGGCGAGCCATTTGAAACGGGACAATTGCTAATCAACAAATTAAAATGCTGGACACAGCTGAATCTTGTAAAACACTATGCTGACAACTGCGAAGTTTATTATAACTTCGGCGGAGATGCTGAAACATTTCGTATGGCATGGCAGTATTTACACTTGCATAGTGGTAAACAACAACTATATATAAACTATCAATCAGATCCCGCTGTACCGTATGGTTTTATGCCGTTTGGTCCATTCCATAAAGGGCATGCAAATCAGTATCATAAGTGGGGAGGTGGCACAGTTATGGTACAGAGAAATAGAGCAGGCAACGAATATTTCAATCATCGCAATATGCACAAATTTACATTAGGCGATAATCCATTTTACAGTGATATACAAAACGAAGAGATATATCATCAACATATAGAAGATTTAAGGAAATTAGTATGATAGATGATGTTAGCACAGTGAAGTTCCCAACTGAATGGAACATGAAGCGAGAACCCTCAAGACCTGAACATTTACGAATAGACTATTGTGGCGGTATGAAGTTCGATGACAACTTTGACTGGTATAATATGTGGTACGATTGTGTACAGTTAAACGAAACACAAACACTGTTGATAGGTCCGCCTTTATACAATACTAAAGAATGGATGATGCAAAATGCAGGATTTGCAGATCGCAATGGCAACATGCTACAATACCAATTTTACGATTTGGACCGCGTAAGTTATACGCTGGTTACCACTGTAGCAGCAGACACTGACATTGTTATGCTTAGTAAAGATACTGCGACTGTACCAATTGCTGTTAATCACAACGATGGTTATTTCAACGGCCACAAAGTTATGGTTACACTACAGCGCGACAATCCTATAGAATGGATCGAGCAATGGATGGATTATCATTACAGAGTACATGGCATTGATGCATTTCTCATTTATGATAACAACAGCAAAACATATACACCGGGCGAACTAGATCATCGTCTTAGTAGACCTTACTTGAAACTCAAAATAGTGCCATGGCCATATCCATATGGTCCACAAGGCAGCGATCACGCACCATGGGACAGCGACTATGGACAATACTGTATGCTTGAACATGCAAAATATCGTTATTTGAGTCATGCTGCATTGGTACTCAACAATGACATAGACGAGTTGATTGTAACACAAGGGCCCACATTGGACCAGATACAACAACAACTAGATGCAGGTACGCATCATTGCTTATATTATCTAGGTAGATGGATAGAACCATACGACATACCAAATAGACAAAGCGCACATTTGATAAAAATGTCTGATCGAAAATTTAAAAATTATTGTTGCACAGACAATACAAATACCACAGGAATAGGTAACAAATGGATGTTAGTACCTAAACACAATATGCAATATCAATGGAGAGTTCATCATATTGCTGGCCCTGCTGGACAAAGTACAGATTTGTACTATGGGCATTACTTGTCCATGAATACCAATTGGAGTTGGAGTCGAGACGAATACAAGGGCAATATAGTTAATTTAAAACCAGAGCAGTGGTTAATTACTGCATTATCTAAAATGGAAAACATATGAATCTATTATTTGTAGTGCATCGTTATTACCCATTCCCGGGTGGCAGTGAATATTTTGTACAAGCTATGGCAGAAGAAGCTGTAGGCAGAGGTCATAATGTAACAGTGTTAGCAGGTGAGCATCAGGGGAATCAAAACGGTGTCACTGTCACCGAGCAAGCACAGGTATTGATGCAGAACTGGGATCTCATAGTTGTACACGGCGGTGACGTTAGTGTACAAAACTTTGTGTTAAGCAATGCCACTCGTATACCCAGTCCTATATTGTATATGTTAATACTGCCTAGCCACAGTCAAGTCTGTTTACAAGCGATGAAAGATTGTGCGTACTTGGGTTGGAGTACACCAGAAGACCTTGCACACATAAAGCAGTACGGTTACGAGCACAAAGCAGTTAGAATTCGTCACGGCATCAAGCTGCAAGAAAGCCTTGGAAAATTTGGATTTAAAGACAAATACGGCATTCCTTCTGATAAAGCTATGCTGCTAAGCTGCGGCGGGTATTGGCCTAATAAGCAAATGAAAGAATTGGCAAATTTATTCGTAAATGCCGGTATTGATGATACAGTACTGGTTACCACAGGATATGATAATCGTATGAACTTGATGCCAGATCCTGTGCCCGGAAAAGTTATTCCATTATTGATAGATAGCAAAGCAGATGTACTCAGTGCTATCAGAGAAGCAGACATCTATTATATGCATAGTAATCAAGAAGGCTTTGGACTTGTAATTTTAGAGTCTATGCTTAACAGAACACCATGGGTTGCAAGAGATATTGCAGGTGCGTCAATGCTTAAACAGTTCGGTAAAACATATCGTACAGATGAAGAGCTACTGCACATCATGGGCAACAATATGCCTACTATAGAAGAACTAGACAATGCACAAGACTATGTGCTGAACAATCATTTGATACAGCATACAGTTGACGACATATTAGCTATTAAAAATTAAACTTTTTAGCGCCATCTGTTGGTGGTTCTGTATATTGAAGTT
>Ga0114960_10001214_pt1 | contig 20739 bp, 13 predicted proteins | sample C_130625_MF_Meta_FD_92637 | JGI IMG/M metagenome (GOLD analysis project Ga0114960, IMG submission 92637) | Freshwater microbial communities from Lake Croche, Canada to study carbon cycling - C_130625_MF_MetaG | ecosystem: Environmental > Aquatic > Freshwater > Lake | place: Lake Croche, Canada... | reverse complement strand
GGTTGTTAAAAGGAATATCTGGGTTGTGATTAATTACATTTAAAATACAATTAACTGTTGGTTGGAAGAACAAAAGGGTTTCCCGTGCATGAAGGCTTCCCCAAGTTACGGGCTTTACTCTATCTGCCGTGAGCCCTGCTTCAAGTTCCTGACACCGATCAACTGACAACTGACAACTGACTACTTCTGTACTCGTTTTGGTCGATTGAGGCGATTTCATTGTCCGGGATCTTGAGCTTGCGTAGAAAATCATGGCTGCCCGAGTACCAGAGTTCGCCCCCAATTAAATGAACAATTTCATCTGCCGTGAGCCCCGCTTCAAGTTCCTGACACCGATCAACTGACAATTAATTTCAATAATTTTTTTTTGAATAATGATATTGTACGCTGGGTTATGCCATGGATTATGCCAGAGAAAATAACTTCATATGATCGTAGCAGGACTCGAACCTGCAATCCCCGGATCCGAAGTCCGATGCCTTATCCATTAGGCCACACGACCACACAGAGTTTGCTCTATTAGATTACATAATTGTATTAATTGTATTTATCGCAAAGTATATATTCAAACCACAATATATTACAAGACTTCTGCTTCTGCTTAGGTTGCCTACACACCAATCTGAGGGAATCAAAATTATTCAAACGTCAAGGCTTATATGGCGAGCTTATATGGTAGTTTTATGTAAGTGGGGAGATGACACAGTTTAAGGAAACAATCTCGGAAGGGAAACCTCCGTTGCGTTGGATCCTCATCATCGTGCGTAGGTATAGGGACTATCAATCGTAAATTTAAATATCGTTACCAATCAACCATTTTAGATTTAATAAATTTCAGTAAAAGTGATATTGGAAATATGAAATAACCACAATAATAAATTAATGTAAGGGTTGCCTACCATGGGGGACCAATTGGAGTTGTATTTTATACTTAAAGAAACGTAAGACGAGGGGAGACAGGAGAGAAAACAGCATTTGCATTTGTGTCAACATACAGCACCCACCAGAAGAAATTATACGCTCATCGTTTTCCATTAGCCGTAAGGCTAATCCTGTACCGTATAAACTGAATTTTACTTGTCTTAAAAGAATCTTTAAAATATACGGTTAGTTGTAATCAAGTTTCAATATGTTAAAAAAATGTATCTACTTTTTTCATAATTTACCGGCCAGAGTCTAGGCAGCTATTCAATAGTACAAATAAACTGTACAGTGGGGGGTAATGTCCTTTAATCCTTAAGGTTAAATTACCTTCCTCCCGCGTGGATTTTCTCAGTATGGTTTGGGCGCACAGATTTCGGGTAATTTTTTCTGAAATGCCCGTAATCTGTTCTACAAAATCATATTAAAACTAATTCTAAAAAACGTTTTATTAGAATTTTATGTTTTTCGGGGCAGTATTTTGGTTTTTTCGTCGGTCCCTTTGTTTTTTGGCGGCTTAACAAGCGATGTCTGTAAATACCACCCAAACTGCCGCTAAATGAAAGAGTCATCAAATACGGAAACAAAATTACCGTGTATAAAATAACATATTCTAAATCCTTGTTCTTTCATAAGAACAATGGTGAAAGAAACAGAACTATCTGATAAATTTTTTCTGTGTAAAACTAAATCTTTTCTGCTTCTCTGACCAAGCAATTTATAGGGGAATAAAGTGAAACAAGTTTTTTGGTTAACAAGATTTTAAAGCATTTCGAATAGGTTTTTCACCATTTTCAATTGATCGGCTCAAGTTAAAATCGTTTACCAACTGAGGCAATGATTTCCTTCTGTTCCTTTTGGAACAAAGAGTATTGTAATAACAGTTGCTTGATGAAAAAATCGGCTGACGGTCATGAGGTAGTAGTAGTACCGAACAATTCTAAAAATAACAGTTTTCGAACAACCTAAATAATAAACATACCTGCATTCAATTTTAGAACACGATTACGGCCTTTAATTGATAGCTGTGACATCTTACCAAAGTCTGTGAACTATAAATACATTTAAAAAAATATGGAACTTATAAACGGTTCCATTGCCTCATAAGGGACTTCATTTCTGAATACCAGATACTTTTTCGACAATATAAAAAATAAACATAAAATATAATCTTTCTGAGAAATTCTTAATATCATTTAGTGGCATACGCTGGCCGTTTATTGCAGTTCGGATTCATTGCCCCTCAAGGAACATTTTGGATAGGTGCGGACGAGTTGTTAGAATGCACCGTGTTGTAAGTATCGCGCCGAATCATGTATAAACCTACAAAACATGTATAGACCCACAAAAAAATCAAGCAGTTGATAAGGGTTAGTTTCCCAACTTTAGAATCTATCAAACCGCACAATTTTCACATTGTCACAAAAATTATTACTAAAAACTATAACTTAACATAAACATGGTGGCGCAGCGGAAGCGTGCTGGGCCCATGAGAGGTCCATGGATCGAAACCAAGGGTCTTATCTTTTGACGGCACAATTTGTGCTGTGCCGAAAAATCTAGGCTCTTGATTCGTCAATACTTTCAATCTGAACGCCGTAAGAGCTTTTACACCAATAATAATTCGAGATTTGTCGGCACAGCACAAATTGTGCCGTTAAAAAATAAGGCCTTCGCACCGCTCTTACTTAACGGAACTTTTCCAATGCATAATTGCAAGTGGTAGGTTATCCGTTAGTTAAAAATCCTGTCTGATAACACTCATTCCAAAGGGTGGTGATCAGACAAGCATCAAGAACTGGAGACAAATTAGCCTGCTCTGTTCTGATTACAAGATACTGTCGAAAGTCTTAACCAATAGGTCAAATCAGTTATATTTTGTCACAGTTAAAGAGTCAATAGCTATTCAACTACAAATAAAGGTTAAGCGAAATTTTTGAGGAGCTTCCAATTCAAAAGACTAATTGTTCTGCAAAAGGCACAATTCTTTAACAAGTTAATTGTGTCTATATTCATCAAGCTGGCAAAGATTTTCCCTCTGCCAAAGAGACAGCTAAATGACATGCAAAAAGCATGCAGCACATTGTTTTGGAGAAACCGCTTGGAGCGACTCGCCCTTGAGCAGTCGTATCCAAAGTTAACAGAGGGGGAACTCGGTCTTGTAATTCTGGAGCACAAATGCAGAGCTCTCTTCTCTACGACTCTAATCAAGTAGTTTATATGAGGAACCCAGCGGAACAAGTTTCTTGATAGGAAAAGCTTTACAAATAATAAACCGAATTTTGTGGGACTCCAGACGCGTGAAACCCATGTTTTATTTAGTAATGCTGTCAGCGAAATATTGTACGTGCTTAACACCAACCTAAATATACAGTAGTCCAACATGATTACCAAAGAATTTTATTGTACTGTATTCATAAGCCCAGAGACCCAAAGGTCAGCCGGAAACCCCAAATATTTTTAACGCTAAGATTATACCTAATCCAAAAGACTCTTTATCCTACTTATCTAGCTCTATTCTTTCCCCACCTACCAGCGAGCACCTTTTTTTAACCTTCACAATATCCATTTAACCATGGTAAGAAAGAAAAGGTTGAAGATTCACACTAACGACAACTGCACACACTTCAAGCAAGCGCCTGAGGAGATACATCACATATCTTTTGTGTGGCTAATCAACAAGCCGTTAAATGGAAGCGAAGGAAAATTAATGTAATTGCACCAGAAATTACCCAAGAAAATCTCTACTCGGTTTTTACAGTTTTAATTTTCAGATCCTATGAGCAATTTTCTGTGATATGGCTAATAACAATTTTATCAGTGCCATCTGGTGTTCACGACTTGAACCCAGTGATAATATCAACGGGAAAGTTTTGACGGAAACCGAACATCATCCCAAGAAAACCCAGCTATATTTAAATTGTTTTTATCCATTTAAACCATCATACATGATTTATTTGTTATGTTTTCACAAGTAGCAGTGGCAAAATATGATATACGTTGTTCGAGTTCTTAAACCCAGCCCCTGCTATCCCTCATTATATGTAATTTACTAACTGTGATATCTGTAGTTACTGTATGTATAAGAGTCATGTCGAAATAAAGTTTTAAACAAAATCAACATTGTCCAGAAGAAGTACTGCTCTCGCTCATGCTTATTTTTTTGGCACGTTTCATAATTGACAACGTTAACCAATATTCCGCCTCGTTGGAGGGAAATATCTTCAACAACGGCAATTTTTTGATGCTACCAAAGGAGCAATATTCATGTGATGATATTAGTTACATGGATCTCATAGCGTCTATACTGTAACGCTCGGCGGTCCGATGTGAATCGGGGAGCAACCAGGCATTCATGCTGAAGTTATTACACGTACTACTCGAACACAACTGGTATTGTTTTAGACAATCACCTTATACCTACATGTTTTTCCGCGTAACTGCTCTAAGTCGAATTTACTTCGAGGGGATTTTATAAGCAAAGAGAGAGGTTGTGCGACGCAGTCGTTGGACCGCATCTTTCGTGTGGACGTCCATCGTGTCCAAAGTACCTTCTACGGGATACAGGTGGTTACAGTCTCAAGCCATTTGGCCGGTCGCTGAAGGTCTGGGACCAGTTGAATAGAGGCGAAAGGGTACAGGAAGTGACAGGCCGAATGGCTTAGGGCCGAATCGTCGTAGAATCCTTCCGCGTGTGAGACGTAGTTGATAACTACTACACAACGTTATTCAAAGGGGATTTAAAAAAACATTCCTTTCAGTTTATTTTATGAGCGATACAAAGCGCTCAATAAAAGAAGAGAAGCATTTTTAAATTAAAGGGAGATAGCAGGGGCACGGTTTACTAATTTGTTTTCGGGAGCTCGACTTAAACCCAACCCCTCAATACCAGTTATTGTCAGTCAAGCTGAATATAGTTTAGTTTTTTATTTGACCACATTGGTTCGTGTCTCTCAATTAATAAGAATCGTTGTTAATATCCATAGCAAATAAGTAAATCCACGTTATTGGGAAGGATCGAACATTTCAGGCTTTGTTTTTCTCGAACCTAAACTAGCTTAAACAATCTCATCTGGATTATCTTAAAAAAACATAAAACGCGGACAAAATGTCTTCCGCATAGGTGTTCGTCGAGTACTAAAGGGTTGTACTACGTAAGATTAAATGTGTGCCAGACTCAAACAAAAAAATGAGCAAAATGCTAATGAATGTGTGTTCTGCTAAATGGCCGTTACTATCAGTAAAAATGTACTGAAAAGGACAATATGAACCCATATATCCAAAATTAAAAACATGATCAGCCAAATACAATTTCAGGGATCAATAATTGATGATAATCAACTTGTTGCAATAGTTATGATGACTCTACCTGCAAAGTTTGATCACTTTCGAGAATCATGGAGCATATTACCTGCTTCAGAGAAAACATAAAGCAATCTTACTTCAAAGCTGCTTATATTATATTGTGGGTACCAAATCATCTAGTTGAAGAATATCGCATACACAAGAAAGACGAGGAAACTGAAACGCTTAAAAGAGAATCAGGTGCTAATAATTAATTTGAGAAACACTGCTATTTCACTTCAATCATTCCACGTACTTCTTTGACGTTATTTATTTGTTCACAGACTCAACTCACAATTAGCAGATTGGTGCAGCGGAAGCCTGGGCCCATAACCCAGAGATCCGTGTATCGACACCACGATCTACTATGTATTGATAAAAAATAATGCGCCATTGGAGGAAATTGTATTTTTCTTTTAACCAAAATTGTAATTTTCGTTGCAAACAGGAAAAATCAGTGATTATTAAATGCCGCTTCTGGTGCAATTCCAGAAATTTTCCTTCGCATCCATTTAACGGCTGGTTGACTCACCGGAAAAAAGAATATGATTTGGATGTCCTCCGATTCTTGCTTGCAGTGAGAGCAGTTGTCGTCAGTTTCAATGTTCAACCTTTTTTTTGTTACCCTGTTTAACCTTTTCTGTTTAAAAGAATAATGGGGAGGGTGAAAAAAATATGCTCCCTTGTAGGTGGGGAAAGTATAGGGCTGGATAGGTAGGATAAGGAGCCTTTTGGATTAGATATAGTGTTGTCGGTAAAAATCGTTGGTGTTTTTGGTTCATCTTCGGGGTTTCTGGGCTTATTAATCAAAATACATTACCTTTATGTTTGGAGAGGAATTTAACCATTCAAAAGGTCATTGCTTCCTATCTCTCCAAATCCCAAGGTCTGTTTGAAAACCAATTTTGGTTTGCTATTGGCTTTAGGGTTAGTATGAAGTACATGTAAGATTGCCTTCACGGTATCATAGAAAAAAGCATGGGTTTCTCTAGACATAAGGCCCTGAAGATCAGGTGTTACTCTCCTCAAAGCAGCTTCCATCCAGTAGTTCAAGAAACTTGTTGCGCTGGATTCCCCTAGAAACTGCTTGATCAGAGTCGCATAATAAAGAATTTTGCAATTTTGCTTAAAAATTAAAAATCCAAGTATATCCTGCGCAGCTTCGAGCGATTGCTCCTGTCTTAATATATGATGTGGGAAATCGCAGCCGGTAGGATTCGAACCTACGCTTCAATATGAAATCTGATTTCGAGTCAGACGCCTTAACCACTCGGCCACGACTGCTTATGAAACTATCAATACTTTTAATTAAGTCTCGTGTTACGAGAGCAATTTATCGGGTCTAAATATATACCATGTGATTAATTAGTTGCTGTTGATGACGTAATATTTGCCCCAATTATGCTTCAATGAAGGTGGTTGCAATATATTGTCTAGCGACACGCATGTGACCCTCGTCGACGTGGAACTGTTTTTATGGCTGGATATACACAATGAAACTGAATTTTCAGGGTTCTTTCGATAACTATCAAATCGGTTCCAAGGTGTAGCAATTATCACGTCAGTCTAACACACTGAAGGTACCCGGTTCGATCCCAGGCGGAAACATAAAAATAATTTTGCTCTTTGGTAATTATAATAATAATAATGTACAGTCGCGTTCCACGATAGTTCTCACTTTTGCAAAAGGTCAGGGTTAAACTGGGTGTAGCTATGAACAATTTTCCGTCCAATCAATTTGATTGGTTCCGCAAGTTATGGCGCAAAATTCAAAATATTTTAATTCATTTTATTTTCAAATACAGTAGCAAAATTAAAATACGAGGAATCAAAGAGTATCCCGAATTTAATCTAACAATCCCGCCAGAAAATAAATTTATATAATGCTTCGTAATCAAGCCGGCAAAATGAAATTTAAGTGTGTAGCAACTTGATGTAAATGAGTCCTGTTTAAATAAAGAGATTACAATTGGGAAAAAATTGCAAGTGCTGAAGATTAATATAGTAGGTCATGTAACCTGCTTTCTGTGAGAATTGCACTCGCGATTTCCTCTATTAACTTTTCTAGGGAATTTTCCACATAAATCTTCTACAAGCCCTTTGCATTTCGTTTAGTTGTTTCTTTTGCAAATGAAAAACATTTTCCCCAGGTGTATGACTTTGGAAAAATGAACACGTTTTAAATGTAGCTAATGTGTTTTCTTATTCCAAAGAGAAACAAGAACATAAATAATGCATGCTTGACATTACGGATGACGCTTTAATTAAAAACTTGAGTGAATTTGATTGAAGTATTGCCTAGAATTAATCGTTTGACATGTGAAAGCTTTACAATTGTGGGTGTTATCCTTGCACAGAAGCCATTCTAATCTTCTCTGAATGGTTTTAATTTATTATATTTATTCCGTATGTAACACGATCATGCAAAATGCTTAGTCAAGTAGAACTTGACGAAGATGTATTTAATATTGTTATTCTGTTCCTGTTTCTGTTATTCTGAGAAAAGCAAATGGCGAAGCTTCCTGTGGAGGAGAATTATTGAAACCAAGAAGGATTGTTACCTCTACATGCTTTTAGATGATAGATCTGACTGTAACGTCAGAGCTCGAGAGGAGTTGAGTTGTACGTGCCAAGGTAATGAGAGCTAGGAATTTGCGGCATCCAACGTCAAGGACCCCAAGGGGCTTTTTTAAACCCTAGCAGAGGCCAGTTAATGGGAGAGAGATGGGAGCAAGTGACTCCTGAATACCTCAAACTTTTGCCATGGAGCCAACAATGATCTTGTCCATGTTGGCTACTTGGTTGGTGGTGGGACGGTAGCACAGTCTGCACCAAATTGGAGTGCCCAAATAGCCCGGCATAGGGAAGCCCGGTGACCCCGACTTTGCCATCTGCAAAAAAGCCTCGCTAGGTAGATCGAAAACTGTCTTACCACGTATATTATCCCATATGGTCTAGTGGTTAGGATAGCTGGCTTTCACCCAGCAGGCTCGGGTTCGATTCCCGGTATGGGAAATTCAATGCAGAAGTGGTATTAATTGAATTAATTATTAATAATTAATATGTATAATATAATTATTTATTAACTATCTTGTCTCTTTCTTTTCAAAGATTATAAATATACAATGAATAGTGGGGTTAGTGAATGGGTGAGTCTGTCGAGAGTTCGTACAGTGCAGACGTGTTCTTATTTTGCTCCCAAGTTTCGGATTATTTAATCTATTCATTTATCATTAATCATCTGTCATTCCACAAGTACTTTTTGCTTTCATTTCCATCTATTCATATCCTTTTTCCAGTTTTTGTTTTCTTAAGCCTTTTCCCTTTTTGTTATTTTCTTTTCTCTATTTATTTCAATCCTCCTTTGTCCCCTTCTGTTTATTAAGTGTTTTTGTCTCTTTGTACCTTTTTTGCGCGCCCTTTTGCATCAAAAATTTTTCCTATTAACTGTTTATATTCATACTTTCTTTCATATATGATATGATCATATACTTTCTTCTTTGGCTTTTTCTATCTTTTTCTTAATGCTTTGTCCTTTTCCTTTTGACGTCTTTGTTATCTCACTCTTTGTTTTTCTGGTGTTCATTTCGCGCGCATCCCCTCACTTTTCCACTTCGTTTTTCTTTTCTTTTTCATCATTGTATTCATCATCTCATTAGCCCAGTTTGAGTACATTTGTATGTTTTTTTGTCCTCCTTTTTGAGACGATTTTATTAACTCTCTATTTGTTTTCTTGTATAGTTGTATTGTCTTGTATTGTCCATCTTAATGTATCAACTCACTAGCTCATCTGTTAAATCCACCCTTCTCACCAAATCATCCCGTATTCAAACCCCGTCATGCCATTGTTCGTCCGGAAAAACACCGATTCGATTTCTCCGAAGTTCCAGGCGGCGTCCCTGGGGGCGAATTCTGGTTCTCAGGAAGCCACGATTTCCTTCGCAATCTCGACATCCCGGACAATGAAATCGCCTCAATCGACTTTCATGAATACCGGAAAGAGGACATAGTCAAGTTTGAGTCTGACGCTATCTTCGCCGCCCGAATGGAACAGTTCGGTGGCAGCGTCGCCTTCAGGCATCCTAACGGGACGACTTACCAGGTTCTGATCCATGGGAGACTGGCTGTACCAGCGTCAGGATTAATTGGGTCCCACAGGAGATGGAACTCGACATACTTCGCAGGGAGCTGGAGCCGTTCGGCAAAGTCGAGGGGATGTCGAGAGTTCGTACAGTGCAGACGTGTTCAAATTGTGCTCCCAAATTTCGGATTCTATCATCAATTCATTAGCTATTTTTCATATATCATCCAACAAGTAAATTTCGTTTTTATTCTCAACTATTTCATATTACTCACCTCATTATCTGTTTTGTTTGTCAAACTCATTTTTCCCTCCTTTTTCACTTCGCCCTTGGTTTATGTGATTTTTCTTTGTTTCCCTACTTGTGCATCGTTTCCTTTCTTTCATTTCATTCAATAGCTCCTTTCATTCAATAGCTCCCTTAATTTCTTTATACATTTTTTTTTGGCGTGTCGGATTCTTCCTCCTTCACTTTGTTATCCTTTGTTAATTTTCGCGCGCCACCCCAAGCCCTCTCTCTTTGTTTTCATCATTTATTATAATATATCATCCCATTAGCTCATCTGTATAATCCTCATATCTCGCAAATTCATCTCGAGTTCAAATCCAACCATCCGGAAAAACACCGCGTTCTTCGACTTCTCCGAAATTCCAGAAGGCGTCCCTGGGGGTTGGTACTCGGGTAGTCATGATTTCCTACGCAAGCTCAAGATCCCGGACAATGCAATCGCCTCAATCGACCAAAACGAGCACAGAAAAGAAATAATTGAAAAGTTTGAAACGGGGGACGGGTACACCTATCCACTGCTTGTCCATGGGAGACTAGCAGCTCCCAGAAGAACAAGCGTAAAGGTCAAGTGGGTTCCACAGGAAATGGACCTCGAAGTTCTCCGCAGGGAGCTGGAGCCGTTCGGCAAAGTCGAGGGGATTTCCAGGCTTCGAGTCAACGGGGTCTACAAGGTGGTTTCCGAGCGGGTTAATGCAACAATGGTCCTTGCGCCAAACAAGAACATTACATCGTTCCTTACTGTCGATGGAATCAAGTTCCGCGTGTTATACCCTGGGCAGCCTCTGACATGCATGATTTGTGCATCACCGGAGCATCTCGCCAACAACTGCCCATCCAATCGAAAACGTAGATGGGGGAACCCAGCGGCAGTCCAGGACAGGCAGCAACAGCAGCAACAGCAAGGCCAGCGACAGCAAGAACAGCGAGAAGTACAGCATCCAGCGCAACAGCCTTCGCAACCACATCAGCAGCAACAGCAGCAGCAGAATCAACAACAACATGAAGCGAAGACTTGGAAACCCAAAAGAACAGCCCCCCGAAACGAAACAGTAACCCAGAAATCAATGCCTACAGTGTCCTGACCAAATTTAAAATTTCAATGAAGATCGCAACTATTAATACTCGTGGTTTTGCCTCCAAGTTTAAACAAGATTTTCTTTTAAGTTATATCAAGCAACACAAGCTCGACATTGCTGTTTTTATCGATATCGATCTTAAAACCGCTAAAACAAAACCCAGAGAAAAAAGTTAGCCTATTGGAAGTTCAATGTCAGCCTGCTAGATGACCCCGGTTTTAAAATCCATTTTACCAAATTTTATTATTCCTGCTGAACAAGATAATTGGATGCGAAGGAAAATCGATGGAATTGCACCAGAAATCGCCAAATTTTAGCATTGTTGATCAAAACCGAAAATTTTCTGTGATATTCCTGGTAGTTGGTGTGATGGTTCCTTGGTTTTGAAATTAATTACATTTTAGAACCGATAGTAGGAGCTTTTTTATAGGTCAGTTTATTTCACAAGCGATACAAAGCACTCAATACAACAAGGAAATGTTAAATAAAGTTAGAGTATCAAACTCGATGTCATGTTTTCTGGCAGAGTCTGAAGTTTTTTCATTGCTTCTAGATTCCGTAAATACAGCAGTATGAATACAACACGATACATAGGGAAGACCGGGGTAATTTGGCCGATTGATTATATTTCGGCTATAACGAAAAAAATGGCTTATTTGTTGAAATATTATTATTTTAAATACCAATTCAAGATTCTCTTTAAATTTTGGAGCAGATCCAAAACATTTGATTGGAGCCGAGTTGGACTCACCTCAGGGTACTTTTAAGAATCGCAAAATTCCGCATGAAATCAGACAGTCAGAGTGTTTATCTTACGCGATAGATGCTGTACTGTTGCCTGGCTAGCTCAGTCGGTAGAGCATGAGACTCTTAATCTCAGGGTCGTGGGTTCGAGCCCCACGTTGGGCGATATATATTCTTGATCAGCTTTCGGTTTCCCACCAGCAGATGGGTGCAAACGCTGTTCGAAACTTCGGAGGCCCGAGTCATACTTAATAGTACGTTTGGCAAGCCAATAGTTTTCGAATGGGAATCAAACAAGGCTGCCCTCTGGCGATGCTTTTGTACATCATCTACATCGAGCCTTTACTTCTCCGATTCAAAAAGGAACTAATGGGTGTGAAAATCGCCGGCCATCCACTGGCTGTGGGGGCCATGTAGATGACCAGTTCTTGTTTGTTAAATGTGACGAGGACAACAGGCATATGTGGGGCTTTGTCGAATCTTTCGACGATTGCACCAACGCTCTGATTAATGGTCAACAGACCAGGTTACTAGGCCTTGGGATCTGGAAAGAAAGGAAGCAATGGCCTTTTGAATGGTTAACTTCCTCTCCAAACATAAAGGTCCTGGGTATTGTCTTTTGTCCCACAGTTAAAGAGAATAGACAGTTAAAGACAATAGCAATGAACTTGAGCCAATTGCAAACCAAGGTAAGGAGAAGTTTGTGGAAAGCTTCAAATCGGAGACTGACAGTTCTGCAAAAGGTATAATTCTTTAACAAGTTCATTTTGCCTCAATTCATCCACCAGGCAAAGGTCTTCCCTCTGCCAAAGATAAGCTAAATAACATGCAAAAGGCATGCAGCAAGTTAATTTGGAGAAACCGCTTGGAACGAATTGCGAATATATTAAAATAAGTTATATTCACAAGTATTCTTGCAGTATTAATAAGAAAGAGCATAAGTTTATATCCTCAGAACCGGAGTTGAACCAGTGACCTATGGATTACAACCATCACCATCTACAGTCCACCGCTCTACCAACTGAGCTACCTGAGGTACCTAATGTGATATAGGGTAGGAGACTTGTTGTGATATAGAGTAGGATTATTATCAAGAATAGCACGTCAGTCATTCTGGATATAGTTTAGCTTATTGGTCACGTTTTGATGCTAGCCCGGACGGGCTGCGGTTATGACTTGAACCGAGTCGACTAGACTCATTCCTACGACTTGCCCCAAGTCAAGTCACCTAGTCTACTCGTACCACCGAGTCGCCGAGTCAAGACTCAGTAAATCCATAACTAATTGAATGGGGTCGGTCTAGAGTTAGATGATATAAATATATTTTCGTTTTCCAAAGTTGTGTGCTTTTCGCTTAGTTTTCAGCACGGCAACTACAAAAAACTACGAAATGGCGAGTAAAAGTTATACCAAGCCAAGCGATTGTTTTAAAAAGGTTTTCAAAATAATTAAAATTGTAGCAAGTGACACGAAGGAAAAATTTCCAGAAACCTTTGAGGCATCAATTAGCCTAACTAATTGGTTTGGAATTGACATGCCCACGCTTTTCCAATTAAGATCTTGAGGATCTTTAATAAAAGTGCCTTAAAGTGACTAATTATCTTTCTTCTTATTTGGGCGTTTCAAGCGGTTAACTCGGGACCGTTCCACTGATAGGTAAACTCGCCCACGAATTGAGAATCGATTGAGTCGGAATCGCCCACAGGGGTTGACTCGGTTGAGTCATCGTATCTGGGTAGCCTAAAGTACGTACTCCTCGAATGCAACGGGCGTAAATTTGAAGAAAAAGTCGGCTCACACCATTGAATACGGAGCTACATTCCCCAGCGAAAATCATACCCCTAGACCATCGAGGCATATTTTACTTTAGTATCACATATTTTTCGCGTAGCTATTTACTTTGATCAAGTTATTTAATCTTTTTTAAACCCGTCATTACAATTTTACTTTGGAAGGTTTAGCCAACAAATTGGCATTGATTAAAAATAAAGGTATGCAGGCAGTATGTTCCGCTCGGCCTCGAACAGGAGATCTACTGCCTGTAAATCAGACGTCATAACCACTACACCACGAAAATAAAACTAATGTAACCTTATTCCATTCCTCATACAAGTATAATTCAAGGTCCTATCTGGTGTAGTGGTTAGGATAACTGGTTCTCACCCAACTGGATCTGTTATGAGAGTTTGGATTCCTGATATTGCAAAATGTGTTACCTTCTTGGGGTATAACTTTGGGAACAATAAACAAGTGAAAAATGAACTCTTTACAGAACTGTCAATTTACGATTTGAAGGTTCCCACAGGGGCCCCCTCACCTTGGTTTGCAATAGTTTCATGTTCAGTGCTATTGTCTCTTGAATTGTGGGACAAATGACAATACCCAGGAACTTTATGTTAAGGGAGGAAGTTATGGAAGTAATGGAAAATGATTTCTGTCTTTCCAGGACTCGAGGTCCAATAATCTGTTCTTTTGACAATTACGTCAATGCGTTGGTGCAAATTTCTAAAGATTCGACAATGCTCTATAAATCGTCATCATAATTTTTAGCAAACCAGAACTGGTCATCTACATGGCCCCCGTTTTCAATGGGTGGTCGGTGATTTTCACGCCCGCAAGTTCTTACTTGTACTTTAAAAGTAGCGTCTCGATGTAGATGACGTACAAGAGCATCGCAAGAGAGCAGCGCTGTTTGCTTCCCTGTTCAAAGTGTGTTGGACTAACATTGCAATATATATTATTACAAATTATACAATAATGTACAATTTAGAATGTACGTGCGTCAATTATGCCGAATGATTCAAAAATGAATCAACCGGCAATCACACCCGGATCGCCCGCGTGGCAGGCGAGCATTCTACCATTGAACCATCGATGCTTACATTGAATAACCTTAACACAAAATTTAAATATAGCTCGTGCACAAGAGGGCGACATTGCTTCATCCGATCCTTTGGCAGAACTTCATAAAGGTGACCTTATCAGCGAGAACGTGTTAAAAACTAATAATCAACTCTTTTCGATTATCTTATCATCAACGCACAGGAAACAACTATTTCTTTACTCTTATTCAAAATTAACTGATTTTAGAATCATAAATGATGTCAAAAAATTCTTGCATCAATAGCTATGCGTATCTTTATCTTACTGAACGTCAATTTTGTGAAAAAAAGATCAATTTCTTACTGTGCCCCATTTTATTTTTAAAACATTCATTCTCCCACGAATTGCATGGTGTTAGTATGACATATAATCTTCAATGAAGACACTTGTGAGGGGATAACAGTGGAAGGGTTTAACAATTCGAACGACTAGTAAGAAAACAGAAAGTATAGCACACACGTTTTCATAGATTTGTATTTTTGTATGACTCGTTTTTATTATTGGTCACAAATTAAACAAAATGAACCGCCCATGTGTGAGATCGAACCACCATCCTTTCGGTTAACAGCCGAGCCCGCCAGCCAATTACGCCACAGACGCGCTTTTTCATGACGTGGTGACAGATTTTAACTGGGAAGTCTTATTTGATCGAGGAAATTAAATTTACTCTTTTTTGGACACACATAAGGGTATAGTAGTGCGAGGAACGTGTTCTCGAATTTATGGGTTTAGTGCTGGTGATTTGTGGTAAGATAAAATAGCTTTTGGTAAGGTATACACTGACTGGTAGACATCTTTGATTGACATTCATCGTCCGAAAAGGGATTTGAACCCATTACTTTAGGATTACTCACACGATACTATCTGAGCTAACCGGGCGGTTAGATATCATCTAAACACTAACCATTATTAAGAACAATCGCTATTTGTTTAATTTGACGTTTTTTCATCTTGTACGTTTTAATGTAAAACATAAATGAGCCATTATAGGATGTGATAATTTGGGGTGTCGGTCAAATGGTAGAGCGCTCGCTTTACAAGTGAGAGGTATAGGGATCGATGACCCGCACAACCAGCAATTTTAGTTTAGTAATTTTTTATTTCTTACAAATAGGTAAGAACAATGATCAAGGGGTGTGATTCTCCCTGGTTCAAATCTTATTCGCGCTCATTGTTAATTTTATCTAGAAGATTACTTTGTATTTACTGAAATATCGAACGTGTCCTGGTAGAAAATAGTATCGTTCTTCCGACCTCTTGGTAATGTACTGTTTTGTTTGTAAGTTTCCTTGAAAATTGCAAGCTGCCAGCCATGATTTGGCAGCTGGTTTATCGTCGTCATTTGGAAAAAGAATCTCGTCCCGGAATGAATATTCATGACCACAACCACATAATCTACATTAGAGTTTAGAGACAAATCATATTATGATTCCTATGTATCTTTAGTAACGGTACAATTATGTTTCAACGAACGGTTAGCTGCTTTACCAAGAAAGATAATGGGTGACTTTCAAGGACTCTTTTTACCGGTACGATTATAAGTTGGAGGGATCGGTAGCCAGGTTTTCACTATAGAAAGTTCATCACAGCGTTATTTCGTGTGACTTTATTTATACCATCTGATGAGAATACCGACAAGTATCCTTTCATCCGACTGGAGTCGATTAAACAAACAAGTCAATATATTAGTAATAATGTACTGCATTTGCTTTGTTCAATAGCTTATTTTCCCAATGACTTGATCAAAGGCAACGTGTCCTGCACTTCTGTTTAAACGTAACCAGACACCAAAGAAAATCATCAAATCTCCAGAGGGCCGAATCATCCGCGCAGAATTCGAAAATTTTACCGTCGTCAACATATATGGCTATGCCAATGCGTCAGCTTAAGTGAAGCGTGACTTTTACCAAACCATTTTACCTATTTTTTTGCTCCCCTTTGACGAAAACTTGATTTTACTCGGCGATTTCAACTCAACATTCACCATACCCAACAACAAGTAAAAATAATAATCAAATAATCAAATAAAAACCTTTATAACACATCTGCTCTTACAACCCACACGCAAAACGCATACCCTTTTAGAAGTAAGGTCGGTCAATCCTTTATCGATCATATTTCAGTTGAAAACAAAAACCGTGAAGCAGTTTCAGCTTTTGAAATCCTACATTATGGTGCGAGCGACCACGAGCTGGTTTTGATCAACATCGATGTTAACACCACTAACGCCGAAATCCAGAGAAAAAAGACTATTGGAAGTTCAATGGCAGCCTGCTCAACGACCCCGGTTTTAAATTCGTTTTTACAGAATTTTATGATACCTGCAGACGGAGAAAATGTTTATATAATAGATTGGTGAGAACAGGATTTTAAGCGCCATTTTAAACAAATAACGATTGACCATGCAAAAGAAAAGAAAGACGACTTCATAAAAATAGTAAATTTTAAGGAATTTGAAAAAGTTTTTCGCTGCAAAACAATCCAAAAAAATTAAGTCATCCTATTGGAAATTCAACGTCAGCCAGCTCGGAGATCCAGATTTTATAGATACGTTCAAACTATTTTATGAAAATTTCAGGGAAATCAAAATTGTATAAAAAAACATCATGGATTGGTGGGAGGAGGATTTTAAATGAAATTTTCAATCAATTGCCATCCACTTCTCAAAACTCAAAAAGGCCGATGATAGCGCTAAAATCAAGTTTAAAGAAAAATGCCTGTAGGGAATGGCAGAACAAAATGGCAGAACAGAAATGCAGGAAATGGATGCATTGAGAAATACTTGGAGCTGGAGCAAACGTTGATCGGCTAACAGAAAAAAAAGGTGTAATGTCCGCAGGGTTAGGAAAGCAGAGCCAGGAAGTAAAGGGAAAAGAACCGAGCGCCGCCCATTTAATTCAGGAGTAGAAATAGAAAGTAAGCAAGTTCATCGAAAAGTTGTCTACGGAGAACGGAGAGATTTAAACAACAGAGAACGAAAAAGCAGCATACACAAATAATTATTTTACAAACTGATGAAAGAATGACATAATTGCCTATGGTGCGAGTATATTCCCGAGCAAAATTTTTCCGGAGAGGTACACCCCATTCTAGAATAATTCTGGTTTTTCTTGGTTGAATAATAAAAAGGAATTTGGCGAAAATTCTGGAATTTTGGTTCGAAAACAAATTTCAAGCAACGAACACTTGTTCGTTTCGGAGTTTCGTTCCGGTTTACAACTAGTCGAACACACCAGTATTTCGCCGGTATCTTTTACCAACAATTTTCCCTTCTGGGGTCAAAAGAGGACAATATACTTGATTTCAACTGGTTTTCGAGTGGGGAATGATTTTCCGGATAATCAAAGAAACAATCCCATAGTTGCAACCGCGAATATCGGGGTTTTTTTTCCGCAAAAAATTCAAGGATAGGAACTAAAATTCCGGAATTTAACGGATAATACCGGAATTTTCCGCTACAAATTTTGTTCGGGTTACGCACGTCTTAATCGGCAGTCTATTTGAGCCGAACTAAAAGCGAATGCTGATAATCAGAATGAAGGAAAAAGCAATTGTGTTTGTCCGGATAGAGTTCTTATCCCGCGGACCGATAAGGCGACTAATGAGGAGATACAAAAGCCGCAAGATATACTATGCTCTGGAATAGGACCCCTCACCAGTACCAAAAATATTTTTTTAAATCTAGACATTCACAGATTGGTAAAGCGGGAAAAATGAGTAGACGGCTATATGTAGGCAGCATATGTTAAATTATTATCTCTTTCCCCAATAGGGCTAAAAAGTGCAATTCTAGGTGAAAAAACTTCAGATAATGATACAATATATCTGAATATTCGTTCAGTAATATGCCGGTCAAAAATCTGCTTAATTACTGTACATATGATCCCAATCCAAGCTTAAAAATCCACGGCGCCCAACGCGATGAGCCGCCGGCCGCCATTCTTCGTCGTCAGGGTCACTCTCACCGTTGCTGGGCTTGAAGCCCGTCGAGGCCGTAAACTGCCACTACAGTCGCCGGCCGCTAACGGCGGTAGTCGATAAATCATCAATGATCGGCAATCGTCGATAAACCTTCATCAAGGGTTATTTATTCATGTCAAATCTATAATGCCATGTACGGCGAATTTCCACTTAGGCGTAGGATGTGATCATATTTAACAGCAGAAGATCTGAATATATTGTTTCCCGTTAAGCATGTTCTAATCGGGTTTGTGTTAAGGTCATTTGTGATGGTGAAGTTGGATGTTGTCAAATCACATGAAATGTAGTTGGGTAATGTAGTATATTTAAGCGCTTTGAGCTCTTTTTAGAGAGAAAAAATATTGTTAACACAATCAAATATTATTGAAAACTTAATTCCCTTTATTATATAACCAACTTGTTGGATTATCACACATACAGTGGATATAAAAGGTATATTTAAGATATACTAAGCTCATTGTTGTTTTTTCAATTATTGTTCCTAACCAAACATTTATGAACCAATCATTCATTAAAAAAAAGTGTTTTGTTATTACTTTACACGATGTGTAATTATTGGCAGACGATCGGATTTTATTGTTCCCCATTAGGTATGTTCCAATGGGTTTAGTGGTAAAGTAAGTTGTGATGGTGAAGTAGGATGTCGGTAAAATCAAATGAAATATCGTTGGGTAATATAGTATTTTTTAGCGCATCGAGCCGTAGTTAAGGTACTATTTCGTATTTTGACCATGGCACCCTTAATTTAGTGCACTGCACATAAGAAGAGACATCGGCAACTAGCGACAGCAAATAGTTTGAAAGATAAAACCACTTCTCCCTGTCAGGCAATAGAACCCCAGCCTTTATAAACTGCTGCATATTACGGGATCGTACGGGGGTTAAACCCGGGAACTCTCGCCCCCGAATAAAGAATCATACCCCCAAAACGACCTTTACTTTTAAGATTCATTCGAGTGCCTCCCTACGCCAGCATACAGTTAAAGATTATGGACTAAAACTGTCGCCTTACTCATCGCCATAAAAAAGTGTATCTTTAAAATCATAATAGATCGTAGAACTAATTGTATTCCTCGATAGTATAGTGGCAAGTATCCCCGCCTGTCACGCGGGAGGCCGGGGTTCGATTCCCCGTCGGGGAGTTTTTGTAATAAAATATGTCTACGTCTGTTAAACGCAATAACCGAATAAATTTCCCGATAAAGTGCGTGTCGCATATTACCGATAATAAAGATATTTAAAAAAAATTACAAATGCACTTGTGCTAAATATAAAATTCCAGAGAAGCATTGCCTTTATTTGTGTAAAATATCTTTATTAACACATGACGCTTTTACATACAATTATTACAGTTATCACAGTTGGTTACAAAAAATATACTTTAGTAAATATAATAAGGGGTAGCAGTGGCAGGGTTTAACAACTCGAACAATGGAAATAGAACTTGGCCACTGCTATTTAAAGGAACACTAAAATGGATAAAGGCAATTGGAATATAACTGGGTTTTCTTTAGGTTTTCAATTTTCGAATTTACGTCTTCCAACACTCTTGCAATGATATTATCAACGGGTGCACTTCTTAAGTGTCAGATGGCCATTGCTTCCTTTCTTTCCAGATCCCAAGGCCTAGTATCCTGGTCTTTTGACGATTAATCAGAGCGTTGGTGTAGTCTTCGAAAGATTCGACAATGCCCCACATACACCTGATGTCCTCGTCACATTCAACCAACAAGAACTGGTCATCTACATGGCCCCCCACAACCAGTGGAAGGCCGGTGATTTTCACGCCCATCAATTCCTTTTTGAATCGGAGAAGCAAAGGCTCGATGTAGATGATGTACAAAAGCATCGCCAGAGGGCATCCCTGTTTTATTCCCGCCAGAGGGACTCCGAAGTCTCGTATAGCGTCTGCACCCATCGAACGATTGCTGTGGGAAAACCAAAAGCCACCATTGCTTTGTACAGGAACCCTATGTTGAAACGATCGTATGCTCCCGAAAAATCAAGACCGATTATGGCTGCCTGGGGTAGTATTGCCTTAGGCGACTGCGTTTCAGATGCAATTTTCATCAGCAAATTCCGAACGCCAACTAAACTGTCTGCCATCTGGCGTCCGGGAAAGCCATCTCCTCCTCACTGAACTAAGCCTATTGGATAAGACTTTCGACTGTATCTTGTAATCAGAACAGAGCAGGCTAATAAAACTAAGGGTGAGAAAGAGTTGTTCTTTGGTGGGTGGGTTTATAAAGGGGCTGACTAGATATGATAAGGAGAGCTTTGGGTTAGGTAACAGGTTGTTCGTAAAAATCTTTGGTAATACAGTAATTTCAGAGATAAAAACGTTATAAATTATTTTTGAATTGAGGTTGTTAAAAGGAATATCTGGGTTGTGATTAATTACATTTAAAATACAATTAACT
>Ga0114960_10001209_pt1 | contig 20813 bp, 11 predicted proteins | sample C_130625_MF_Meta_FD_92637 | JGI IMG/M metagenome (GOLD analysis project Ga0114960, IMG submission 92637) | Freshwater microbial communities from Lake Croche, Canada to study carbon cycling - C_130625_MF_MetaG | ecosystem: Environmental > Aquatic > Freshwater > Lake | place: Lake Croche, Canada... | reverse complement strand
GCGGTGGCCATGATCATTGAAATCAAGCACGAGCCCGACTCCGCAACGGCTGGCATTGGCTATTTGTCGGTTGTCGAGTTGACCGAGAAGTACCGCGCTGGTGAACTCACTCCCGCTGAGGTTGTCGAGACTTTGCTTCGTCGAATTGAAGAGATTGATAGCGAAGGTGGCGTTGAACTCAACGCCGTTATTGAAGTTAGTGAGACGGTGCTCGGTGAGGTTGAGGCCCTGAACGTTCCAACTGATCAAGCACTCTGGGGCGTCCCCATCATCATCAAGGACAACATTGAAGTAGCGGGCTGGCCTTCGGGAGCGGGTAGTTGTAACTTTGATCTTCCGGCGAGCGACGACGCAGACCTGATTCGCGAACTACGCGAAGCCGGTGCCCTCTTACTATCTAACGCGAATCTCACCGAGTGGGCCGCTGCCGCCTCGCAGTCCCTGCAGGAAGGCGAGTCTCGACGTGGTGGCCTCACCGGGAACCCCTGGGCCTTGGACCGTTCGGCAGGCAGCTCATCATCGGGGAGTGCGGCGTCAGTGGCCGCCGGTTTTGCCCCCGTGGCTATTGGTACCGAAACGATTGGCTCGCTGTGTCAGCCCGCATCGCACTGCGGAGTATTCGCAATGAAAGCCACTCGTAACGCGATTTCCACTAAGGGTCTCATCCCCTACAGCGCCACTCAGGACGTCCCTGGCGTCTTTGCGCGCGACCTCGAAGATATTCGTTTGGTAATGTCAACCCTCTTGCACAAAGACTTGTACTACCCCGACGATGTGCGCATTTGCTTCGGCCGCGACAAGGATCTGAGTGACGCTTCCCAGAGCGACTATCAGCTCCAGTCGGCGTTCCAAGAACTGTCTGAGGCGCTCTCTGACGCTGGCTTCGCTGGGACAGATATACCTCGTATCGATGAGCCGGAATACGCGAGGATGCAAAGAGTACTGAATGCCGAGCTCGTTCGAGACCTTGATCCTTATCTCGCGCAACGCCCCGGATCGGCTTGGAAGAGTCTTGCGGCGTCGTTATATCTAGAACTCGTGTCCCTTACCTGCGGTGCAGAGCCGCGTCAGGTTTTCCCTGACGGTTTTGAGGAGGCATTAGAACAGAGCCCCATAGATATCGAGCAGGAACGGGACGAGATGGAAAGATATTTTACCGGTCTGCTGGAAAAAATGCTGGGTTCAGATGAGGTCATTGCGGCCGTGGCCTACGGGCCAGCCGAGAAACTCGATCTCTCAACGGGTCTTAAGCGCCGAGGCTATCGCTATCACTCCTTCCTTGATGGAATTAGTTCTGCCGTCGGTTGGCCCGCCCTCACCATCCCCTTCACCGAGGTGAACAACATGCCAGTAGGTCTTATTTTGGTCGCTCGCCCTCACGAAGAGGAGAAATTGCTCGGAGCCGCGAAGTGGCTTCAAGTTAAAAATCTCGCGGGACGCTTCGAACGCCCCAACTGGACTGCGCCGCGCCGCGGATAAGACATTTCTGGGTCCGTCTGCTCGATGAAGGCTGACCTAGAAGCTGGTTGGTTCGGTTGCTCGCCGAGGAGCGTGGCCTACGACCTCCGCGGGCGGCCATTCTCTTCGGACCCCCGGGAACGGGGCAAAACTTCCTTAGCGCGCGCCGTCGCGGGACGTTTGGGCTGGCCCTTCGTGGAAGTTTTTCCAGCACAGCTCGGCACGAGCCCGTCAGAAATTGCTTCGGGCATCCGTGACACCTTCAACTCGCTGAGGACGGTGGATCACGCGGTGGTCTTTATTGATGAGGTGGATGAAGTCGCCGCTCATCGCCGTGAAGCGAGCGCGGGGCAGGCCATTACCAACGAACTACTAAAGGTCATTCCAGAATTTCTTTCCTCCTCGGGTCGCCTCTTGATCTGTGCCACCAATAATGTCAGCCGACTCGACTCAGCATTTCTCCGAACCGGTCGGTTCGACTACGTATTACCCGTGGGCCCGCCAGACTACGACGCGCGGATGGAGGCCCTGACGAAAGAGGTTGCGCGGGTGACCTCGGAGACAAAAAATATTACCGGTTTGGTGCAAGTAACCGAGGGCTACACCATGGCCGACATCGACCATTTGATGCGCGTGGCCGCGCAATACGCCTTCGAACGCGCCTTGATTGACGAAGAATCAAGTCGCGTCACCGAAGAGGACCTTCGTCACGCCTTAGCAGCCACGCGTGCGTCCGTGAGTCCCGCCGACGTCATTTCTTTCAACGCCGATATCGAGCAATACGCCCGCATGTAGGTAACAGATGCCCAGTGGGCGCAATGGAGCGGCCATCACAATAATAAATTGAGGCGAATGTAGAGAAAATCAGCACGTGGGGTAGAGTCATTTTGGCTTTGGAATTCGAGAATTTATTGTTCGCCGTTCTCGCTGAGATATGAGGAGAGTGTCGTGTTCGTAGCCTCAACATCAGTGAGCGGAATCTCCGTCATGGTGGTGGCGGTCTTCGTTGCTTGTGTCGTCGAAATGGTCGAAGCCTTAACCATCGTCGTAGCCGTTGGGCACACGTCGGGCTGGCGACCAGCCATTCGTGGTGTTGCCGCGGCGCTGGGCGCACTAGGCCTCCTGGTCGCGGGTTTCGGGCCAGCCTTGGTGCAGATCCCCATTAATACCTTGCGACTGATCGTTGGTGGAGTTCTGCTGATCTTCGGTCTGCAGTGGCTACGAAAAGCTGTTTTGCGCTCTACCGGCCTCAAGGCCAAACACGATGAGGATCTGATTTTCGCCGAGACCGTACAGGAAATCGAATCGGTCACCGACCTCGCGCAGCGTGAGCGAGTGGCCTTCATGATGGCTTTCAAGGGAGTCTTCTTAGAGGGCCTCGAAGTCGTCATCACGGTCCTCACACTAGGAACTTCGGCGCGTCATCTCTCGCTCGCGGTCCTGACCGCCCTCGTGGCGGCCGTACTAGTCGCCGTGGTGGGTGCCATCGTCGCCCGCCAACTCTCCAGCGTCCCCGAGAACGCCATGAAGATGACCGTCGGGGTGATGCTCGTTTCTTACGGCACCTTCTGGTCGGGTGAGGGCTTAGGAGTGAAATGGCCGGGTAACGACCTGATGCTGCTCGGCCTCGTCGGCGTCTTCGCGGTGGCGACCTGGATCACCATCGCAGCCGTTAAGGCTACGAACGTGAAGGAACGTGCGTAATGTCGAAAAGTCTCCTCTGGCGAATCCTTCGGGGCTTCGGGATGTTCTGGTGGGATTTTCTCGTCGGTGACACGCCCGAGCTCTTTGTCTCCACCGTTTTTATTCTGGCGATCACGGCTGTGATCAGTGAAGTGGGCCATCAGCACAGTGGTGCGGTGGTTGTGTTCTTACCGGTGCTGGTCGTAGCGTCACTCGTGATCAGCGTGACCCGGGCCGTGCGCACGGCGCGCGCCTAGGCCCGGCCGTGCGTGATATCGGCGGGCTGCCCTACGGCATTGCTCTCAGGCGAGGGGCGGTGCAGAGCTCCTCGTTACATCTAAATCAGGAGACCGCTTCATAATGAACTTCAGCTTCGACGAATTCGCCAATCCCGACCCCTCCCTGACGGGCTACGCCCCGTTCGGTGCCTACGAGACCTGGTACAGCGTGACGGGCTCGCTGGAATCATCGTTAACGCCCATCATCGTTATCCACGGCGGACCCGGGTCGACGCACGACTACGTGACCCCCTTACGTCAGATTGCGCTAGGTGGCTACCCCGTTATCCACTACGACCAAGTGGGCTGTGGCTTTTCTTCACAACTCGGTGAGGCTGAGATTGCGGACCTCACCATGGAGTTTTTCCTCGATGAATTGAACAATCTCATCCAGTGGCTCGGCGTAGCTGACGACTACATCCTGCTCGGCCATTCCTGGGGCGGCATGGTGGCCCTGGAGCACGCCCTATTACAGCCGAAGGGCCTGTCCGCGGTGATCCTCTCCAGCGCCCTCGCTTCCGCGGCGACCTGGAAGAGCGAGGCGATTCGATTGGGCTCGGCCCTAGCGGGGCGGGCCGGTGAGGATTTCCGGGCGATGAAGAACGGAACCCCGACGACGTCCGAGACCTACGGCCTCATTAATCGCGCCTACAGCACGGCCCATCTCTTTTCGGGTCCCGTGAACTGGGTGGACTCGGGAATTGATCCCGAATTTGACTCTGGCGATGCGGTCTACCGCGCACTGTGGGGAAGTAGTGAATTTGATTTTGACGGGCGTTTTGGTACGTGGTCGGTGGTTGATCGCTTGGGTGAGGTGACGACCCCGACCCTGGTCATTTGGGGTGAACATGATGAATCGACCCGCCTCGTCAATAGTGAACTACTCCAAGGGATTTGGGAATCGGTCGAGGCGGAGATTCTTGGTGGTGGCCACGTTACGTGGGCTGATGCCCTGACCCCCTACCTCGCAGCCGTTATGTCTTTTCTGGGAGCGCTCGATGGGGAGCGGGCCTAGTCCAACTGGACGATTGAAGTCGATCCCGAAGGCATCCACACGACCCGTCTTGTAAGGTTCCGTTCTAGTTTGAATTGAGGACATCATGGCCCAACTACTCCCCTACGGGTTCAATCTCAGCTCCATCACAAACATTGCCGAACGACAAGTGGTCGACATTCTGTCGCGGCGTTTGAGCCCCCAGTGGATGCTCATTCCGAATTTTAATTTTCGTTCGAATAATGTGGACCACGAAGTTGACCTCGTGGTGCTTAATGCGGACTACGGCATTGGCATCGTAGAGGTGAAGGGTGGCCGAATTGGAATTAAGAATGGTCAATGGGTCCATAACGGGAATCCGGAAAACCCCGACTATCAGGCGCGAAGTAACGCCTACGGTCTGCGCGAAATTCTCTCAGAGATCATTCCCACCCTGCCAAGAGTCTTGAGCTGGGGCATCGCCCTGCCCGACTCAACAGCAATCGTTGGCGAACTTCCTGTGGACGTCGAGCGCAACCAGGTTATTTTGCAACCAGATCTCGATGAACCAGATCTCGCGTTGCACCGACTCTTTGCTCGGCGAATTCAGTTACTCCCGACCGAGGTTGAACGGATCATTGAAGCACTCTGCCCGACTATGTCCTTTACCTACGACAGCAATGCCCTGGACAGAATGGTGCGTGAGCACATCACCAGCGTGTGCGAGGCGCAGCTCGGTGCTATTAAAGAACTCGATATCAATCGTCGTATCTACGTAGAGGGCCGGGCCGGGACTGGCAAGACCTATCTCGCCAAGCGCTGGGTGTGGTCAGGGCTCAATCACGAGGATTCGAGGATTCTGCTCACCTGTTACAACGACCCGCTCGGTCAACAGTTCCGTGACGAATTCGACGACATCGAACCGCGCGGGAGCGTCACGGCGGGGCCCTTTCTTCGCATCATGTTAGAACTCGAGGGAATGCCCACACCAGAGTTCGAAAATACGAATGACTCGGAGTACTGGGGCGAGAAGGTGCCGGCCCACATCATTGACAACTGGGTGAAAGTGACCGCTAGATTTGACCGCATCGTGGTGGATGAAGCTCAAGACTTCTCCCCAGCGTGGATTGGCTTGCTCGAATCGCTTCTCGATCCCGCCGGTGAGAATAAGTTCTTTCTACTCGCTGACGAACGTCAAACCTTGATTGACCGTGGATTTCGAGCCCCGGGAATCGACATTGGCTGGGTGCACGCTCGACTTGTGGCTAATGTTCGCAACCCCCGGGACATTGCCATCATCGCCCGAAAGTATCTAGATGGGGCTAGCGCTCCCTCGAGCATGCCATCGGCGAACGCCATCGCCACCCGTGTCATCACAACTGACGAAGAGGCCGTAGCCGAGGCAATCGCTGCTGTGCAGTATGAACGTGACCGGGGTTTTGCCTCAGAGGATATTTTGGTGGTGGCGAGCAGTCCAGCACTTCGGGATCGCCTGCGCCAGGAGTCGGGATTCGGTATTGCCGAGGACCGTGCCCTCGGTGTTGTGAGCTGCGAAGTTGCACACCGCGCTAAGGGTTTGGAATACCCGGTGGTAATTGTGGTGTCTGGTTTTGATGGTTTCAAGGTGAACGCGCTCTACGTCGCCATCACCCGGGCGAGTAATCGCCTGTGGCTGGTCGGAGGGCCACAATTCCTTGAAGATCTCGGTCTTGGAGGCTAGTGCTGGTCGGAGGGATCGTAGAAGTAATGTCGCAGAACGGTTCTATTCTTTCAGTGGCGACCGCACCGGTCATTTCTTGTAACGGAGACCAATGAAGATAATTCACACCAGCGACTGGCATATTGGCCGTGAATTCGAAAATGAATCGCTGCAAGCGGAGCAGAGTTCGTTTCTCTCGTGGCTGACGGAGCAAATCAAGATTCATGCCGTTGATCTCGTCGTGGTGGCTGGTGACATCTACGACAAAGCCATGCCCAAGGGCGAGGCCGTGACCCTGCTTGACCGAGGCCTCGACTCCATCCGTTCGGCGGGAGCTGAGATTCTCCTGATCTCGGGAAATCACGATAACGCTGCCCGGCTCAATTTCGGAGCCCAGCGCCAGCGTTCGAGTGGCGTCTACATCTACGCGCAGGACGAGTCCTATCCCACCCCGTTTCTCTACGAGAAGAATGGCCAGAAGGTTGGCTTTGTCGCAATTCCCTTCTTGGATCCCCAACGTGCACCACAGCCCATGCCGAAAGAAAGTGGTGAGTCTCGACCCCGCACCCACCAGACGGTGTTAGAGGACGCGATTTTCAAAGCACGTGAGCAGATGCAGGGCTTCGGCGATGCGCCAACTATCTGCGTGGCTCACGCCTACGTTCAGGGTTCGGAGATCTCTGAATCTGAAAGGCACAGTGTCGGTAACGCCGACCTGGTCGAGGCCTCAATCTTTGATGGCTTTACCTACACGGCCCTCGGTCACCTCCACCGACCTCAGGTCATTCCCGGACATGAGGCCGTGGCGTACTCGGGTTCACCCTTGCCCTATTCCTTCAGTGAAGACCACGCCAAGTCGGTCCGACTGATTGAGTTGCAGCCCGATGGAACGTTGGTATTCGAGACCTTGTCCATTCCAGTGGGTCGCCCCGTCATTGTGTTGACGGACTCATTCGACAAGCTCCTGAACGATCCGAAGTACGCAAAGTATGAGAACTACTGGGTCTCGGCCAAGTTGGCCGATGAAGGCGTAATTGAAGAGCCCATGACGCGTCTGCGAACACGATTCCCTCACATTGCCGCGCTGGCCTACGCCGATGTTCGCCGCAGCGGCGCCGAAGGTCCACTCGAGGGGGCCGGTGTTGTCGATAACCAGACGCCGATGGAAGTCATCTTGGACTTCATTAACGACCTGCAAGGTCGCGACCCGTACCCATTTGAGATTGAACTGGCCCAGAGTGGCATCAATCGCTTGATCAAGGAGGACGGCGAATGAGGCCGCTCACGATGTCACTACAGGCGTTTGGTTCCTACCCGGACCTCTTTGAGATCGACTTTGTTCGACTCGGCCAGCACGGCGTCTTCTCCATCACCGGTCCGACGGGCTCGGGCAAGACCACGATCTTTGACGCCATGGTCTACGCCCTCTACGGCAAACTGCCGGGCAAGCGTGAGGCCGACGACGTTCGCAGCCACTTCGCCAAGGAGGGTGTTGAGACATTCGTCACGTTCGAGTTTGAAGTGAAGGGCCAGTCCTGGACTATTGAACGCAAACCCAAGCAGGAACGCAAGAAGGCCCGCGGTGAGGGCACGACCGTTTCGCCGGGCGGTGTCCTGCTGCGTGAAACCGACAAGACCACCGGTGGCCTCACGGCTGTAAGGGCGGTCGACAAGCAAGTGGTTGATTTGGTGGGCTTGGACAGTAGCCAGTTTCAGCAGGTGGTTCTCCTCCCGCAAGGTGAGTTCGAGGCTGTATTAAAGGCCGAAACGGATCAGCGGGTTGCGCTGCTGCGCCAGCTATTCCCCGTGAAGATCTTTAATGACTTCACGGCCTTTCTCGAGAGCGAAGTAAAGACACGCCGCGAAGAGCTGGCTGAAGTCGAATCGGGTTCCGCGTTCGCCCAGGGTCGGATCCGTCACGCGTTCAGCGCCGCACTGGGTGCCATTCCAGAAGGGCTCGACCACCCCTGGTACGAATTGCTCTTTGACGAAGAGTCGTTTGACTTTTCCCTGCTCGCCCAGCGGCGCAACGAACTGAGCACGATCATCGACAGCGTCCGGCCTCTCTCGGACGCCTCCCGTACGGTCCTCGCTGACGTGATTCTGGAACGCCAACGGGTCAGTGAATTCATCACGGCATTTGAGGAGTGGGTAGCCAACACGCAGGATGCGTTGAAGTTTCCCGCGGCCGAAGAATCTGACGTGGCCCGTGAGGCAGAACTAAACCAACTCCAAGTCCTCTCCGGCCTGGCGACAACCCTCGACCAGTACGAGGAACTGGTGACCCTCGAGCGTTCGCGCGAAAAATCACTGGAGAAGGAGCGCACGCAGCTCGAGCGTCGATGGATCGACGGCTACGACGATGAGGTGCTCGACGACGCCAAGAAAATTGCCGCCTTGGTTCGCAAGGTCCAATCGGACATCGAAAAGCGCGGTGAGGGCGTCGGCCTCCAAGAAGAGCTCATCAACCTTCGTGAGGAGCTCGAGACACTCGAAGAGTCCCTGAATGACGAGAAAGACGAACTGGCTGAACTCGAGACTGAAGAGGCGGAGGCCCTTGAACGTGTGGCGGAGCTCGACAGTGAACTCAAAGCAACCCGTGTCACTCTGAGCACCGAAGCCAAGGTGAAGCTTGCCGTCGCCAAGGCCGAACAGGCATTGAAAGATGCGCAATCTCGTGCGGAGGGTGAGGCGAAAGCCGCCGGGATCCAAAAGAAGCTGACGTCCGCCAAGGCTGTGCTCGACAAGGCGTCGTCAGCCTTTAAAGCCGTGCAGTTGAAACACCGCGAAGGCATCGCCGGTGAACTGGCCACCTCGTTGGTGGATGGCGAAGCGTGCCCCACCTGTGGTTCGCCCGAGCACCCGGCCCCGGCCAAGCCCAAGAAGTCAACGCCTTCGGCGGCTGAGGTCGAAGAGGCCGAGACCCAGCGAGATGTCGCGCAGAGCAGCGTGGGTCGACTGGAGCGAGACCTCGCCAAGATTCAAGGACAGATCTCCACCGTGGCTTCCAAAAAGCCGGTGACCGATCTCAAGCGCGAGCTCAAAGAGCTGCAGTCGCAGGTGGGTGAGATCACCGAGGCGCAGGAGTTTGTTAGTGATGCCGAAGATGAGCTAAAAGAACTGAAGTCCGCCATAAAGGACCGTAAACCCCAGCTCGCCAAGCTCACTAAGTCAGTTACCGCGCAGTCAGCGAAGTTCTCGAGCGATTCGAAGCGCTACACCAAGGACTTGGCGAAATTCGAAAAAGCCTTCGGAGGACTCGACGACTTTGAATTCGCCGAGGACGAGTATCAGGAGTTTGCGACCAAACTCGACGGCTACGGGGCATCGCTTGAGGACCTCAAGGAGGCCCAACGAGACGTCGTACGCACACTAGACACGCTGCAGCCCCATTTGGTAGAGCACGACGTGGAGTCACCCAAGGAGCTGCGCAACAAGCTGCTCAGCGAAGATGAAATCGCCAAGAATCGTGCCGCTATTAACGATCGCCGAAGCCACCGCAAGGTGACACTCGACGCCATTAAGGCTTACGAGGAGTCCGACAGCCCCAAGGAGCGTCCGGACGCTTCGGAGATTGACGTGCGGCTCGAGGCCGCTCGATCTACGCACGATGAACTCTTCCGTTCGCTCACGCAGCTTGAAGGCCACGGTGTAGCCATAGAACACGACATTGCGTCGCTGAGTGATAACGATGCAGCGATCGATGCAGCCCGTAAGCGAGTTGAAGAGGCCAACGGCTTCTATCGACTCTGTTCGGGACAGTCCGCGGGCCAAAATGAGATCCGCGTGGCTCTCGAGGAGTGGGTGCTCTCGGTCTACCTCAAGCGAGTTCTCCGTCAGGCCAACTCCCGCATGCACAAGATGACCAGTGGCCGATACTCACTGCAGGTCAACTCCCTTGGTGGTGACAACCGCAAGCGTCACGGTCTGGACCTCGAGGTCTTCGATACCTTTACCGGTCAGTCACGCAAGGCGAGAACCCTCTCTGGTGGCGAGACTTTTAAGTCCGCCCTGGCCTTGGCCCTAGGACTCGCGGACGTCGTGGCGGCCGGTTCCAACCGGGAGCTCGACGCCTTGTTTATTGACGAAGGGTTCGGCTCATTGGACGAACAGTCACTAGAACAGGTACTCGTAATCCTCGAATCGCTCCAAAACGGCGGCCGTGTGGTCGGCGTCATTAGCCACGTCGAGGAACTGAAGCGAGTGCTCCGCCGAGGAATCGAAGTGGAGGGAACCGATCGAGGCTCCCAGGCCACGGTCCACTACCCGGAACTTTAAATTCGAGAGCTGCGTTGGTTGGTGCTTGATTGGCAGATGAAACCTCTCGAGCGCTACACGCGGGCTGATGACGTGGAGTTCATTGACAGTTCGGCCAATCGACGTGTGGGCCCCGACGAACATTTAATTTTTTCTCGGTAGCGCCGTGACGGCGAAAAGACTTACTTCTCTAAGCCGGCACCACTACGTAGTGGCACTTTCTAGTTGATCAACATTTCACGTAGGCCCGTGAGCCGTCGAGCCGGAGTGGTGACCGCGGAGAGAAAGTCATCCTTCGTGGCCACGATAATTATTTTTTTCTTGGCGCGAGTCACGGCGGTGTAGAGCAATTCTTGTGAAATCAATCGAGTACCCGGGGTGAGTGAGACGATGACGGTGTCGAACTCTGATCCCTGCGACATGTGAATTGTCATAGCCCACCACGGCTGCCATGACGCAATGGCCGCCAAGCTACGTGACTCGTCACCACGTTCATTGGGGGAGAGCCACAACGTGGACTCAGATGTGGACTCTTTACGAACGACCAAGCCCGTATCACCATTGTTGAGGCGATTACCAGCGTCAGTCTTTGTGATGAGGATGGGGGTTCCGTTGATATGCGGAGTGCTTCCGAGGCGCCATTCCATTCTCTGGGTCACTTCGTTCACCCACCATTGTCGTGAATAGAGTCCTCGGTGCTGTGCGGCTAACACCATGGTTTCCTGCAAGGTCCTAGCGGCGTCATTTATGACATCGTCGCTGGACATCAGTTGGGATATTTCGGAGAGATGGCGTGCCCGCTGCAACACCGGGTTTATGGCCGCTGTCTCGAGCGTGTCGTCGGCCACACCGTCATCATCGAGTTTCACAAAAGTGATAGCCGCACTGTCCGACTCGGCAATGGCCAGGGCTCCCGGCCCATCGCCAGCGCGTATGGCCGTAAAGAGTTTTTGGAGAAGCTCATGAGCGTCGCCTTCGGTGCGATAGGAGGTGGTGAGGGTGCTGTGAGCAATGCCCGCGTGCTCTGCCGCTTCGACGAGATCCTTGAGGACGGAACCAACGTCCACGCTGGGCAGTTGGCCGGGGTCACCGACCAGAATGATCCTCGTGGTAGGGGCACAGGCCGAGAGAAGCTCCGACAACAGGGCGACGTCAACCATGGACGCCTCGTCACAGATAACAAAGTCGGCCTGCAAGGGTGCCTTTGATCTACGGTGCGGCGTAGCGGGGGTGATTCCAAGGGTCTTGTGAATAGTGTGCGCGGAGAGGTGCGTGATCCTGCTGATCACCTCTGGCGAGGCGTTAACCGACGCGGCAACGATGGCGTCTTTCATTCGTGTAGCGGCTTTGCTGGTGGGGGCGCAAAGTAAAACCACCGGGCGGGTGGCTTCCTCGCCTGTTTCCAACAACAATTTCAGCAGACTCGCAATCGTGGTTGTCTTACCCGTGCCCGGTCCACCCACGAGGAGGAAGAGCCGCTGATTCCAAATATCGAGGGCCATACGTCGAGCGGAACCCGTGTCGTCGCTACCAAAAACCTGGTCCACCCGCGATGCCCAGTCACTAGGTGCTGCGAGTGCTTGGGGTGAGAGCGGTTCGCGCGCGTGGTCACGAATCGATATTTCGAGAGCAAAGTAGCGATCAAAGTAGAGCCGGTCATTTACCACAACTAGCGGTGTATCTTCGGTGTCGTCAACGGCTACAAGTCCTTCGCCAACGAGCACCGCGTTCCAGTCACTGGCCGTAAAGGCACGGAGCCGCTCGGGTAGTCGCGCTGATTCTTCTATGGCCGCCAGATCGGCGAATGGTAGGCAGGTGCCACCCTGTTCGAGCACAACGAGTAGAAGGGCGGTCGCCCACAAGATCTCGGGTGTCGCCTCGTACTGACGTTGCAGGAAGCGCAAGGTCGCGTCAAAGCCTTTGGTTAACCACGTCAGATTGGGGTCGGAATCGGAGTCACGTTGAAAGGCGGAGACGATGTCGAAAATGACGTCGCTGTTGTTAGTTGTCATTAGAGAGCCTCCCATCGAAGAAGTCACTCAATCGTTCAATGCAGTGGGCACTTGGCTTCATGGCGTAGACCCCGTTACCGGGGGCCTTGGCGTCCATGCCACGGACAAAGAGATAGGCGGCGCCAGCGACGTTGAGGTCGTAGGAGTAGTTCGCCATGCGAGAGCGTAAGAAGCGGTGGAGGGCCACGATGTAGATCAGGGCTTGGAGTTGGTAGGACTTGGCGTTCATCATGCTGCTGAGGGTGGGTTGGTCGTAGAGGCCAGACTGAGTCCGATTGGATTTGTAATCCACGACGAGGAACTTGGCTTCGTCACCCTCGCCCCACGCCAGGACTGCGTCGAGTGAGCCGGTCATAGCACCCGTCAAGCTGACATCCTTGTCGGTTAATCCCGAGACCCACAACGCAAAGGCTGGGTCGGGTGTCAACTCTTCTTGGAGAATGCTTCGAAGTTCTGAAGTACTTCGAGTCGTTCCCGGCAGGGTGAAGTCAAATCCCATCTCGGGGAGCATGAAGGATTGTCCGAGGGAAAGGAGATTTTGACCATCGGCGATTGCTCCAATATTGGTACGAGCGGCCCTCTCCAACATTTTGGCTGCCTCGTCGTGATCAAAACTACGACGAGAGGAGGTCGGGTCAGCTGAGATTCCCTCGGCCTGCGCTGCTTCGATCAGTTGGTCGCGCACTGCGCTACGAAAATCCGATGCGGAAAAATCAACGTACTGGAGGGCCTTGTGCATGACGCGACCAACTCGGGCTGACGACTCGAAGTCGGCAATCACTTCTCCGTCTCCTTCTGCGACGCCGTCAGTTACCTCTCCTTCGAGGTCACCATCGGAGGTGGCGGGTTCCAGTTCATCACTGATTACTACGTCCACCTGGGAGGTGAGAAAATTCTTACTCAGGCTGGTGAATGACCAGGACCGTCCTGGGGTTTGCAAAGTAGCTACTACACGTGACCGAAGCTCGGGGCGAGACTTAGTCGAAGGCAGTTCTCTCAGGCCGGGAGCTTCTACGTCGGCCGTTTGATACTCGAGTTGCTGTGGCTGGTCGTTGCGCAAGATCAGTTCTTCTGCTTCTGACCTCGTCATGATCACCGGCGCGGACTTAAGGTCCTTCTCACCCTTGCCATTTATTTTTTCGTCCCAGAGCCAAAGGGCGTTATGAAACTTGGCGCGAGTAAGTGCCACGTAGAGGCGTCGACGTTTTTCCGACTGAATTAGTTCTTTTTTAATATCGCCGCCAATATCCGAGCTCATTACGGTGAGGTCAAGAACCGTCTCGCCACCCTCACGAGTCTCCAGACGATAAGCACTCGCTCGTCCTTTCGGGTTGAAGCTACGGCCCACGAAGGGGGCGAGCACAATAGGAAATTCCAACCCCTTGGACTGGTGGATGGTCATGATGCGCACAGCCTGGTCGCCGCGGTCGACCCGTCGTGACCATTCTTTACCAACCTGGTCCGTGTTGCCAGAATCATCACCCTCGCTCGTCGATGACGCTCGATCTATGAATTCGTAGAGCTGTTGCACTCCGTCGTTAACCCGCAGACGTAGGATCTCAGCCACGTGCAGAATATCGGTGATATTGCGGTCGCCGTCGATACGTTGTGCCACGCGTTCTAGAACGTCGGAGTCAGCTAGAACTGACTCTATGAATTCCTCACGAGGTCGTGTTCTAAAGATTTGCAACCACTCGGCGAGTTGCTGCTGCTGCCTATGGAACCACGCCGCATCGTCGTCTCGAACCGCCGTGGCCACTTCACTCTGCTGCTTGCCACCAAACCATGACAGGGCGAAGCGAACGGCACTTTGGTTGGCATTAGGAGCCGCCACCGCTTGGAGGAGGAAGCCCCATTGTTCTGCCGCGTCCGAGGCGAAGATGTTGGCTCCACCAACTATCGATGCGGGGATACTGGCGCCACGTAGAGCCGAGAGTATCTCGAGTCCGTAGGAATTCGATTCCACTAGGACACAAATATCGCCGGACGTTACGCGAGAGTACTTCTTCCCGACACCAGGAATCAAACACGCCTCGTCGAGAAGAAGGTGCTGGACGTAGCGAACAAGATCGTTGGCGGCGCCCGTCCGCACCGCCTCAGCGTTCTCTTCCTTCAGTCCGCGCACCGCCCAGGCTGGTGTGAAAACTACATCCCTATTTGGGTCCGTAGCTTCGATGTCTTCGAAGTGGACGGGATTAGAGACTAAACCTTCGGGGGGTGATGTCACTTCGCCCACGTCGAAACCAAAACCCACGCCGGTCGTGTACTTTTCGAAAAGGCAGCGTTCAGCGGCGATGAAGTCTGCGGTCGAACGTCGATTCTCTACCAAGTGATTCAGGGTGCCACGGTTGTGCTTTATGTAGTCCAACGCCTCACGGTAAATTGCTATGTCGCCACCACGAAAGGTGTATATCGCCTGTTTGGGATCACCGACGACGACGAGAGCTTTCACCTTCTTTGATTCGTAGAGACTGCGAAAGACGTCCCACTGTAGGGCGTCAGTGTCTTGGAACTCGTCAATGATCACGACTTTGATGTTGTCGGCGAAAGTGTCGCGAATACCTGGATCTCTCAGGCGTTCACGTAAGCGAATCATGAGGTCGTCGTAGCCGACTTGTCCGAGGATCTTCTTTCGTCGTATCAGTACTTTCCGGGCACTGTCAACTACCTGCTCGATGACGCGGTACTCGGGCTCTTTTGTGTCTTTGCGCGAACTTTTAGTTCCGGAGGATTTTACTTTGGCGTCAGGGTTGGCGCTCAGAGCGCGAAGGCCATCATCAATCCAAGTAGCGAATTTAGAAATTTTGGCTACGCGCTCAAGGTCGGATGGTTCGAGTGAGCGCACGACGTCGGATCGAACGCTGGCTCGGAAGGCGTCCCCTGAGACTTCGGGAGATACACGCCGCACCGGGTCACCGAGCAGTGCCAAACTCCTCTGGGCGAAACCGTGGATAGTCGAGATGCGAATTTCGTGAAAATCAGCGAGAGCTTGGGTTAAATGATCTTTACCATCAAGCGTAATTAGGAGACCTGTGTACTCCTCAGTCCGCGCGAGTGCTCGCGCCATCGTGGCTCGAATACGACTCGAAAGTTCTGAGGTTGCCATCTTGGTGAAAGTGACGACTACTAATTGGTGGGGAGCTGCAATTCCCTTTTCGATGTAGTCGACCACCATGTGTGCCACGGTGTACGTTTTGCCGGTGCCGGCGCTGGCCTCAATAGCGAAGAGCCCTTCAGGCGGATCGCCGATGACGTAGGTGTATTTCTCAGGAGTCTGTGGTTCAGTCATTAGCCCCACCATCCTCGCCTTCTGCCATCTCACCTTCTACGTCGTCAACGGGTGTCGTAGAAGGTGAGATGAGAGCCGAGATGTGCTGACCGACGAAGCGCACGCCAAATTGCTCGTAGCCATCTCGCTCGTAGAGCTCGGGTAGCGTGCAGTCACCCAAGACGAACTTCCAAGTCGAACGTGCGAGATATTTTTTGGTGGAGTATTCGTCCTCCCTTCGCCAGGCATCGGTGGAAATAATGTGGCCAAGGGCTTCGTCCGTTGGGAACTCCTTCTCACTACTCTCGTAGACGATGGGCTGACGGAGGTTTTCTAAATACAACAACACCAGCGCGCTCAGTGTGGCGCATGCGCTTTCTCTGTCGGGTGGGCTTGGCCAGTTTTTGGTCGTAAAGAATTTATTGAAATCAGGGCCAGACTTTACAGGATCCTTTCGGTGTGCAATGAGGTCGAGAGACACGCTGCCCCATCTACCAGTTGCGGCGGCGGCTAATTGGCGAATACGAAACTTGGCTGACTTGCTCATCGATTCCTCACCGGACAGTGGCTCGAGAATGAGTAGGTCCTGGCCACTAGCGAACGCATCGAAACTACCGAGCAGCGTGATCGATTCGTATTCGGGAAAATTCTTCCAAGACAGGCCGATGTCACGGGCCGGTGCGACGTCCTGGAATAAGGTGGCGAAGTCCTCGCGGATGTGCTCGTGAATAATTTTACTTTCGGCGACCCGCCCCTCTATGTGCTCGGCGAGAGCGGCCGCCGCTAAATCGATATGCCTGCCTCGGGCTAGGTCGAACGGGATGAGATCGCCGTTAACGCCCATTAACCGCATCACTTTCTCGATGGTGGTGTCAGACGAGGCGACGTGGCGGGCCAACTGATTGACGACCCGGCGATGCTGGTACTTTTCGAGGTCGACGCTGAGTTCGTCCGAGTCGTCGTTTTTCCAATCATTCAAAGTAATACCGAGAACTCTGCGGGCGTACTCGGCCATGGGGTCAGAGATAAAATTCGCCAAGTCATCGAGAGTTATTTGTCCCCTCACTAGTTCCCAAGCGTTCTTCACTTCGCCGCCTTTGGGTAGCGTCCCGGAACTCATCAGCAAGCTCTGGTCGTAGCGGTTCGCCGACAAAGAGAAGTCACGATTGCTGAAAGACCACGGGTGGTGACTCGCTGCGTCTCCCATCGTTGAATGGCTGAGGAAGTTTTCACCACTAAATCCGTGCCGGGGGTGCTGGACGATTACGGGCCCAATCGGTGAGCCGTCGGGAGCCGAAGGCGCAAGCAACTCAATCTGGTCGCGATATTCCGCGTACGCAATACCCGGCTCATAGGCCGCGTTGGTCGTGAGGTCTCGATAGGTCCGCAGGATTGTGATCTTCTCCTGAGCGGATAGGAAAATCTCTACCAGGCGACTCCGCCCGTCGTCGCTGGGTAAAAATTCACCCGGCCGAGCACCCGAAAGGGGCTTTGACTTGTCCCCAATGCGGGGTCGCCTCAGATCATCGAGACTCCAGCTCGGGCGGAGGAAGGCATCGTCATCCATGCCTAGGACGTAAATAGCCTTGTAGGGAATCCAGCGAAGGGTGTCGGGGGTGGTGATGGTGACGCCACCAGAGAGAAGCCCTCCGGAGCTACCGGTCAAAGTGAGCGCGTCATCGAGAATTACGACGAAGTCGAGATAACTCAGTGGAACCTGGGATCCCTTGCCCGCCTCGAGCAGAGGGTTGAGAGCGCGTCGCACCGCTTCGAACTCACTATCGTCCTTGGGGTCGGGGCGAATGTAGAGCGCACTGAGGTTGTCGATCCAATTCATCCATTGCGGGAGAGTGCGTGCAGTTCTGACGTCGCTAACGGCTTGACCAATGCCCTCGACGACCGTAACGAATTTGTGAAATAGGTCGAGACGAGCACCGGCAATTTCGACACCAAGTAAATCCTTTGAGGGTCGCAAGTCTCTGTTCGCCATCATGGTACCAAGAATCAATCGGTCCAAACCTTTTCGCCAGGTCTGCACCTCATCGGCGATGGTGATCCCGAAGTAGCGGCGGTGATCGTCATCAAAACCCCACCTCACGGCAGCGGAACGCGTCCACTCGCTGAACTGCTCGAGGTCATCGGTAGAAAAGCGCCAGCGGTAACCAACGGCCGGCTCGCTGAGGAAGGCCAAGACAGCCGAACGCTCGAGCCGACCACCTACCAAGGAGAGCAAGTGACGCAAGCTCTGGAGGTATATCCCCTCGCCAGCCGAGCTCGGGTTAATTATGCGATACGCCACAGCGGGTTCCTCGTCGTCGGGGGTGACTCCCGACGGGTCAAAAGCCGCACCACGGGCGGGTCCAAAAGCCGCTCTAATCATGGGGGCGAAGGTATCGAGGTCGGGGCAGACCACGAGAAGATCACTTTCTGTCCAGTCACCGGCGTGGTCGTTGAGGTCGTGGCGAATGGCGTCACGCAGGACTTCCGCTTGACGGAAGTGACCGTGGCACCAATGCTCGACGACAGAGCCGTCCATGGCTGCGAGTTGGTCGCGATACAGATTGGGTTCTTCATCGGGCGAGGCCGTAGCTGGAGCCACACGGACGTCGCGGTCACTACGCAGTACCTGCTGCATGGCTTCGAGGAAATTCCTCGGGGACGTAGGAATGTGGCTTTCGAGATCGGGTAGATCACCATCGATAGTGATAGTCGCTCTACCTATCAGGGCGTCGAGCACTTGGTGGTTAGCGAGCGCTAATCCACCCCAGAGGCGCATGATGCCCGACTTAAACTCGTAGCGGTTGGTAATGCCAGTCAAGGGTGAGCCATGGAAACCACGTACCACGTAGACCGTGACCGGCATGAGAGTGGCTAGGTGTGTGAGTGATTCCACGAAGTCAAAAGTCCACCCTCCTTCGGATTCCCACGCGGTACCCGGAAAGGTTGTGAGACCAAAGACACTGAGTCGTCGCAGGGTGGGCAGGCCGAGTTCTTCGGCGGAAGCACCCGGCATCACGCGCTGCCAAGCTTCGTCCCAACGCTCGGCGGCGGGGACCCCCATGCTCGTGCGCTCCCGGAGGGCTCGCCACAGGTTCTTTTGGCTCTCCTCCTCCCCGCTGGACGGATCAGACTGCTGATTGCGCGACCAGAGTTGAATCATGTCCCGGCGCCAGACGTGATAGTGATCAAAGAGTTCGGCGTAATGCCGCGAACGTTCGAAGCTTGGCTCGAGCGTGTCGTCGCACAGAAGTCGCCGTGGATCATCCTCGGCGAGCTTCTTCTCGCTTCTGACGGTGTCGCCGAGTTCATGTAGTTCAAGGGCGAGGCGCGGTAGGGACCAGCGGTCGTTCTCTCCCGCCTGACTGGTCTGGCGATGGGCTTCGAGGACGCGTCCGGCGATACGAGCGGGGAAGTCGTGACACCAATTGGCGACAATGCCATCAGTGCGGGTGGTTGTTGAACTATCGGAGACACCGATGCTTTGAGAAATTTGGCGAATCAACCATGTCTTAGTGCCGAGTGAAGGTGTCACTACCCACTCGGGCTCAAGCAAGTCACGCAACGAACCACTCTTCACTTCGCGGAGTTCCTCGGCCATGACCGCTACTAATTCTGCGTAACTTGCTCGCACGACGACACGAAGTCCCTTGGTTCTCATCGCTGTAAGTGGCACGCTTGGAAAGGTAGCAGTATGCAGTGACAGACATGTTTTACGCATTAATTAACTATTCGTAACTCGTGGCTATGTCACACCCCCTTCGTACTCTTCGGGTATGAAGAAAACAGCTCTCACCACCGATGAAATAGTTGTTTGGCACCGGGAAGTGTGCCGAGTGAATGACTGGCTCGTCATTTCCGGCGACCTCCCCATGGAGCGTTCGGAAGCGATTGAGAAATTAGAGGAGTGGATTGCAGCCGGCGTCACCGACATCGTGGACGTACGTGGTGAGTGGAGCGATCAGGAACTAGTCGCCAGGTACGCCCCGGAGATTCGCTACCACTACCTTGGTACGCACGACGACGGCACGAGCCAGGACCCCGTCTGGTTCTACCGCGGATTGAGCGCTCTCCACGAGGCCTTGACCCATCCGGGCGCCAACGTCATGGTGCACTGCCACATGGGAGTCAACCGTGGCCCCTCGATGGCCTTGGCTTTTCTGCTCGATCAGGGTTGGGATGTCGTGGCGGCCCTCGATGCGATTCGTGCTGCTCGACCTATTGCGGGGGTGATTTACGCCCGCGACGCCGTGCGCAGCGTGGGTCGGGCGAAGGCGAAGGACGCCGCCACGATTGCTCGTGAGCTCGCCGAGATTGATGAGTGGTTCGAACTGAACCAGATCGATATCTCGACCATCATTCGTCGTATCCGCCAAGCCTCCTAGAAGAAACGAGAACCCCACGTTGACGTCACTACTTCGAAATCAGTCCTCTATGTTGCACTGCTCCGCCCGTGGTGGTGGCAAAAAGCAGCGCGGCCGCGGCTACGGAGGTCAAAATCAATTACATCTCTAGGATTTTTCGACGTCGAGCTGAGCTGAAATCACAAGCTCCTCCGCCCGTGACGGAGTGGGAAATCGGAGTAGTTTCCGGTTCGCCCTCAGTTCCTGCGGCTGGAGTCGAGGTCAAAGGTAGTGACCTTACTGAAGCGCTCGAGGTGCCAGAGCTTGAAGTCGTGATACCCAGTCCGGCTGACGCCTACATCGAACACATTGAGCAGTTCCCACGTCCCACCAGGGAACAGGACATTTTTCTGATGCAGGTCATCGAGACGGGCCGTGACGCCCACTCCCTTCTCGAAGCAGCGGAGTCGGGGGCCATCGCACGTCTACATCCCACGATGAAGCGACTGCTACGGCGAGCGGTTTTGCATGGTGAGAAGGCGCAGGAGTCCTTGGTTCAGTCGCACCTTCGTGAGGTGGTGGAGATTGCGAAACGGGCTTCCTGGTCGAGTGTCCCGCTGCTGGATCTCATTGAAGAAGGAAATCGTGGTCTCATCTCGTTTGAAGAAATATCTGAGTATCGGAAAGAAGAGGATTTCTCCAGCGGGGCGGCAGAGGAAATTGGAAATTTTATTAATCACGAGTGCAAGTTGCGGGATTCACGGCGGGTAGAGAATTTGGAACTTTTCGCACGAGTGAGGGGGGCCGCCCAAGAGTTAGAACTACAACTGGGCCGCCCACCGACG
>Ga0114960_10001197_pt1 | contig 20897 bp, 14 predicted proteins | sample C_130625_MF_Meta_FD_92637 | JGI IMG/M metagenome (GOLD analysis project Ga0114960, IMG submission 92637) | Freshwater microbial communities from Lake Croche, Canada to study carbon cycling - C_130625_MF_MetaG | ecosystem: Environmental > Aquatic > Freshwater > Lake | place: Lake Croche, Canada... | reverse complement strand
GGGGCTACTGCAAGGGCAACGCTATGAAATACATCTGGAGGGAGCGGCACAAGGGTGGCAAAGAGTCCATTGAAAAAGCGGCGTGGTATTTAGATTACATAGTGGAGCAGTGTGTGTAATGTCAAGGTGTGCCGGTTCGACCCCGGCCTTGGGCACCAACAACGAAAGAGGAGAAGATGTTATGAAGTTGATAACAATAGATTTTGAGACGTACTACGACAGAGAGTTCAGCCTATCCAAGATCACTACGGAGGAATACGTTCGTAGCTTGCAGTTCGAAACCATCGGCGTGTCGGTCAAGGTAAACAGCGGGACTCCGCAGTGGTTCAGTGGAGACTTGGCCGAAACAACTGCGTGGCTCAAGCAGTTCGACTGGGAGAACAGTGCAGCGTTAGCACACAACGCGATGTTTGATGGCGCGATCCTCAATTGGATTTACGGCATCCGTCCGAGATTCTGGTTCGACACCCTGTGCATGGGGCGAGCGGTGCATGGCACTGAGGTAGGTGGGTCGTTGAAAGTCTTGGCCGAGCGCTACGGGTTGGGCGAGAAGGGCACTGAGGTCGTCGCTGCGCTGGGTAAGCGCCGAGCGAGCTTTCATCCGGATGATCTGGCGCGGTACGGTGGCTACTGTATAAACGACGTTGAGCTTACCTACGCACTGTTCTATAAGTTACTCGATGGGTTCCCCAAGAAGGAACTGCACTTGATAGACTTAACGCTACGCATGTTCACTGAGCCGGTGCTTGAGTTGGATGAGGCGTTGCTGTACAAGCACAAGGAAGACATCCGCGAGCGCAAGGCCAAGCTGTTCGCGTCTATCGGCGGGACTGCGGAGGAAGCGAAGGACATGTTGATGTCTAACCCGAAGTTCGCCGAGATGTTGAAGTCGTTTGGCGTGGACGCGCCTACCAAGATTAGCCCTACTACAGGTAGAAGCACGTATGCTTTTGCCAAGTCCGACGAAGGCTTCAAGGCATTGTTGGAGCACCCCGATCTGAGGGTGCAGACTCTTGTGGCTGCGCGGTTGGGCGTGAAGTCTACGTTGGAGGAGACGCGGACTCAACAGTTTCTTGGGATTGTTTCACGCGGAGCAATGCCAGTTCCCCTCAAGTACTACGCCGCGCATACCGGACGCTGGGGCGGTAGCGACAAGATTAACTTGCAGAACCTGCCGAGTCGCGGGGTTGACGGCAACACGTTGAAGCTGTCGATCAAGGCACCGGAAGGTCACACTATCATTGATGCCGATTCGGCTCAGATCGAAGCGCGGGTGTTGGCATGGTTGGCGGGCCATACCACATTGGTACAGTCATTCACTGACCGAGAAGATGTTTACAAGAAGATGGCTTCCGCTATCTATGGTAAACCCGAGAATGATATAACAAAGGATGAACGCTTTGTAGGTAAGGTAACAATCCTTGGCGCTGGGTACGGCATGGGTGGTGTCAAGTTCCAAGCCGCACTCAAGAGCTTCGGGGCCGAGGTTGAGTTGGAAGAAGCCAAGCGCATCATTTCTGTCTACCGTAGCGCCAATGATCCTATCGTGCAGTTGTGGCGTGAGGCGCAGAACGTCCTGATCTACCTGTGCAACAAAGAAAATGCTACGCTTGGCAAGGCGGGGGTGCTTACCATTGTCCCCGAAGAGACAGCTATCAGACTGCCGAGCGGGCTGTTGATGCGGTACACAGACCTGAAGCATGAGCAGGGCGAGAACGGACTAGCATTTAGTTACAAAGCTCGTTACGGGCGTAACTTCATATATGGTGGTAAAATAATCGAGAACGTATGCCAGGGCATCGCACGATGTGTCATTGGCGAGCAGATGCTGCGCGTGTCTAAGAAGTACAAGGTGGTGCTTACTGTGCATGATGCTATAGCATGTGTCGTTCCTGACGCGCAAGTCCCTGAAGCGCGAGCATACATAGAAGACTGTATGCGTTGGATACCTACCTGGGCCGAAGGGCTACCAGTCAATTGTGAGAGTGGGTTCGGTAAAAGCTATGGAGAATGTTGAATGACAGCGCGGTGGTCGTACAGTAGCATTAAGTTGTTTGAGCAGTGCCCCAGGAAGTATTACCACATCCGTGTGGAGAAGAGCATCAAGGAGCCCGAGAGCGAAGCAATGCTGTACGGCACCCGGTTCCATGAGGCTGCTGAGTTCTACGTTAAGGATGACACTGAACTACCACCGTACTTTACATTTGCTAAGGCCGCGCTTGACAATCTCAAGCAGTTGCCCGGTGAGAAGCTGTGCGAATACCAGATGGGGGTCACCAAAGACTTGGAACCTTGCGCGTTTGATGCGCCTGATGTGTGGTTCCGGGGGATCGCTGACCTGTTAGTCCTTGACCGGACGAAGGGCGTAGCGTACATTGTTGACTACAAGACCGGGAAGTCTGCTAAGTACGCAGACCCAGATCAGCTTGAGTTGATGTCTTTGTGCGTGTTCAAGCACTTCCCCGAGATCACCAAGACGAAAGCTGGCCTGCTGTTCGTAGTCTGCAACGCTTTCATCAAGGGTAAGTACGACAGCAAACAGCAAGATGTCATGTGGGCGAAGTGGGTTCGGAATCACAGCAGGCTCGACGCTGCCCATGCCAACGGTGTGTGGAACCCGAAGCCGAGCGGGTTATGCCGCCGCCACTGTCCAGTACTGAGTTGCTCCCATAACGGAAGAAGTTAACATGCCCTACACCAAATCCCCCCGCCCCTACAAGCATGAGTACGAGATGCAGAAGAAGCGGGGTGAACTGCCAGACCGCATGGAACGGCAGCGGGCTAGGAACAAGCTAGACGCAGAGGGTGTCAGCCGCGAAGGTAAAGACATCGACCATGTGAAGATGTTGAGCAAAGGTGGCAGCAACAAAGACGGCATCCGTCTGGTGTCACCCGCTAAGAACCGTAGTCGTAATGGGCACGTAAAAGGCGAAAAAAAGACTTGACTCGTTTGTAGTGCCACGATAGAGTGGCCTGTAGCTGCACCCCCACACGCACATGATCATGGGGATAGGAACCGCCGTTAGGTACGAGTGGGCGTTCCGGGAGTCGCAGTCGTAACCCCATAACTGTACCTGCCGCCCGCAACTTCCTCCCTTTCATTGCGCGACCCGGCTGTACGAGAAGCAAAACAGTTAACCCTGTTTTGCTTACTCTGCATTTTGCGAAGCAAAACTACTTAGGCCGATATGGAAATCATTGAGAACAAAGCACTGCTACTTACACTACGTGACACTTCAAAAGTTACGTCGATCATACCGAAGAGCAAAGAACTAAGCCAAAACAAAGTGCTTGTGCATTGGGGTCTGGATGAAGCACAAATCCTAAAGAACCTAAACATCAAGAATGTACCGTCGCCTATCCTGCGTACATACGATTGGCCGGGGCTGTACCGCCCGTTCGATCACCAGAGGATAACGTCCGCGTTCCTGACGATGAACAAGAAAGCCCTCTGCCTCAATGAGCAGGGCACCGGCAAGACCGGCAGCGTGATCTGGGCAGCGGACTACTTGATGAAGCAAGGCCGAATCAAACGTGTGCTGGTGATCTGCCCGCTATCAATTATGGACTCGGCATGGCGTGCGGACTTGTTCAAGTTCGCTATGCATCGTTCAGTGGATATCGCCTACGGGTCACCTGCCAAGCGGCGTGAAGTTGTGTCGAGCCAAGCAGAGTTCGTCATCATTAACTACGACGGAGTGGAGGTTGTCTCCGATGCAATAGAGAAGGGAGGGTTTGACCTGATTGTCATTGATGAGGCCAACGCTTATAAAAACACAAGTACGAGCAGATGGAAGACCTTGAACCGTTTGGTCAAGCCTTCTACGTGGTTGTGGATGCTGACAGGGACACCCGCTGCGCAGTCACCGATGGACGCCTACGGTTTGGCAAAACTTATCAACCCGTTGGATGTTCCCCGCTTTGCTTCCGCGTTCAAAGAGATGGTGATGTACAAGGCATCGCAGTTCCGGTGGATTCCGAAGCCGAGCGCGATGAAGACAGTGTTTGAAGTCTTACAGCCAGCGATCCGGTTCACCAAAGCTGAGTGCCTAGACTTACCTGAGATGACGTATGTTGACCGTGAGGTTGCACTGACCAAGCAGCAGCAGAAGTACTACACGATGATGAAGAACCGCATGATCATCGAGGCGGCGGGGGAGGAAATTACGGCTGTGAACGCAGCAGTCAACTTAAGCAAACTCCTCCAAATATCTTGTGGCGCTGTCTATTCTGACAACCATGAGGTCATTGAGTTCGACATCAAGAATCGTTACGCGGTCCTCAAAGAAGTGATTGACGAGACCAATCAAAAGGTGTTAGTGTTCGTTCCCTTCAAGCACGGTATTGACATCATCACCAAGAAGCTGCATGAGGACGGCATCAGCGCAGAGATCATCCAAGGCAGTGTCAGTGCTAGTGCCCGCACCGACATCTTCAAACGATTCCAAGAAACACCCGAGCCGAAAGTGCTGGTGATCCAGCCTCAAGCTGCTGCACATGGCGTCACATTGACCGCTGCTGATACGGTCGTGTGGTGGGGACCGACATCCTCCCTAGAGACATACGCACAAGCCAATGCCCGAGTGCATAGGGCTGGGCAACGCCACCCATCAGTTGTTATACGTTTACAAGGATCAAACGCTGAAAAACACGTTTACAGAATGTTAGACGGGAAAGAAGTCATCCACACAAAAATAGTCGATCTTTACAAACAATTGCTTGACTAGAGCAAAGAACGCTGTTAAAGTGGCTGTTCACAACGAGAAGGAGAGAGTAATGTCTGAATCAACGATCCCACCAGACAAGCTGGTTCGGGTGTATGTGAAGATGCGTACCGCGCATGAAGCTCTTACAAAAGAGTACGACACCAAGATCAAAGACTTAGAGACGCTGATGAAGCAAGTCAAGTCCGCGATGTTGGGCTACTTGACTGAGCAGCACTTGGAGACTGCCAATACTGCGGAAGGCATGTTCTACCGCACGATCAAAAAGCGGTATTGGACTAATGACTGGGAAGCGATGGGCAAGTTCATCGTGGAAAACAACATCCCAGAACTTCTTGAGAAGCGTCTGCATCAAGGCAACACGCAGGCGTTCATTGCGGAAAACCCCGACCTGCTTCCACCGGGTTTGAATGTGGATAGCGAATACTCTATAACTGTTAAGGTAGCAAAGAAATGACTGCTAGTCCCTATGTCAATCTCATCGCAGTTGCAGAACACTTCAATGTGTCTGCTTCTACGATCCGTAAGTGGGTTAAAGAGCGGGCTATCCCACAACATGCTTACCTCAAGGTTGGTGGCACGTTTCGTTTCCGTATCCCAGAAATAGAAGAAGCACTGCGCCCGAAGCCCGAAGTGGTAGCAGTCGAGGATGATCGGCGAGAGGCACCCGCCCCCTCGTTGACCGCATTGATCGCATCGTTTACACCCCCCGCCCCCGTTCAGCTAGAGCTTCCACTTGAAGCCGCTGACGATTTCAAAGACCTGTAAGGAGAAAAAATTATGAGCGAACTGACTCTGTTTAAGGGAAACCGCCCCGCCTATCTTGCCACGCTTGATGACGATACCGATGCCCTGGCAGGTAAGGACATGGGTGGGATGCGCCGGATCAGCATCAAGGGTAATGTGTTCCGCGAGATGATTGGCAGCAAGGAATATCGTGTCAGCGATGACCGTGCTATCGGTGTGATCATCATCAAGGCAGCGGCGATCTCGCGTTCGTACTATGGATCAGCTTACGTCGAAGGGCAGAATTCGGCCCCGACTTGCTGGTCGTCGGACACCCAAGCCCCGGATACCACCGTGCCGGAAGAGAACCGTCAGTCTGCGAAGTGCATGGATTGTCCGCAGCACGTTAAGGGTTCAGGGCAGGGCGAGTCCCGTGCTTGCAGGTTCCAGCAGCGCATTGCCGTGGTGTTGGAAGGCGAAGTTGACAAGCGGGAAGTCTACCAAGTCATCTGCCCATCGACCTCTGTGTTCGGTGACGGGGACAAGAACAAGCTGCCGCTGCAAGCATACGGTCGGCACCTGAAGGCGCACAATGAGAAGTCATCTGGTGTTATCACCGAGATGCGTTTTGACATCAACAGCCCTACGCCGAAACTGACGTTCAAGGCGGTCCGTCACATCACTGAAGATGAGATGGAAGTTGTTAACGAACTGCGTACTTCCCCGGAAGCGGAAGAAGCAGTCAAGATGGGTGGTGGCAAGTCCGCGCCGAAGGCAGCGCCATCGTTGTTCGCTGACGCTAAGCCGAAGGTTGAGGCGAAGAAAGCCGCGCCGAAAGCCGTGGTGGTTGAAGAGGTTGTGGAAGAGCCGAAGAAGGTTGTGTCTAAGAAGACTACCGAGGAAGTGCCGAAGTTGGCTGACCTCGTAGAAGGCTGGGACGATTAAGTTCGTTGCATCTTTCGGGGGCTGCGGCCCCCGTTTTCTATTCACTTCCACGGGCTTACATGCAGACAAGGACGTTTTTATCCTCAGTCCTAAGCGCGGAAGGCTACTACTGTGTCGTAGGTTTGAAGCCTGATTCAGACAAGAAGATTCAGAAGTTTTTTCCGTCCATCGAGGCTGTGCTTGAGGTTGCAGAGAACCTTAAGAACGAGGGATACAACGCATACTTCGCGTTGTCCACATTTGAAAACGGTGCGTCACGTAAGGGAAGCAATGCAAAATACCTAAAATCGTTCTTCCTTGATATCGACTGCGGGGCCGGGAAGGAGTACGTCAATCAAGCTGCGGGGGTAACCGCACTGCGCCTGTTCTGCAAGGCTACGCAGCTTCCTAGACCCACGGTGGTGAACTCTGGGCGGGGTCTGCATGTCTACTGGGTTCTCGATGAGCAGATAGCTGCCGCCGAGTGGGCTCCGCTTGCGGAGAAGCTGAAGATACTGTGTAAAAACAATAACTTACACGCTGATCCTTCAGTGACCTCTGACGTTGCCCGCATCCTGCGCGTCCCCGGTACAATGAATTTTAAGAGTGATCCTCCATCAGGGGTTCAACTCCTTGGAGAGATCGCGGCGGCAATACCGCTTAGCGTGATGCAGAAGGTAACGTTCAGTATCGGGGACGTACCCGCTGGACTTTTCACTGGGGCACCGGCTACCGGGCCGAGTGATGAAACAACAGATACGTTAGCAGGTAACTACCGTAACGTGTTTAAGACCATCATGGTGAAGACCATTGCTGGCAAGGGATGCGCTCAGATCAAGAAGGTGGTTGAAGAGCAGGCTACGATCACTGAACCCATGTGGCGGGCCGGGTTGTCGATTGCCAAGTTCTGTGTGGACGGCGACAAGGCTATCCACAAGATATCTGCACAGCATCCTGGCTACTCGCCGGATGATACTGCTACTAAAGCCGCGTTGATCCGTGGCCCATACACATGCGACAAGTTTGAAGAGTACAGCCCCGGCATCTGCGGTGACTGTAAGCATAAGGGCAAGTTCAAAAGCCCCATCGTCCTCGGGCGTGAGATTCAGGAAGCAACAGAAGAAGACAACGTTGTTCTTGACATTCCAGAGGTTTCGGCTACGGTGCCGCAGCAGCCATACGTCATTCCTTCTTACCCGGCACCGTACTTTCGGGGCAAGGCTGGGGGGATATACAAACGGGGAAAGGATAAAGAAGGTGACCCGATTGAAACGTTGGTGTACCACAATGATTTCTACATAACCAGACGGCTATCAGACAAGGATGTGGGCGATGCAATGGTGATGCGTCTGCACCTCCCTAAAGATGGCGTTCGGGAATTTACGATTTCGTTGAAGTCGATCCTAGCGAAGGATTCTTTTCGTGATCATATGGCGATGCATGGCGTTGCCGTTCTAAACATGGGTGAACTAATGAGTTACGCAACTGCATGGGTAAACAAGATTCAAGCACAAACTACTGCGGAGCAAGCGCACCGGCAGTTTGGCTGGGCTGATGATTCTCTTACGTCTTTTATCGTGGGGGACAAGGACATTCGGAAGGACAGGGTTGACCACAACCCGCCCGCTAGCTCCACTGTGAAGCTGTTCCCAGCGTTCCAGAGCAAGGGCACTATGGAGGGGTGGCGGGAGATCATGGAGTTCTACAACCGCCCCGGCATGGAGATGCACCAGTATGTTATTGGCATGAGCTTCGGTTCCCCGCTGATGGCGTTTAGTCCGATTTGTGCTAGCTTGTTTCATATGTACAGCAAGGACTCAGGGCTTGGCAAGACGACGGCGATGCTAGCGGGGGCCAGCATTTGGGGCAACCCGGAACTGATCATGCTCAAAGAAGTTGATACGGTTGCATCTAAGATGGCTCGGGCTGAGTCATACAAGAACATCTTCCTGCCGTTGGACGAGATGACCAACATCGCGCCGAAAGAAGCGAGCGATGCCGTGTATCAGCTTACGGGTGGTATGCAGCGGAACCGGATGTCGGGCAGCAGCAACGACGAGCGGACGCGGGGGGAAGCTTGGCACTTGATGGTTTGCAGCACGGGCAACACCAGCTTGATCGAACGGATCGGTCTGTACAAATCTTTGCCCAAGGCAGAGGCGGCGCGGATATTAGAGTATCGTGCTGAGAAGTTTCACTTTGATACCAAAAGCGAGACGGATGTGCTAAGTACTAATCTACTGAAGCACTATGGTCACGCTTGCATCCCCTACATCCAGTACTGCATTACGCACATGGATGAGGTCAAGGAACTGTACGCCTCTACTCAGACCCGGATTGACGCAGCGGCGGGCTTGAGCCAACCTCACCGATTCTGGTCTGCGCAGGCGGCGAATGCTATCGTTGGTCTACTTATTGCAAAGCGCGTGGGGTTGATCAACTTTGCAGTTGCAGATGTTGTCAAGTGGTTGGTCGAGGTTTTGAAGACCGCCAAGGGTAGCATTGATACGATGGACGCCGGTATCGAGGATACGCTAAGCAATTACCTAGCCGATAACTACACCAACATTTTGCGCATCCGTAGTACCGACGATTCCAGGGTGCCTTCTGGGGAGCTTACAGATAACTTGATGGTCCCCGACGCTTCTCCACGGGCGATGTTGGTAGCTCGTTATGAGTACGATGTTCGGAAGCTGTACCTCATACAGAAGCCCCTGCGCGATTGGTGCGGGAAGCAGCAGATCAACTACGCTGCATTTGTTGATGGGCTGCGCAAGGGTCGGACTAAGGCAGTCAACAAGAAACAGCGCATGGGTAAAGGCACTCGTATGAATCTGCCGCCGTCTGATGTTCTGGTGCTGGACTGTTCAGAGTTCATGCTCGATGAAGCGGTCAGCGAAACTTGACTTTGAGGGACTAATCAACCCCGATGGGGTTGAGGTCGTTATACCTTGGGCCGATTTCTTAGTCGGCGCTTCCGTTTTTATACCCGCACTAGATATGACTAGGCTGATGCGGCAGATGCACCGAGAAGCAAAGTTGTTGGGCGGGAAGCTTGTGTGTAGGGAGAGGATCGAGGGAGGCAAGATAGGAGTACGCTTTTGGCGAATCCTGTGATACTATTACCTTGTCTCCTCTCCCCCCTCTCCGGGGGTTTGCCCCTCTTAGCACAGACACTAAGGGGGGCATTTTTTATTCCATCTCCGCTGCATCCCGCAGAAGCTCTTGGCGCATCCCTGTACTTAGCGCAATGCCGTGGTACATCTTCTGGGTCTGCTTCATGTGCGCAGCCATAGAGCGGTCGATGGTATCCATTGAGATACGCAAGCCAGGGTGTTTGGCGTTGAGGTCACGCAGACCTTGCATTGCTTCTTCGCGCCCATCTGTATCGCCCATCCGCGTGGTGAAGTAGTACCGGTCAAGGAACTTCTTCTTATCGGATGACACCTTCTTGTCGATGCCTTTTTCACGGGCGTTGATCTCAAGCTGCTTGGTGTACTCCGCAGGGGAGAAACCGAAAGCTTGGGCGAACGCATTCCAAGGTCCGATATCCCCAGTGATTGGGTCACCCCGCAGAGTATTGGCACCTTCTGTAGCGTACCTATAACTCTTCATCGCATTGCTGATAGCGGATGGCAAAATGTTCTCAATGCCGCGCTCGGCGTGTCCGTCCCGAATCTGATCGAGCCCGCGTTTGACTCGGGTGGCGATACCGAAGACTGGCCCGCCAAAAGTTTCGCCTATGGTGTTTGCCAAGTCCTGAGAGTTAGACGACATGCGGTTATCCCTGAACAGCAGATCACCAATGCCAGTTCTTGCCGCAATATCAATGCCGGTAAGTTGATTGATCAAACCTTTATAGGCAAGCTCCCCCATGTGCTTGCGGGTCAACGACGCCAAATCATCTTCGTCATCGTCATCTGCCATCATGTTGTAGACCATCGACAAGACACCGAACAACGGAAGACCTTGGATGCCAGCGAAGATTGCTGCCATACCGTAGATGCCCGCCATCTGCTTCAATGCTGCCGCACGGACTTTGGGGTCTTCGTTCTTCAAAGCTTCTTTAGCCGTCTTGTACAGCATGTAGTACATCGACGCGCCGTACCGTTTGAACATGAACAGCACTTTGCCGATCCCGTTCTGTGTAAGGCTTGGGGCAGAAGCAGCGGTTGACCCGCCGTTAGTCCGCTCAGTTGTGAGGATGGCTTCATTTGCTGCGCTAAGTTCTCTTTCCTTCGGCGACATCGCCTTCTCGGCGTCGGTAGCTTTGGAAGAGTTGAGACGGTCAAGCTCAAGGTTGTATGACATGATCAGAGTGACTTCTCTGTTCATGCGTTCGCCATGATGGAAAAAGATACCTGCTGTTTTGTTGAACACTTGGAGCGGGTTGTTGGAGCTATCCACTTCCAACATGTCGAGGATTGCTGACCGATTCAACTGCCCCCTGCGTCTTGCTTCGTCTACCAGGGTCTGCATGTGCGCTTCATCTTTTGACCAAGACTCCACGTTAGCCATCGAAGGCATAGCCTTACCGGTAACTTTTATGTCCTTGCCGTTGGCATCTTTAGTGAGCAGGGTAGAACTGTGGGTGAACCCCGAAGTGGCAAATATTTTATATGCGTGGCTCATGGCTTTAGCCGATTCGGGGAAACCGTACTTGCCGCCAAGATATGGAAGCACGATCAAAGGAACCTGGGCTAAGTTGACCACCGCAGATGAAACGTTGAACCCCATCAGATAAACAAAACCAAGTGTAGACAGCAATCCCACTGCTTTGCTTGAGGTTGGGCTGATGGCAAACTTGATGCGTTTGCTCAGTTCTTGGTAGTACTCCGCAGCCAACTCGTTGTCTTCGGTTTTACCCGCTGCTCCTAACGCCTTGATGTCTTCCTTGAGTTCTTTTTCCAGCGCTATGAACTTGGAAGCATAGATCATGTTCGATAGCTGCCGAGACATGTTCTTAGACGTTTGACGGAACACCCCGATGACATCTTGGTTGTAGCCCAATATGTTCTTACGTTTTTGGAACGCTTGAGCAAATGAAGTCTCTGGTAAGGTGGACAAGAACAGGCGAAGCACTTGCTCCTGCACATCGTTGTCAATTTTATTAGCCGTCATTATCTGCAAGATGCCGTTAACAAAGCTATTAGCAGGCGCGTTCCTGTACGAATATTCCGATATCTTGGAGAACGCTTGCATTTTATCGGCAGCAACCCCCGCTGCTTTCAGTTCTTCCATCTTCAATTCGCGGGCACGGGATTCCTCAAACGTAGTGATAACATATACTAACTGCCCCTTGTCGTCACGGGTGGGATACGACAACCAATAATCTCCCTTACGGGTGAATGGGACGTAAGGTTCGATGCGCCCTTGCTCGGCGAGCTTGGCGTAGACTTCGGTTTTGATTTTTGCTTTTGCTTCGGGTGTAGCATCCATGCTATCAACCTGCGAGAGAAGAGACGCTACGGTTTCTTCGTGCATGGCTAAGTAAGAGCCAAATATCTGTTTGGCTAGCGTCACCCCTTCCGGGCCAATCTTGGTGACGGCAGGTTGCATGTCATCCCAGATTTTCAACTTCTCATCGTTGGCTTTACGTTTCTTGCTGGGGTCTGCTTCGTAAGCGGAACGAGGTTTGAACGGGTCAACCTGCAAACGGCTAGCTTCCGTCACCAGATTGTCGAACGTATCTATGGTGTCGGTGGTTTGCTTTTTTGTCCATTCGTCATTTTTGTTGATCTGCGCGTCTAGGCGTTCATCACGTTGGTTCTGGTTGCCGGATTTTTCTTGGACAAGAGTGTTGAGTCGCCCTGCTCTAGGCAGTACTTTTTTGGCTACATCTACAAGCGAGTCAAGCGGAAGCGACGAATAGATCGTGTTCTTTATGGTCTTGGAAGTAGTACCCCGCAAAAACTCATGGATTTTGTTTGCCCGCGTTTCACTCATCCCAGGCAGTTTTTCCAAAGTGCTGGCGATTTTATCGAACCAAGATACGATAGCTGGGTCTTTCGGATTCACCGTAGCAGCGTATAAGAAGTTCGCCCCACGCGACTTGGGAGCCGGGGCCATGATGGCTTCAATCAGCTTATCCGAGGCAGACAGCGCAGTCTCAATGCTGCGGGTGTCCATGCCCATGATCGACCGGAAGAAGTTGAGGACCGCGTTGGTGAACCGCTGCCATGCGGTGATCTTCCCGCCCTTCGGGTTGATCGAGTTCAGCTTGGCTCGGAAAGAGTTGTTACCCCATGACTCAGCAACGAACTCATGCAAGTCCTGTGCGCCATAGGCAGTGTCGAGGCTATCCTTGACATCATTAAACAACTGCTGGAGTTGTTTGGTCAGCGGGTGCGACGGGTTGTCAATGACATGAGAAGTTACGGCATGGCCCAGTTCATGGAGCAGCACATGCTCGTTCATACCAGCAACCGAATCGAGATAGATCGTGTTCGTGTTGGGATCGAAGTAGCCGGGGACCGCCCTGCCGTCTGGATCAGTGAGGTTGTCTTTGACAACAACTTTAGTGTTTGCCACTAGCCCACGTTGCAGGAGTGTGGATGCGAGCTTAGACGTTACGGCAGTGGATGATCCAGCGATGGAGCGAAGCGCACCTAACAAGTTACCGATAGAGAGCAGAGCTTGTATGGCCGGATGCAGCGGAAGAGCAGCGTGGCCCACGGCATCGCTAAGTATAGGGAGGACACCTCTGAGATCATCATCAGTTGGGTCTTCATCGGCTACGGAATCAACGTCAACTACAAATGGAGTCGCTTCGGTAGCATCGGATAGCCCAGTTGGCCGACCCCACCCGCCAAGAGTAATCGAAGTTTCTTTTGGCGCTCTACCTTTTACTACGCGGGTCACACCAAGTTTCACTTCCCCCAAAGCAGTGTAGTCGCTGACATCCTGCACTCGTTGGAGCGGGGTCTTTACCGCCCTAAGCCTGTCAACACGTTCGGTTATGGCTTCATCAGATTGCGGGGAAGCCAGCAGTTCTGCTTGGTACTTGCGAACGTATTCGTGCGTAGCTAGTTTGGCTTCGGCGCTAAGGTTAGCCATAACCCAGTTGAAAGCGGGCTGTGCTTTCTTACCATTCATGCCTGAAAAGAACGCAGCTTCCTCGCTAGATTCGGCCCCCTGACGGAATTGATCCGTTTGGAATGCAAGGTCGAAAGCGATGTTGTGCAGGTTATCTATGATTCGCGGCAACTTGCCAAAGTAAACTTGAGCCGCTTTTGCATCTGGAGTTAGATTACCTCTGGCGGCTAGCAGGCGTTTGACCGCAGCCACATCTTCAACGGTACCCTTCTCCTTGCGAGAGAATGCAGCATACACACGGGAAATAGCTTCTGTGAACTTGGTAAGCGGAGACGTATCTTCCTCTGGTTTTGTTTCTACGCGAGTTTCTTTCTTCTCACTAACGCTGCTCTTTTCTTCAGAGGTTTTTTCTTTGGCAACGGGAGGAGCGGCAGGGGCAGCGGCAGGGGCAGGGGCAGGGGCAGGGGCAGGGGCAGGGGCAGGGGCAGGGGCGGGAGCAACGGCTTTAGGCTTCCTCGCCTTCTTTGTTACAGGTATCTCGTTCTTGACCTCGGGAGCAATGTGCTTCTCGCCAACCTTAGTGATTGGCTCAAGCTTGACAGCGCGAACAGTGTTGGCAAGAGTGCCCGTAGGTTCAGTTATTTTTGGCAGCGACCCAGTAAGGTCCGACGCTATTTGCTGTCCTTTGGCAAGGTTAGCCAAATGCGCTTTTGTCTCATCGGGGACAGTATCAATAGGGTTAGCCGGGGGAGTAACCGTAAGTTCATCAGAAGGCACAAAAGTAGGAGTGCCGTTATACACAACCGGTTGGTACGTGCGTCCGTCAGGCCCGGTTTGTGGTTCACCATCCCCAAGAGTTACTGGGATATCAGTATCTTTGTTATGCCATATAGCAGTAGCGGCAGGTTGCTCAGCGGCAGGTTGCTCAGCGGCAGGTTGCTCAGCGGCAGGTTGTTCAGCGGCAGGTTGTTCAGCAGCGGGTTGTTCAGCAGCGGGTTGTTCAGCGGCAGGTTGTTCAGCGGCAGGTTGTTCAGCGGCAGGTTGTTCAGCAACGGGAGCGGCGGCGCGGGGTACTCCCGCTGGGCCTTTCTCTTGCCGTTCTGGAATGCCCATCTGTTCGGCACTCATCTCATTCGGCGTGGACGGAACAATCCCACTCGTCGTTCTAGCCGAAACCATCCGAGCGGGGGCGAGCGGACGCGGAACATCTCCAGCCGGACCCTTCTCTTGGCGTTCTGGAATGCCCATCTGTTCGGCACTCATCTCGTTTGGCGAAGCGGGGAGGTTCGGGATTCCATATGCCGCCCACTGACTCACCTTCCACGCATCTTCTTCATCAGCAAACGCTGCGCGGACATCATTGGCCCGCTGAATGAGAGTGACTTCTCTGGGCGTCAGGTTGTGGTCGGTCATGCCCGCTTGCTTAAGCGCTTTATGGAAAGCGCCAGCGATGTAACCAGTGCGGCTTTCAATTATGGGCAGGAGCAGTGCAAGACGGTTTTGTTCTACTTGATTTAGTTGGTTTGTATGGATGAGATCATCGACGTTGGCAATCTCAGAATCAAGTTTCTGCTGGGCTACAGCTTGTTTTTTCTTGGCTTCGGCAACACGTATAGCTTCGCCTTCTTGGGCAGCGTTTACTGCTTGCTCGTTCTTTTCGCCAGCGATGTTTTCAATATTTTTTTGTGTTGCTGTACGTCCACCAACCAACGGAATTTCTTGTTGCCCAGGCTGTGCAACGGGAGTAGCGGCAATAGCTTGTTCAAGCTCCTGTTGCCTCCGGTCCAATGCAGCACTGAACTCACCGCTGAATAAATCTGCTTGGCGCGTATCCGTGGCCGCATCTGGGAAGAAGTCCCCCTGTGCTGGGGGTTGCGCGGGAGGTTGTACTTCGGGAGCGGCGGGGGGTTTCGGCGGGCCTTGCGTCTGATCCATCTCCTGACGCCTGTTTGCCAAATCCTCCTCAAACAAATCTTTCTGCATGTATGGGCCTTGCGGCGACATGTCAGGGAAGCGTTGCCCAGGTACACGTTCAGCTTCTGGTGCGGGAGGGGCAGTCTTTTTACCCGTGAGTGCATCAGTCGTGCCGGAGATAACACCGCCGCCAAGGCCACCTTTTAGGCCAGCATTGAGAAAGCGTTCAAGGTTCTTCTCGGTAAAGAAGTCTTTATTGTTATCAACGAACTTTTCAGCCGCTGCACTGGACATCTCCTGCCCAGCTTCGGTAAGACCTTCTTCCGCAACGCCAACCGCAGCGCCCTTGCCAAATCGGCTGAGCCAAGCCCCAACGATCTTCTCTTTTGGTATGCCTGCGGTCGTAACCCTGCGCAGCATGTGGATTGGCATGATTGCATCAAGCAGGGAGTTGAACCCACCGAATGCAAGCGCAGTGCCCAGGCTTTCTTTACCTGTTGCTTCCTTCACCCCCTGATACACATCGGGGATGTTCTGCAATGCCGAGCCAGCTACAGCGCCCGCAGCTTGATATTTAAGCGCAATTTTCTGCGCTTCGCGCATACCAACATCCAGCGCACCCTTCTTAATCCCCTCAAGAGTCTCTTGGGTGAGGACGTTTTTGGCAGCAGCCTGAGCCATTGTTTTGGCAGCATATTGTTCCGCAGCGGTAGTGGCGGCGGCGACAGCACCGCGCCCAGCAATGGCAGAAATCCCGCCTGTAAACAGAGACGGAATTATGGATGCGAGGTTTTCTCCGACTGATTCTTTGACGTAGGTAAGCGCATCACCCACACCCTTGATATCTTTGTACGAAGGCACTTCTTGGGGGAACCGCTCCCCAATCATCTTCTGCGTGTCGGCGTACTCCTTAAACTGCTTGTCCGCATACTCATCCGCACCGACACCCCGTGCCACCATAGCAGGCAGCACATCGCCCAGCAATCCCTTAGTCTGGTAATACCCACGCTTGGTCGAAGCAAGGAATCCCGTCTCCGGGGGTGGCTTGTTTGCATCTATAACGTCTTGCTGCAACCTAGCTTTTCTTGCTTGGGCTTCCTTATCTTCTTCACCTCGTTTATGTTGCTGCACCGCAGCAAAAAGATTACGCTCTGGCGTACCTTCAGGAGCCTCGATGTCATACTCAGCGCCAGCAGCATCACGAATGGTATAAGTAGGCATAGTTGTCTGTATCCGTTAGGGGGTCTTCTTAACAACTTTCATACCGCCAGTGTCTAAGCTTTCAAGACCATTGCCGCCAGTCGCTCGACCAGTCGTTTGTTCTATCATAGGTTTGTATATACCGTCAATGACTTTGTATTGATCATTAAGTCTATTTTCTAGCAATGCCAATTCTGCTTTTGGAGCTTTAGTCTCCTGCTCGTATTTCTCACCTGGGCGAGCCATTGCAATTGCGTTTCTGAACGGTGCAGCAGCTTTCTCAAACATTTTATCTGCATCTGCTCTTGCTTGTGATATGTAATGAGACGCTTGCGCCCACAACTGACCGGCTTTGGCTGTTGCAGTCCCTTCCCGTACAGCCGCGTTGGCTTCAGATTGAAGCCTGTCGTGGTTGGCATGGATGTCTGCTTGGGCCTTTCTATCTAGCGCATGGATGGCTTCTTGAGCCTGATTATTCATCCCAGCAACTTTTTCCACAGAATTCCTATCCAACGCATGAATTTTTTCCTGCGCAGCATTTCTGGCTTTGCCTTCTGCCATTTGAGCGCCGCCTGAGAGAGCGCTGCTCCTAGCTTGGTTTGCACCTTGACGAGCAATATCAGCAGATTTAACAGACTCTTCTCGGGCTGATTGATCCTTGCCAAGATATTTGTCCATCATGTCATAGCGACCTTTGATGGCTTCGCTCTGTGCGCCTTCTTGACCACGTTGGTATGCTTCTGCGTTAGCCCCCGCGCCAGCAAGAGCGCCACCAAAACTAGACTTGCCAGCAGCGCCAAGCAGCCATTGAGTTAATGCATCGCTTCGCAATTTTTCAGGGTTGAACCTAGCGGTGTCAAAACCCTGACGTTCTTGATGCATTGCGTCGTATTTTGCTCTTTCCTCCGGGGTACGTTGAGTAACCGCCGCTGTAGCTTTTTGTGCTGCGTCAAATGCTTTTTGTGGGTCTGCTGCAATAGCTGCCTTTGTGGCATCTTCAACCGCAGGGGTCAAAGTATCCGGCGCGGCGGGAGGCGCAGCAGGGAGAGCAGCAATACCTGTAGGAGGCGCGGGAGGTTGTACAACAGGCGCGGGAGGTTGTACAACAGGCGCGGGAGGTCTGGGTTGAGGTCTGGGTTGAGCGGCGACAGGAACAGCGGAAGCGGCGGGAGCAGCGGTGGGTTCAACAGGTAAGGCAGTGGTCGGTTCCGTAGGTACGGAAACAGGAGCGGGGGGAGCGGAAGGAGCGCCCCCTCGTTCCGCAAGTTTCTTTAACTCATCTAAAGACATATCATCAAGCCGGGACATGATGTCTTTAGCTTCTTGACGTTCTGCGTCGGTTTGTTTCATAACCAAACCCGCCCCCGCTGATTTCGGGCCGTATATTTTGGCTATGTTTGCGCGCAACTCTTCCTTATCTATGTAGCCAGTTAAGCCGCTCTTTACGCCTTCCCACCAACGCCCCGCAGGCGTAGTCCCGCCTGCTTGAAACGCAATGATGCCGCCCTTGGCAAATGCAGGCAGGGCAGCGTTTGACGGAAGAGTTGGGAGTCCGGTGGCAGCACCGGGAGGACCGCCAGCACCGGGTTGCCCAGCGTTAGCAATGGCGGCGGCTTTATCTTGCTGGGCTTTTTGCAGCACACCAGCAATCCCTTCGACCTTGGGGGCGATCTCACCTTTGGTTAGGTCAAGAACTTCTTTTTCGCGCTGTTCGGCAATCGTCCCCGGTTGCCCTTGAGCCTGCGCCATCTGCAACATTTTCTGTTTGGCAGCGTCTTCCTTCTGCGTCTTCAATTGCTGAAGCGCTAACAGGTCAACAAGCTGCTGCGTCTTGGAGTACTTCTGCATCAAACCTTGGGGGTTCCCTTGGTATGCATCTACCCGTTGCGCGACTTGACTATCAATGCCAGGATTGCCGATCATTTTTTAGTTCCTTAAGGAGGGGGAGCAGCGGCGGGGGGAGCAGCGGGAGTAGGAGCAGCGGGAGTAGGAGCACCACTAGGGAACAGCAAATTGTACAGAGATGTAGCCCCGCCAGCACCACCAAGCAAAGTAGACAACGCACTGGGTTGCTGGTAACCGTAGTTCTGCGTAGCAAGAGGTAAACCCTGCAACAGAGACTGCTGATACTGCACTGCCTTCAATGGGTAGTCGCGCTGCTCTTCAAACTGCGCTTTGTCTGCCGCCACACCTTCACTTGCAATGCCGCGTTGAACTGCGCCAAGGTCCGCTTGTTTCTGTAACGCAGCAAGACCATATTGGTTGTTCTGGTTTTGCGCATTCAACCCCATCCCTTGTTCAGTGTTGAACTGCTGCTGGGCATTGTTGAACGCGGTGTTATAACCCGCTCCAGTGATACCGGCAAGGTTAGTCCCCAGATTACGCTGAGTTTCAGCGTTCATAAGCGTAGAAGCGCTACCTCCAAATGCCCCTGCTTGGGAAGCTTTAAAGTTATTGCCCAACTGAGTAATCTGAGACTGTCGGCGAGCTTCAGCAATCTGCGGATCAAGCGATGCCTGCAAGTACGGGTTCATGTACTGCTGAGCGTTCTGAGCAGTAAACGATTGAGGCGTAAAAGACCCCATCTGATTCGTTGGTACGGTCAAACCCGCTAATCCTTGGAACGCTTGGTTCTGTAGCCCAGATGCTCCAGCGGTTAGCGGACCTGTGTAAGATTGAAACGGGGCGTTGGACGCGGCTTGTCCCGCCGCCAGCATTTTTGTAACATACGGTCCCGCCCAACTAGACAGCGAAGACTCAGTACTTGTCTGTTTACCAGCAAGGGGGTCACTAGGAGCGGGGGCGGAAGTGGGGGTATCACCGGGCATGATGTTTGTCCTTAAGCGGGAAGAAACTTATCGGGGTTGATTTGCTTCCCCTGTTTAGGATTGCCAGTGCGGGCCTTGCGAATCTTGTCCATCATCGCATAGAGGCGTTGCGCACCCGCGTCGGAGTTGCCGTTACCTAAGTGACCAACCACATCAGCGGGGATGACGAACTCGCCATGACTTAACCGTGCTTCTTGGTGTTCACCGATTCTAGCCGGAATTTTGTCTGCCATGCCATCTGTGTCCCCCTGAAGATACGTACCTTTCTTCAGACCCATCAACCCACCGTGTGCAGCGCGAGTGATAGGGGTTGTCTTTGTTTCAGGCGGGACAAAACCGCTAGGGATTGTGTTGCCGTTCACATCATACTTTGGAACAGGCAAAGCGCTAATCACACCCGAAGCTGGGTCTTGCGCTTGAGTTTTGGACGCTACAGCAGCGGCTGGGGCTGGGGCAAGCGGCGCGTATGTTATGCCAGTGTTTTTTTGCTGCGCAGGGTTGGCGGCATTTAGCGCGGCTATACCCGCAGCTTCTTTAGTAGCGGTTGCTTTAGCGTCGTTGTATGCAGCGATGTCGTCAGCAGCTACACCTGTATCCGATAGGTACTGGGTTTTGGTAAAATAGTTCTGCCCGCCACTTCCGGGTACTCGGCTAGGATCGTAAGTCCCCGGCACTTGCTGACGCATCTGGGTTTGCAAAGGAACTTTTTCGGTGTACCCAACAGGTGGCGTGGTCCCCGAACCCAATTTCTGCGCCAAAAGTGCTGCAAGGCCACCCCCGACACCAAACAACGTTTTCCAATTTACGTTTCCCTCGCCATCCGTTACACCCGGAATGCCTTTAAATCGGTCTACCGCCGCTTTGCCAAATCTGGTGTTCGCTGCTTTTTCCGTCGCGCCACGCGCTATCCCCCCAGTACCGTCAGTGGCATTGGTTGAACTTACGGGGTTTCCGTTGGCGTCAACAGTTAATGTACTGCCATCGTCGTAGGTGTAGACTTTGTTTTCCCCGACAGTCGTGGGGACACCCCCCCAAAGCGCGTCACTCCCGCCCCCATAAAAATTAGGGTCTTGGAGGGTATCTTGGTTATTCCACCGGTCATTGGGGTCTACATAATTATCATTACGCGGATCGTCTTCGGTGTACCCAATAACCATAGGGTTACCATCATCGTCGTTAACTACAATTTCAGACATTTATTTCTTCCTTAAGATTTTCATCAAGTCTTCAACCGTACCGCCCTTTGCGTAAGATTCGTAGGCAGCGTAGGGGTTTATGTAACCTTTTTCCTGCATAGCATCTCTAAAGATGCTTTCCCAGTTGTATGCTTTGCCAATTTTAGCGCCTTCTATTTCTTTCGGGGGGGTTCTTGGCGAAGCTGGGTCGGTAGGAAGTGGGGCATGGGCCGGGGTCCGTGGGGTCGGGGCGACCGGAGGCGGAGTGACCGGAGGCGGAGTGACCGGAGGCGGGGGGACCGGAGGCGGGGGGACCGGAGGCGGCGGTGCCGGAGGCGGGGGTACCGGAGGCGGGGTGACCGGAGGCGGGG